>ERZ773208.124-NODE-124-length-72982-cov-7.600080_pt1 | contig 72982 bp, 57 predicted proteins | sample MGYA00581006_ERZ773208 | MGnify/ENA primary metagenome ERZ773208 (study PRJEB29015, sample SAMEA2737793) | human gut metagenome | biome: human gut; feature: human-associated habitat; material: faeces | place: China | collected 2012 ... | reverse complement strand
AGGCGGAAGCGGAACGGTGCAAGCTTCTTCTGACGAGACGGAAAGACGCACTGTCAGGCGTGTCTTCCCTTGTTAACCGATACTATCACCGTCGTTGAACGGGTCGCCGCATTCGGGGCAGAACTTCGGCGGATTCGCCGGATCGGCGGGAGTCCAGCCGCATTTATTGCATTTGTATCTGATAACTGCCGCGGGGCGCTTCGCGCCGCACTCGGAGCAGAATTTGCCGGTGTTCACCGCGCCGCATGCGCAGCGCCAGCTGCCGGACTGCACCGGCTCCGGCTTCTTTGCGCCGCACTCAGGGCAGAACTTGCCCGTCGCCGTTGCGCCGCAGGCGCATTTCCATGTGCTGCCGGACGGCGCCTGCTGGGGTTGCTGTGCGCCCATCTGATAGAGATTTTGCGGGTTGAAGCCGCCGGCGTTCTGCGCCATGTTCATGCCCATGAAGCCGACCGCTGCGCCGCCGGTGTTTTTCGCCGCGTCCTGCATCGCGTTCGCCTGCGCCCGCGCGAGGTTTGCCGCCGCCATGCCGGGGTTCACGTACGCCTTCGCCTGCTGCATCTCCTTGAGCATCTGCTCGTCTTCCTCGCTGGCCTTCACGCTCGACACGCCGAAGGAGACTATCTCAAGCCCGCGCAGGTCGCGCCACTTGTTCGACAGCACGTCGTTGAGCGCTTCCGCCATCTCGTATGTATGGCCGGGCAGGCTGCTGTACCGGATACCCATGTCGGATATCTTGGCGAACGCGGGCTGAAGCGCGGTGAGAAGCTCGGTCTTGAGCTGGCTGTCGAGCCGGTCACGTGTGAACGCGTCCGACACGTTGCCGCAGACGTTGGTATAGAAAAGTATCGGGTTTGAGATGCGGTAGCTGTATTCGCCGAAGCAGCGGATGGAGATGTCAATGTCGATACCGGCGCCCTGATCCACCACGCGGAACGGGACGGGGGAGGGCGTACCGTACTTGTTACCAATCAGCTCTTTGGTATTGAAGTAATATACGCGCTGATCCTTCGGGGCTTCGCCGCCGAATGTGAAGCGCTTGCCGATGTTCTTGAATGTGGCGAGAATAGCGTCACCGAGCTTGCCGGAGAAGATGGAAGGCTCCGTCGAGGTGTCGTATACGAACTCGCCGGGTTCGGCGCAAAGCTCGACTATCTTGCCCTGCTCGACGATCATCATGCACTGCCCGTCGGCCACTGCGATAATGGAGCCGTTGGAGATGATGTTGTCGTTGCCGCGGTTGGAGGAATGGCCGGAGACGCGCTTGTATCCGCGCGCGGCCAGAACGTTTTCAGGCAGGGAGTCGCAGTAGAAGTATTCCTTCCACTGGTCGGCCATCACGCCGCCTGCCGCGCCGGTTACTGCTTTAATAAGTCCCATGTTTGTTCCCCTTTTCTATATTCTATATTCTATTCTCAAAATTTTATTCTATCGCAACGAGCCGCGCGTTATCGACGCCGGGGACGGAGGCGACGGCCTCCACCAACTCGTCAGTGCCCGCGTTCATCTCGCTCACGTCAAGACCGATCGTGACGCTGGCCTTGCCATGTATCGGCATGTTCTGGTTTATCGTGAGCACGCTGCCGCCTTTTTCGGATATGCGGGTGAGCAGGGTGCTGAGGACGCCGGGCTCATGGTCGAGCAGCATCGAGAGCACGGCCTTGCGCCCGCTGTCAAGCTCCGTCGGCTCAAGGATATAGTCCTTGTATTTATAATACGTGCTGCGCGAGATGCCCGCCAGCTTCACTGCGTGACTCACGTCCTTTTCTTTCCCGTTTTCAAGCATACGCCGCACGGCGAGCACTTTTTCATAATAGTCGGGAAGTATATCCTTATGTATAAGAAGATAATTTTCAAGCATGATCATATTCTCCTGTATTTTTCAGTATATATATGATACACTGTCCGTGATAATTATACAAGCGCTTTTAACGCGAGGACACATATTTTAACAAAAATTAAGAGGTGGCAGTATGAAAAATTACCGCATTGCGGTGCTTGGCTCGACGGGAGTGGTCGGGCGTGAGATGATCCGGCTGATAGAGGCAGGCGGGATACCGGCGGAGCTTGTACCGCTGGGCAGCGCGCGCAGCGCGGGAAGCACGATAGAATTCCACGGTGAGCCTGTGACCGTGCGCGAGGCGACGGGGAACAGCTTCTTCGGCGCGGATTTTGTTTTGGGCGCGGCGAAGAACGCGGTCGCGCGGCTTTTCGCGCCTGCGATAGCCGAGAGCGGCGCAGTGTTTATCGACAACAGCTCCGCGTTCCGCCTTATGGACGACGTGCCCCTCGTTGTACCGGAGATAAACGGTGCGGACGCGTTTTCGCATCACGGCATAATCGCAAACCCGAACTGCTCCACGATAATCGCGCTCATGGCAGCCGCCCCGCTCAACCGGCTGTCGAGGATAGAGACGATGACCGCGTGCACCTATCAGGCGGTCTCCGGCGCGGGACAGGAGGGACTGACGGAGCTGATGCGCCAGACGGCGGACGTTGCGGCGGGCAGAAGCCTGGAGAGCCATGTGTTCCCCGCGCAGATCGCGTGCAACGTCATCCCGTTTATCGGCGCGGAGCAGCCGAACGGCTATACCGACGAGGAGATGAAGATGCAGAACGAGGGGCGGCGCATCCTGCACAGTCCGGAGCTGCGGGTGAACTGCACCTGCGTGCGCGTGCCTGTGCTGCGCTCGCACTCGATAGCGCTGACGCTGCGCACCGAGCGAAAAATCACGCCGCGGGAGGCGGCGGACGCGATAGAAGCGTTTCCAGGCTGCCGCGTCGCGCACGATATCTCCGGCCGCAGCTATCCGACGCCAGTGGACGTCAGCGGACAGGACACGGTGTGGGTCGGGCGCATCCGCGAGGATCTGACTGACGAGCGCGGCCTGACGCTGTGGTGCTGCGGGGATCAAATACTCCGCGGCGCGGCGCTGAACGCGGTGAAAATAATGCGGCTGTTTATGTGACGGCGAAGCTCCGGCACGGACGTTCCATAGTTTGTGGAGCATCCGTGCCGGATTTTCTGTTAGCCCTTGCCAATGCGGGCGGATGCTGTTAAAATGAAACTAATTATCTCGGAAAATTTGAATGAACGGAGAGAAGAGAATGGAAGAAGATATCATACAGCGAAAGAAAAACCTTATAATGTTCCCGCTCGGCACAATTGGCCGCGACATGGTGTATAACCTTGTCACCAGCTATCTGCTCACCTATGTGCTGTTCACCCGCGCGCTCACCGCGGCGCAGCTTGCGGCAATAAGCGCGATAATGGTCGGCGCACGCGTGTTCGACGCGCTCAACGACCCCATCATGGGCAACATCATCGAGCGCACCCGCACCCGCTGGGGCAAATTCAAGCCGTGGCTCGTGATAGGTATCGTCACAACGTCGGTGGTCGTGTACCTGTTTTTCAATACGAAGCTTCAGGGCTGGAGCTTCGTATGGTTCTTCGGCGTGATGTACTTCATGTACAGCATCACCTACACCATGCATGATATCTCCTATTGGGGCATGGTTCCCGCGCTCAGCTCCGATGCGAACGCCCGCAACCAGTTCACCTCCCGTGCGACGCTGTTTGCCGGCATCGGCGGCGCGCTCGCCGGAATGCTCATCCCGATATTCACGACCGGCAAGAATGCGATCGGCGGCAGCACGGCGACCGCCTACGGCGTGGTCGCGCTCGCAATTGCCATCCTCGCTCCGGCGTTTCTGTGCTTCACAATCTTCGGCGTGCGCGAGCGCAGGGACGATCTGCGCGAGGCCGCGCCTCCCATCAGCCTCAAAAAGATATTCAGCACCTTCACACATAACGACCAGCTCATGTGGATCGCGCTGATATTCCTTATCCAGCAGATAGGCAACGGCATCGTTGTCGGCGGTCTCGGCTCGACGTACATATACTTCGACTTCGGCTATGAGGGCGGGCTGTATTCGCTGTTCTCGACGGTCGGCCTTGCGGCGACGGGCTTCCTGATGATCTTCTACCCCGCGATATCGCGCCGCATAAAGCGCAAAAAGCTCATGGGACTGATGATGATAATCTCGACCGTGGGCTACGTGCTCATGCTCGCGCCGGGGCTTGTGATGAGCGCCGGAACCGTGAAATTCATCTTCATCACCGGCGGCTACATGCTCGCAAACTTCGGGCAGTACTGCTATTACCTTATAATGATGATCTCAATCATCAACACCGTCGAATATAACGAACTGCTCACCGGCAGCCGCGACGAGGCGATAATCGCCTCCCTGCGCCCGTTTACGACGAAGCTTGCCTCGGCGCTGACCGTCGCGATAACCTCCGCAAGCTATTTTATCTTCGGCGTCACGGGCTTTACGAATAAGATATCCGCGCTGGAGCAGAGCTGCTCGCTCGGCGCCATCACCGAGGCGGATAAGCTCAGCCAGATCGACGCGGTGCTCGCGGGCGTCCAGCATGGGCAGACGGCGGGACTGCTGCTGTGCATGACGGTGCTGCCATGCGCGCTGATGTTTGTTTCCTATCTGCTGTACATCAAGAAGTATCGGCTTGACGAGGAAGAGTATGAGCGCATCTGCGTTGAGCTTCAGGTGCGGGAGGCGCAGCAATGAGCCTGACCCGCCTTGCCCTGAAATTCGCCGTGCCCGCGGTGAAGCTGGAGGCGTATCGGCGGTATCTCTTCATCGGCCCGCATCCTGACGATATCGAGATCGGCGCGGGGGCGACGGCGGCGAAGCTTGCCGCCGAGGGCAAGGACGTCGCGTTCCTGATATGCACCGACGGGCGCTACGGCGACGGGGCGACCGCGCTCCGCGGCGACGAGCTCGCCGAAGAGCGCAAACGCGAGGCAATTGCGTCGGCGAAGATGCTCGGCGTAACGGATGTGCGCTTCATCGGCCTGTGCGACGGCGCGGGCTATGACGTTGACGAGCTGCTTCGCGGCATCGCGCGTACCGTGGGGGAATTCAAGCCCGACGTGATATTCGCGCCCGACCAGGATGTCGACAGCGAGTGCCATGCCGACCACCTGAACGTGGGGCGCTGCGCGCGGCAGATAGCCTGCTTCGCGCCGTACGGCGGGATAATGGCGGGATACGAGGCGGAGAGTGCGCCGGTGAAGGTGCTGGCGTATTATATGACCGCGCGGCCCAATACATATGTGGCGAGCGGGGGATATATCCGCCGCCAGCTCGACGCGGTGTTCTCCTGCCATAAGACGCAGTTCCCGGACGGTTCCGCTGACGCGAAGGCGATAGCGCTGTATCTGAAGATACGCGCGGCGGACTTCGGCCTGCGCAGTCTGAAGGGAAAAGCCGAGGGCTTCCGCGCCCTGAGCAGCCTTCAGATGCACTGTATGCCCGAGGCCGGATTATAAAAAGCATATAAAAACACCGGAGACGCGATGTCTCCGGTGTTTTTGGCGTTATAAATTATGTTTTACTTGGCTTCTACGGTTTCCTTCTCGTCGGCTTCGGCAGCCGCAGCCGCGGCCTTTGCGGCCTCCTCTTCCTCAAGCACACGGTAGGCGACTTTGCCGACCAGCGTCTTGGGCAGATCGTCGCGGAACTCGATCTCCTTGGGCATCGCGTACTTTGCGATGTGCTTGGAGGCGTACTCCATTATCTGGCGGCGGGTATCCTCGTCTGCCGGAACGCCGGGCTTGAGCACAAGGAACACCTTGACCCGCTGCATACGGTAGGGATCGGGCACGCCGATGACGCAGCTCATATGCACAAGCTCATTAGCGTCGAAGATGTTCTCAAGCTGCGCGGGGTAGATGTTGTAGCCGGAGGAGATAATCATTCTCTTGCTGCGGCCCTTGAAGTAGATGAAACCGTCGCTGTCCATGACGCCGAGGTCGCCGGTGTAGACCCAGGTCAGGCCGTCGTCGTGATGGCGGAGCGTCTGCGCGGTCTCGTCAGGGTGCTTGATGTACTCCTTCATGACGGTGGGGCCGGCGAGCAGAATCTCGCCCTCTTCGCCATAGGGAAGCTCCCTGTCGGTGCCCGGCTCGACGATCTTGATATAAGTATCCGGGAACGGCAGACCGATGCTGCCCTCCTTGAACATGTGCGGCGGGGTCAGGCAGCAGGCGGTGACGGTCTCGGTCGTGCCGTAGCCCTCGCGCACCTGAACGGTGGACTTGTGGTCGTACAGGAACTTGTCAAACTTCTTCTTCAGCTCCACGGACAGCGAGTCGCCGCCGGAGAACACGCCCTTGAGGCAGCTGAGGTCGGCCTTGCCCATGCTGGGCAGACGCAGCAGCGCTTCGTACAGCGTCGGGACGCCGGCGATGAAGTTGCAGCGGTACTTGGTGATGAGCTTGGAATAGCTCTGCGCGGTGAAGCGCGGGACAAGGATGCAGCGGCCGCCCTGCGAGAGCATCGAGTGAATGCACACGCCGAGACCGAAGCCGTGGAACAGCGGCATCGCGGAGAGCATCTTGTCGCCGGGGCGGAACATCGGGTTAGTGGCGATTATCTGCTGGCCGAGCGCGTTGAAGTTGAGGTTGGTGAGCAGGATGCCCTTGGTGGTGCCGGTGGTGCCGCCGGAATAGAGGATAGCGGCGGGATCGTTCGCGCCGCGCTTTACGCGGTAGTTCCAGAAGCAGGCCTTGCCGAGATGCATGAACTCGTCCCACATGATGATGGGCGCATCGGCGGGTATCTTCTTTATCCTTCTGCCCTCGGTGAGCATGTATCCGGCCTTCATCGGGCGGGACAGCGCGTCCTTGATGCGGGCGATGACGATGTTGACGGCGCAGGTGTTCTGGCGGATGGCCTCGATCTTGTGATAGAACTGGTCGAGCGTCACAACGGTAACGCTTTCGGACTCGTTGATGTAGAACTCGAGCTCCTTTTCGCTGGAGAGCGGGTGCACCATGTTGGCGACGGCACCGGCGAGGTTCACGGCGTAGAACATGTATATCGCCTGCGGGCAGTTAGGCATGGCGATGGTGACCTTGTCGCCCTCGCGTACGCCGATGGTGCGCAGACTGCGCGCGCATTTTTCGATGTTGGTGACCATTTCGCGGTAGGTCGTGGAGCGCCCCATGAAGTCAAAGGCGATGTTGTTCGGGTACTCGTCGGCTATCTTCTCGACGGCCTCGAACATGGAGCCCTGGAAATATTCAAGATGCGACGGCACGTCGCCGAGGTTTTTTATCCAAGGGGTCTTGGCGGTGATTTCCAAAAATAATTGCCTCCTGTCTTTAGTATTCCACCTCAGTGGAGAAGGGCTGTTCAAGCAGCTCCGGATTTTCGAGCAGCTTTCTCAGCAGACGCACGGTTCCGGAGTAATAGAAGCCGTCGCCGATGCGCTCGTCCAAAGTCAGGCCGAGGTCGAGCACGGGATGCACGGTGCAGCTGCCGTCCTCGTGCCATTCCGGAGCAAGATGCTTCTTGCCGATGACACCGAAGAAGGAGTTGGTGCCCCAGTTGTTGAGGTGGTGATATCCTGCGTCAAGGCCGATGGAGCCGAGATTCGTCAGGAATATGGATGCGTAGTTGGGGTCGGTGCGGATGATATCGTAGGGAACCTTACCCTTGCGGTCGAGCTTGAAGAGAATCTTCACGACGATGCGCAGCAGCCAGCTCGGCAGACGCATGAGCTTCTGCATGAAGGCGTTGGAGTTGTCCTCAACGTCGGTGCGGCGGCACTGGTAGATCTCCTCAAGTATGGATGCGTGCAGGGTGTCGATAGTGTCGTCTCCGGTGTAGCGCTTGTAGGCAAGACCCTCGGAGGAGCTGTCCTCAAAGCGCTTCTTGACGACGAAGGCTACGGAGATGTGGTCGCGCTGATATATGCGGTTGCCGGAGATGAAGCGGTTCATGCGCGGGCGCAGCACGAAGCACTTGACGCATGCGGCGAGTATAACGTGGAAGTAGCTGTATTTATCCTTCTCAAGCCCTGCGTTTTTCTTTGCAAGAAAAGCGTCCATCGGGCGCAGGTCGATCTCCTGCCTGATAAAAGCCTCGTTGTCGGCGCGGTTGGGCAAAAGATAACCCATAAACTGATTCATTGCGGGGACTTCGTCGCGCAGCCAATAGCCGTCAAAACGGTCGCCGCGCTTTTTCTCTCTGGTTTCCAATGTAAATCCCACCTTTCCGCGTAACAGTATAAAGCCTGACCGGAAAAAACGCAACAAAAATTTAAAGTAAATTTAGGGTAAAATCTTAATTCTGTGTAAAAGACACAGTTACGCGCATACGGGGACTCCCGCCAGCCGTGAAAAATGCCCGCCGTACGATGAGTACGGCGGGCATTTTATGTGAGGTTCCGGTTCACCACTTATTTTCAACTTTCTCGGCGAAGCCGGGGAAGGCCCTGACCTCGATGACTCTGCCGTCATCGAGCACGGCCTTGCCGGTGAAGCGGCCGAACACCTGATGCTGGTCGGACTTTATCAGCTTCACGTCGGTACAGGCGGCGCGGTCAAGCACCGGAACGAAGTCCATCTCGAAGCGCCCGTCATCGGACGTAAACGTCCACGGGGACATGAAATCCTTCTCCCCGCCGGGGATGTTGAATTTCACGGCGCTGATCTTGTGCGCCTTACCGTCATAGAACAGCATGTTCTCGCTCGCGGCGGAGGTGTCGCCGAAGCCGTAGCCGATATTCCAGCCGAATGGTACGCCGTCGACCTGATACGACGCGCTGCCCCAGTACCACGTGTTGTGGTACGTCCAGACACCGCGCCCCCAGTCGAGCACCGCGAAGCTGTCCGACGGGTCAAAGACATAGGTTTTCCCGTCGTACACGACCTCGCCCTTGGCGCGCATGCAGTTTATCTTCTGATTATAGTAGAAGTGGCCGGGCTTATCAAACGGCGTGCAGATCACCATGCTCTCTTCCGGCTCGTCGAACAGCTCCACGCGCGCGTATATAGACCCCGCGGGGCCGAATTTTTTCATCTGCGCGATGAGCGTACGGTGTCCGCTGCCGTCGTTTTTAAAAGTGATGCTGTGCCCGCTGCCGGCGTGGTGCACGTCGCCGACGGCGGAGGTCTCCGGCATGCGGAGCTTGCCGAGCGGCATGAAGCTCATCGGGCTTGTGGTTATCTCCCAGCCGTTTTCAAAGTCGAGCAGGGAGATGGAGTCAAGCCCCATGTAGCCGTTGTCGTCCACGGTGAGCGCGAGGGCGAAGCGGCCGTTGTTGACAAGGTAATAGTCCCATTCCTTGATGCGCATTTTGCCCGCCTTGATGTCGGCGCGGCGGTATACCGGCAGCAGCTTTTTGGCGTAGCCGGGCTCGGTGAGGTTTCCTTCGGAGTCAAGCAGGGGGATGGTGCGGGTGATCTCGTGCTGCATATTCTAAACTCCCTTCCGCGTCCGGATATCGCTCCCAGCAAAGTGGAGCCAGAGAAATTCGCCCTCAAGGCGGGAGCCTATCTGCGGACTGTATCGTTTTGCAAGCTCCTCCTCGGAGCAGTTGGTGCTGATTATCATTTTCCGCCGGTTGACAAGGCGGGTGTTTATGAGGGTGTAGAGCGCGCTGACGGACATCGGCGTGACCATCTCCGTGCCGAGATCGTCGAGTATCATCAGGTCGCAGTCGAGCATGCGCCGCACGCGCGCGGAGGCGGCGTCCGCCTCGTCGGGATCGCGGGAAAACTTCTGCTTCTCGAAGGCTTCCAGCGCGGAGACGGCGGAATCGTAGCAGACGGAGCAGCCCTTCTCCGCCACGACGCGCGCTATGCACGCCGAGAGGAAGGTTTTGCCCAGCCCGGGGCCGCCCTGAAACAGCAGATTCGAGGAGACGTTCGGGAAGTTGTCGGCAAATTTGCGTCCGGCGTCGCGCACTATGCGCATCGCGTCGCGCGGGATAACTCCGCTACGCGGGTCGAGCCGGTCGCTGTACAGGTTCAGGTCGAAGCGCTCGAAGCACTCGCTGCCGTTTTGCATCAGCACGCCCAGCTCCTTCGTCAGCTCGCGGTTATAGAGCTTGTCGAGGCAGTGGCACACGCCGCCGTTCAGAACGCCGGTGTCGCGGCAGTCGGGGCAGGAGTAGATGTCGTTCAGATATTCCACGGTGTACCCGTTTTCGACCAGCAGCTCCGCGCGGCGCATCTGGCAGTCCAGATTCTCGCGCTCGAGCGCGGCGAGCTTCTCCTTCATGTCCGCCGGACGGGAGACGGTTATGCGCACAAGCTCCGTCATCTGCTCGCGCATTTCGCCGTCCAGCCGCTGTATCTCCGGTACGCGGGCGTACACCTCGGCCTGCCTGCGGTACTGCTCGGCCTGATTTTCGCTTTTGATGTCCTGAAGCCGCAGACGCGCTCTGGCCAGCAGCTTGCCGTCATATGCCATGTGTTGCACTTCCTTATAAGAAAATGGGGATGATCATATCTTTTCCAGTACGGACTGAAGCTCGTCCATGTCTATCGCCTTGCCCTGCGCGGCGGACTGCTGCGGGCGGCGGCGCGGATCGCCGGATTCTATCTCTGCGGCGGAGTGCAGCCCCTTCTCATGCCACGACTGCATGATTTTGTTCATGTAGCTCCATTTCAGCGCGCCGGTGTTCGTGACCGTGCGGTCGTAGCCGATGGCGAGCGCGTCCTCATCAAAGCCCATGTCGAGCCACGCGGAGATGTACTTCGCCTCCGTCGGCGTAAGCTCGCGGCCGTGGATGCCGAGCGCCGCCTTCGCGCGGCCGAGCGCGTCGCGCCGCTCGCGCTGACGGCGTATGTATTCCTCGGCCTGATCGAGCGTCAGTATCTCCTGATGCACCCAGTTGTAGGCCTCCTTCTCGATGCTGCGCATCGAGGGACGGCGCGTGTGCTCCGGAGTGGACTGCTCGCGGCAGCGCGCGACGCAGTAGTTTATGAGCATCATTATAACCTCCGGCGGCAGCGCCAGATAGTCGTATATCCCGAAGAGCGTTTTCATCTCGACGCTTGAGAGCGTATGCCCCAGCGCGCTTTGCGCCTCGGCAACGACGACGGCAAATTCCCCGTTCTCCTTGCTGCGGCGCACGATATCCTCCGAGCGGTACTGCGGTATCTCGTCCGGCGGGGTGAGCTTTTCCGCCCTCGCAACTGTGCTCTGAGCGGGCGGGGCGGCATTCGCAGGTTCGGCGCCGTCCGGCATCAGCCCCATGCGCTGGAGCTTTTCCGCTGCGGCGCTTATCTCACTCATCGTGCGGCAGAGGTCGCGCGCGGCGGCGTCAAGGTCGTGCCCGCCGCGCCGCGCCATGTAGATATACAGCAGCGCGACGTCCCCGTCGTGCGCGGAAATGAGCTTGTCCGCGATGGCGGAGGATATTGAATTTGAGCGATCCTGACCTGACATAGGGCTTTATCTCCGGTTTGTTTACGAAAAATTTTGATTGGGTACATATTATACCATCAAAATTGACTTGTCGCAATAGGTATATATGTGCTATAATCTACTCTGTATTATAATGCAAGAGGTATGAGCAATGATAGAACTTCTGTCCCCCGCCGGCTCTCCGGAGGGCGTTATCGCCGCCGTGCAGAACGGAGCGGACGCCGTATACATGGGTATGGGCGCGTTCAACGCCCGCCGCGGCGCGAAAAATTTCACAGATGAGGAATTCGTGAAGGCGGTGCGATACTGCCATGTCCGCGGCTGTAAGGTCTACGTCACGCTCAACACCCTCGTGAACGACCGTGAGATGCGCGACGCCGTCGCCGCGGCGAAGCTCGCGTCGGACGCGGGCGCGGACGCGCTCATCGTGCAGGATCTCGGCATGTCCTATGCCATCCGCTGCGCGCTGCCCGATATCCCGCTGCACGCGAGCACGCAGATGAGCCTGCATAACCTCGCCGGCGTCGAGGCCGCGGCGGAGATGGGCATTACCCGTGCCGTGCTTGCGCGCGAGCTGTCGTTCGAGCAGATAAGGTTCATCACCAAGAACGCCTCTATCGAGACCGAGGTGTTTGTTCACGGCGCGCTCTGCTTCTGCCATTCCGGCCAGTGCTATATGTCCGCCCTCATAGGCCGCCGCAGCGGCAACCGCGGACTCTGCGCGCAACCCTGCCGCCTGCAGTACAGCCTCGGCGGCCGCATGGACGACCATCCGCTCTCGCTTAAGGACAACTGTCTTGTAGACCAGATACGCCGTCTCGAAGAGGTGGGTGTCGCAAGCCTCAAGATAGAGGGACGCATGAAGCGTCCGGAGTACACCGGCATAGTCACCGGCGTCTACGCCAAGGCTATCCGCGAGCAGCGCAACCCCGATAAAGAGGAGATGGAGCTGCTGGAGAAGACCTTTTCCCGTCAAGGCTTCACTCAGGGCTACTTCATCGGCGACAAGCTCGATATGTTCGGCGTGCGCTCGGAGCCTGACAAGGACGCGGACAAGATATTCGCAGCAGCCCGCAAGCAGTACGCCGAGGGCGAGATGCGCCGCGTGCCTGTGCATTTTTACACGGTGCTCGAAAAGGGCGAGCATATCAAGGCTATCGCTTTTGACGACGACGGGCACAAGACTATTGCGACCGGCCCCGTGCCGGAGCGCGCAAAGCGCCAGGGACTTACCGAGCAGTATCTGACCGAACAGATGTTCAAAACCGGCGGAACGCCCTATAATTGTATTGAGAATAAGGCCAAGGCCGAGCCGGGGCTGTACCTGCCCGCATCCGAGATAAACGAGCTGCGCCGCAAGCTGATCGCCCAGCTCTCCGCGGAGCGCGAGAAAGCGCCCGAACGCAGGACTCTGCGCATCCCCGCCCCTCCCGTGAACGTCCCCGCAATATCCGACCCTGCGCGCATATATCAGGTTCGCACGGCGGAACAGCTCACGCCCGAACTGGCGGAGCTGAAGCCGGACTATATATATTTCCCCGCCATGGAGCTGGCGGAAAACTTTGACCCGCTGCGCCCGTTCATTGATAACGGCGCGCGCCCCGTCGCCGTGATGCCGCGCGTTATCACGGACGATCAGAGCCGCGAGGTCTATGCCGCGCTTGAAAAGCTGTTCGACTACGGCGTGAACGAAGCGCTGACCGGAAATCTCGGCCATGTGTTCATCGCGCGTCAGGCGGGCATGAAGGTGCGCGGCGACTTCGGGCTGAACGCCTTCAACTCCTATACGCTGCGCGTGCTGCAGGATGCGGGCTTCATCTCCGCAACGGCGTCCTTTGAATTGCGCCTTGCGCAGATAAAGGCCATGGCCAAGCCCGTCGATACGGAGCTTATCATCTACGGCCGCCTGCCGCTGATGGTGTCCGACCAGTGCATCATCCGCCAGAGCGCGGGGCGCTGCAACTGCCAGACCCCCGGCCAACTGTCTGACCGCATGGGTTCGGTGTTTCCGGTCGTGAAGGAGTTCGGCTGCCGCAACGTGATCTATAACGCGCATAAGCTCTATCTTGCCGACAAGCGCGACGATCTGTACGCGCTCGGCCTGTGGGGACTGCGTATGCTGTTCACCACCGAAAGCCCGCGCGAGTGCGTCGAGGTTGCAAAAGGCTACCTCGGCCTGACCGATTATAAGCCCAACGTCCTGACCCGCGGCCTCTATTACCGCGGCGTGGATTAATAAATATATAAGAAGGTTTTTGCTATGTCCATCGTATTGGCATCCGGCTCTCCGCGCAGAAAAGAGCTGCTGGAGATGCTCGGCATTGAGGATATGAAGATAATCCCCGCGAAAGGGGAGGAGATACCGCCAGAAGGCGCGGACCCGGCGGAGCTTGTAGTGGCTCTCGCCGCCGCAAAGGGGCGCGAGGTCGCGGCACAGTGCGCGGGGGACGACGTTATCATCGCGGCGGACACCATTGTCTGGCACGATGGCCGCGTGTTCGGCAAGCCTCATTCCCGCGAGCAGGCCGCCGAGATGCTGAGAAGCCTCTCCGGCAGGGCGCATGAGGTGTATACCGGCGTCGTTGTCATCAAAAACGGCCGCGAGGTAAGCGGCGCGGAGCGCAGCGTTGTCCGCTTCCGCGAGCTTTCGGAGGACGAGATACAGCGGTATATCGACACCGGGGAGCCTATGGACAAGGCCGGGGCATACGGCGCACAGGGTAAGGCGGCGCTGTTCGTGCGCGGCATTGAGGGAGATTTCTTCAACGTCATGGGTTTGCCGCTGTGCCGTCTCGGCGCAATGCTGAAGGAACAGGGAGTGGTTCTGCTTTGAAAGAGTATCTGAAGAAAAACGGAATACGCATAGGAATAATCGTTGCCGCCGTGGCGCTGATCATCGGCCTTGGCTCGGCAGCCAGAAACGGCAAAATAAGCCTGAGCCAGAACGCTTTCGGCATATTCAAGTCGCCTATACAAAAGGCCATGAGCTCGACCGTCAACTGGTTCAACACAATTTACGGCTACCTCTTTGACTACGACTCGCTGCTGGCGGATAACGAGTCACTCCGCACACAGCTTGCCGAAGCGCAGCAGGCCGCGCGCGACGGCATCAGCGCCAGCGAGGAAAACGTGCGTCTGCGCGAGGCGCTGAACCTGCGCGCGAAGCACACCGATTATGAGCTGGAGTCGAGCAAGGTCGTCCTCTGGTCGTCGTCCAACTGGTCGTCCTCCTTCACGATAAGCAAGGGCGCGTCCAGCGGCATCGAGTACGGCGATCCGGTCATCACCGAATACGGCGCGCTGGTCGGGCAGGTGACGGAGCTTGGCGAAACATGGGCTACCGTCAGTACGCTCATCGACGTTGACATGTCCGTCGGCGCATTCGTCGGCGACACCGGCACCTCCGGCATGGTCATGGGCGAGTTTGCACTGATGAAGAACAAGCAGGCGAAGCTGACCTTCCTTGCCGACGGCGCGCAGATATTCGTCGGCGACGAGGTGCTGACCTCCGGTCAGGGCGGCGCGTTCCCGCAGGGACTCGTCATCGGCACGATAACCGCCGTGCAGACCGAGGCGGGCGGCCAGATAGAATTCGGCCTTGTGCAGCCCCAGTGCAACTTTGAGTCGCTGGTGCAGGTGTTCGTTATTAAGAGCTTTGAAGTGGTGGAGTGAGCCTTGAAGGAATTATTACGGAAAATTAATCCCCGCAGGCTGATGTGGTACGCGGTGTTCCTGCTGCTGACACTGGTTTTGCAGAACATGGTGTTCCCGCAGATACGTCCGCTCGGCGTGGCGCCGATGGTGTTCCCGGCGGCGGTTGTTGCGGTGGGGATGTTCGAAGGAGCGAGCTGGGGCGCGATATTCGGCCTTGTGCTCGGCATATTTGCGGACATGGACTATGTGGAGAACACGGTCATGTTCACGCTGCTGCTTCCGGCATTGGCGTTCTTCGCGGGCTTTGTGTCGCAGTTTTTCATAAACCGCCGCTTCTTCGCGTACATGGGCGCGGCCTTTGCCGCGTGTCTGATAACCGCCGCCGTGCAGATGCTCGGAACCGCTGCGTCCGACGGCTGGTCGGCCTCAATGCTCGTTACCGTCGCATTGCAGACCCTGTGGTCGCTTCCGCCCGCCGTGCTGGTGTATTTCCCGCCGGCGAAGTGGATCGAATGAGGAATAACCTATGAGAAAACTTATAAAACCCGGACGAATAACGGCGCTCGTGGTGATGCTGGTGGCGCTGCTCGGAATATATGTCTACTTTCTGTATCAGGTGCAGATAGTCGAGGGAACCGAGCGCTACAACAGCGCTACCGCGATAACCAAGGATACCAGAGTTGTCACCGCCGCCCGCGGCAATATTCTTGACCGCTACGGCAGACTGCTTGTCAGCAACAAGGAATGTTATAACCTTGTTATCGACAGTACGAAGCTGTTTGCAAACGACGACCCGAACGCAGTCATTCTTGAGCTTATCGAGATGGTGCGCGGCTTCGGCGATACGTATACGGACGATCTGCCCATAACGGCGGAGCCGCCATTTGAGTATACCGATATGACCGAGATCCAGCGGACGATGCTGGAGGCCTACTTCAAGGACAAGGCCTCTGACTTCAAGGACGCGGGTCTGCCGGAAAGCCCCTCGGCCGTTGAGCTGATGAGCTATATGCGCACGCGCTATGAGATATCGAACGAGTATTCCGCGGAAGAGATGCGTATGATCGCCGGCCTGCGCTACTCGATAAACGTCCGCTACGCCGTCAACACCGGCGAGTACGTTTTCGTTCAGGACGCGAGCATGAAACTCATAAGCTCCATCCTTGAAAACAAGCTCAATGGTATCGAGGTCAAGCGCTCGTTCACGAGACAGTACCATACCGAGAACGCCGCGCATATCCTCGGCTACGTCGGCCTGATGACGCAGGAGGAGTACGAGAAATACTCCCTGCTCGATTACGCGAACGACGCCATGGTCGGTAAGGACGGCGTCGAGAACGCCTTTGAGGAATATCTCCACGGCAAGGACGGCGAGGTGGAGGAGACGCGCAACGCCTCCGGCACCATCCTCAGCACTGTTTACACCAAGGAACCCGAACCAGGCAACAACGTTTATCTTACAATAGACATAAACCTTCAGGAGGCCGTCGAGCGCGTGCTGGACGCGGGCGTGAACGCCCTCATCAGAACGCGCGAGAACGAGAAAATGGAGCAGACCGCCAAGGGACTGTGGACATTTGAAGACGGCAAGTATGAAATAACCGGCGCTGCCGCCGTCGTCGTGAACGTCAAGACCGGCGAGCCGCTCGCAATAGCAAGCTGGCCGACCTACGACGTGACGACCATTATCGAAAACTATGCCGACCTTATGAAGGCGGAAAACACCCCGCTCTTCAACCGCGCGCTAATGGGTGCATATGCCCCCGGCTCCACCTTCAAGCCCTGCACGGCAATCGCCGCGCTGACGAGCGGCAAGGTCGACCTTGATACCTCGACCGAGATAAAGTGCGAAGGCGTTTTCACCAAGTATGCGGCCGACGGCTACGCGCCTGAGTGCTGGATCTGGGCGCAGGGCTACACGCACCCGCTTGAAAACGTCACCACAGCTCTGCGAGACTCCTGTAACTACTTCTTCTACACTATCGGCCATGACCTCGGTATCGACACGCTGGGCGAATATGCCCACGCGCTCGGTCTCGGCGTCAGTACCGGCATAGAGCTTGTCGAGACAACGGGCAATATGTCAAATGCCGCGAACCATATGGACTACGCGGGCAGCGAGTGGCGTATAGGTGATACGCTGCAGGCCGCCATCGGCCAGTCGGACAGCGTGTTCACGCCGCTCCAGCTTGCCGAGTACTGTGCCGCCGTTGCAAATAACGGTGAGCGCCATTCCGCGTCCATCCTCAAGAGCATCAGAAACTATGACTACAGCGAGAAGGTGTACGAGCGGCAGGACGAGGTGCTCAGTACCGTGGAAAGTCCGCAGTACAACTGGGACGCCATTCATGAGGGCATGAAGGAAGTTATCAACAGCCCCCTGAACGAGACGAACTACCTCAACTTCTATGACTGCGCCGTGACGGTTGCCGGTAAGACCGGTACCGCCCAGAAGGGCGAGGGCATCAAGAACGACGGTTTGTTCATCTGCTACGCCCCCTATGAAGATCCTGAGATCGCGGTTGCGGTCGTTGTGGAGCGCGGTCACGCCGGCGCTTCCGTCGGCTTCATCGCGCGCCAGATAGTCGACGTGTACCTGAACATAAGAAGTTACAGCAACACTTCCGAGTCGGAAATGTCTCTTCTTAAATAAATCTGATAAAAAATATTGATGTTTCCCGAAAAATTGTATATAATGCGAAACGAAAAACCCAAGTGACTGGAGAACGGAGAATACGATGAATATTGCATTGATGGCACATGACAGAAAAAAAGAGTTGATGGTTCAGTTCTGCATTGCATACTGCGGCATATTAGCGGAGCATTCCCTGTGCGCTACCCATGTCACCGGTAAGCTCGTCTCTGAGGCGACGGGGCTGCCCATCACGCTGTACCTCCATGCGGATCAGGGCGGCGCGCAGCAGATAGGCGCGCGCATCTCCTTCAACGAGATCGACCTCGTGCTGTTCTTCTGCGACCCCGCAAACCCCAAAGGCTTTGACGATATCAACAAGATCGAGCGCCTGTGCGACCAGTATCAGATCCCCTTCGCTACCAACGCCGCCACGGCTGAGGTGCTTGTGCAGGGTCTGCGCCGCGGCGACCTCGACTGGCGCAACATTGTCAACCCTCAGAAGCGCTGAGACCAGATCAAAACCATATGCTCAGGCGCGGCCAATGCCGCGCCACAGGCATTTTAAAAGAAAGGAACCACACACATGACAAAAGTACAGCCCCGGACGCTGTCCGGCTTTATGGAACTGCTGCCGGCTCCGCAGATGCAGCTTGAGCGCATGATGAGCATCCTGCGCGAGACCTATTCCGTCTACGGCTTCACCCCGCTCGACACTCCCGTTATAGAGTCCGCCGAGGTGCTTCTGGCCAAGGGCGGCGGCGAGACCGAGAAGCAGATATACCGCTTCACCAAGGGCGACAGCGACCTTGCGCTGCGCTTTGACCTGACCGTGCCGCTGGCGAAATACGTCGCGGCGCATTATTCCGAGCTGGCCTTCCCGTTCCGCCGCTATCAGATAGGCAAGGTCTACCGCGGCGAGCGCGCCCAGCGCGGCCGTTTCCGCGAGTTCTATCAGGCCGATATCGACATCATCGGCGACGGCAAGCTCGATATCATCAACGAAGCCGAGATACCCTCCATCATCTACCGCACCTTCTCGACCCTCGGCATCACAAAGTTCAAGATCAAGGTCAATAACCGCAAGCTCCTCAACGGCTTCTATTCCATGAACGGCATGAGCGAGCGCGCGGGCGACATTATGCGCACCGTCGACAAGCTCGATAAGATCGGCGCGGAAAAGGTGCGCCAGCTCCTTATCGACGAGGTGAAGATGCTGCCCTGCAAGGCAGAGAACGTGCTCGACTTCATGGCCATCACCGGTACCAACACCGAGGTCATCGCCGCGCTGGAGCGCTATCGCGGCATGGACGAGACCTTTGATCAGGGGCTTGACGAGCTCATTACCGTGACGAAGTACCTCAAGGACTTCGGCGTACCGGAGGAGAATTTCGCCGTCGACCTGACCATCGCCCGCGGCCTCGATTACTATACCGGCACCGTCTACGAGACGGAAATGACCGAGCATCCGGAGATAGGCTCCGTCTGCTCCGGCGGCCGCTATGATAACCTCGCGGGCTACTATACCGATAAGCAGCTCCCCGGCGTCGGCATCTCCATCGGCCTGACCCGCCTGTTCTATGTGCTTCAGGAGCAGGGACTGCTGTCCGAAGAGACCGTCACTGCCCCATGCGACGCGCTGGTCATCCCCATGACCGAGGAGCCCGCCGCCGCCATCGCCGCCGCGACGACGCTCCGCGCCGCCGGTGTGCGTACGCAGTTCTACTGCGAGAAGAAAAAGTTCAAGGCCAAGATGAGCTATGCCGATAAGATAGGCGTGCCCTTCGCGGTGCTGCTGGGCGAGGACGAGATAAACGAGGGCGTTGTCTCCGTCAAGAATATGACTTCCGGCGAGCAGGTCAAGCTCACTCCCACGGACGCCGCAGCGATGATAAAAGCCGCCGTCGACGCGCGGAATCAGGCTGCCGTAATAAAAGAGAATTAATCAATTTGGTATAGAGAAAAGAGGATATACATGTTTCAGTCACGTACACACACCTGCAACGAGCTGCGCCTCGAAAACGTAGGCGAGAAAGTCAAGATCGTCGGCTGGATGGAGAACGTCCGCGAGGTCGGCAATAACTTCGCGTTCGTCGTTGTCCGCGATTTCTACGGCACCACTCAGGTCGTCGTTGAGACCGAGGAAATGATGAACATTGTCCACTCCGTCAACAAGGAGAGCACTATTTCCGTCGAGGGCGTCGTCCGCGAGCGCGCCAGCAAGAACCCCAAGCAGGCGACCGGCGACATCGAGGTCGTCCCCGAAAAGATAGAGATCCTCGGAAAGTGCCGCTATAACGAGCTGCCCTTTGAGATAAACCGCAGCCGCGAGGCCGACGAGTCCGCGCGTCTCAAATACCGCTACCTCGACCTGAGAAATCCCGCCGTCAAGCAGAATATCATTCTGCGCTGCAACGTTGTCGCCGCCCTGCGTCAGGCGATGACCGAGCACGGCTTCCTTGAGATAACCACCCCGATACTCACCGCATCCTCCCCCGAGGGCGCGCGCGACTATCTTGTCCCCGCGAGAAAGCACCCCGGCAAGTTCTATGCTCTGCCGCAGGCGCCGCAGCAGTTCAAGCAGCTGCTTATGACCGCGGGCTTTGACCGCTACTTCCAGATTGCCCCCTGCTTCCGCGATGAGGACGCGCGCGGTGACCGCAGCCCCGGCGAGTTCTACCAGCTCGATATGGAGATGGCCTTCGCCTGCCAGGACGACGTTTTTGCCGTCCTCGAGGACGTGCTGCCTCCGATCTTCGCCAAGTACGGCAAGTATAACATTGCATCCTCCGCGCCCTTCAAACGCATCCCCTATCTTGAGGCCATGGAGAAGTACGGCTCCGATAAGCCCGACCTGCGTATCGACCTCATCGTTGAGGACATCACCGAGCTTGTCCGCGGCGTAGAGTTCGCGCCCTTTGCCGAGGGCAACACTGTCAAGGCCGTCGTCGTCTCCGACTGCGACCTGACCCGTAAGCATATCGACAAGCTCTGCGCCGACGTCGAGGTGCAGGCAGGCCGCAAGCCCTACTGGTTCAAGGTCGATGAGAACGGCGAGCTTGCAGGCGGCGTGGCGAAGTTCCTCGCCGACCGTAAGGACGCTGTCGTTGAGAAGCTGAACCTCAAGCCCGGCTGCCTTGTCTGCGTCGCGGCAGGCGCGAAGGGCGAAGCGCAGAAGACCGCAGGCGTCATGCGCAAGATGCTCGGCGCGGCGGTTCCCGGCCATATGGACAAGGAGCGCTACGAGTTCTGCTGGATCGTCGATTTCCCGATGTACGAGATCGGCGAGGAGTCCGGCGAGCTTGAGTTTTGCCATAACCCGTTCTCCATGCCCGCCGGCGGCCTTGATGTGCTGCTGAAGGCGGAGCGCGGCGAGATAGACCCGCTGACCATCACCGCCGACCAGTACGACCTCGTCTGCAACGGCGTTGAGCTCAGCTCCGGCGCCGTGCGTAACCACGACCCCGAAATTATGATAAAGGCTTTCGAGCTTGTCCGCCTCGGCGAAGAGGACGTCAAGAAGAAGTTCCCCGCCATGTATAACGCCTTCTGCTACGGCGCTCCCCCGCATGCAGGCATCGCGCCGGGCGTTGACCGTATGGTCATGCTCCTCTCCGGCGAGGAGAGCATCCGCGAGGTCATCGCGTTCCCGATGAACAAGAACGCGCAGGACGTTATGATGGGCGCTCCGTCCACCGTCGAGCAGAAGCAGCTTGATGAGCTGCACATTGCCCTCGTCGGCGAGACCGAGGAATAAAAGCATATGATATGGGACGGCGAATAGAAAATGCGCCGTCCCGTTTGCGGAAAGGCGGTGAAACCGGATGATAGCGAAGGTTCGTTCCATGGGCTTGCAGGGCATCGGCGGCTATGAGGTGCTGCTGGAGGTGTATATCTCCAACGGCCTGCCCGCGTTTGACGTTGTCGGCCTGCCCGACGCGGCGGTCAGAGAGGCGCGAGAGCGCGTCCGCGCCGCTATAAAGAATAACGGCTACCGTTTTCCGGTCAGCCGCATGACCGTGAATCTCGCTCCGGCGGATAAGAAAAAGGCCGGTACGCTGTACGATCTGCCGATGTTCATCGGCATCCTTGCCGCCGACGGCGATATAGACGAGCCGGGAGACGACTGCGCGTTCATCGGCGAGCTTTCCCTGAGCGGGGAACTGCGCCCGGTGTACGGCGCACTGCCGATGGCCATCGCCGCGGCGCGCTGCGGCGTGAAGAAGCTGTTCGTTCCGGCAGATAATGCCGCCGAGGCCGCATTCGCGGACGGGATAAGCGTGTACCCCGTGAAAAATGTTGACGAGCTGCTGCGCCTTATGCGCGGCGAAGTCAATATAGAACCCGCCGCTGCGCCTGCGCTTGATACGCTTATGGAGCATATGCCCGACTTCTCGGAGGTCAAAGGGCAGGAAAATGTCAAGCGCGCGCTTGAGATCGCTGCAGCTGGCGGGCACAATATCCTAATCGTCGGCCCGCCCGGCGCGGGCAAATCCATGATGGCAAAGCGCCTGCCGGGGATACTTCCAGATATGAGCCGCGGCGAGATGATACAGTCGACAGAGATATATTCCGTCGCCGGACTTACGAGCCGCGAGCACCCTATAGTCTCCATGCGCCCGTTCCGCGCGCCGCACCATACGGTGTCCGCCGCTGGACTTTCGGGCGGCGGAACCTCGCCGCGCCCCGGAGAGATAAGCCTAGCGCATAACGGCGTGCTGTTTCTCGACGAGCTGCCGGAATTCCGAAGCGATGTGCTGGAGGTTCTGCGCCAGCCGCTGGAGGACGGGGAAGTGACCGTGTCCCGCGTCGCGGGGACGGTGACGTATCCGAGCCGCTTCATGCTCGTCTGCGCGATGAACCCCTGCAAATGCGGCTGGTACGGGCACCCCTCAGGCCGCTGCCGCTGCACCGAGCGCGATGTGCGCTGCTATCACAGTAAAATATCCGGCCCGCTGCTGGACAGGATCGACCTCATCGTCGAGGTCCCCGCGCTGGATTATGAGGAGCTGAGCCGCCGCAGCAGCGCGGAGCGCTCTGCGGACATCAAGAAGCGCGTGAATGCCGCGCGGGAGATTCAGCGCCGCCGCTTCGGCGGGGACGGTACGATGTGCAACGCGCATATCGGCAGCCGTGAGATGAGCGAGATCTGCGCGCTGGACGCCGAGGGCGAAGCGCTGATGCACGCCGCGTTTGATTCGATGAGGCTTTCCGCCCGCAGCTATGACCGTATTCTGCGCGTGGCAAGGACGATCGCCGACCTCGACGGGCAGAAAAATATAAGCGCAGAGCATATCGCCGAGGCGATACAGTACAGGACATACGATTTCAGAGAGGTATGAGAATGAAGAAACGGTGTGTTGTCTTTCTTTTAATGCTTCTCTTATGCTTGCTGTTGGGCTGTACAGCATTATCAAAAAGCGAGTTTGCTGTTGATTACAATAACACTGCTCGGGCGGATGAAATAGCCAGCTACGTATATGACAGCGGTTTAGCAGATGATTTGATAGATTCCGAGTTGGCGTGCAAGTTCGACACGCTCTACGAACTTTCAGAGTGCTTTGAGGTCGAGTGTGTGCGTGCTCCTCAGGAGTATGAGCAATCATATTTGCCGTATGCGGTGCTGCTTTTTGATAACGGATCGAGAGCATTTGTGTTTTTTGACTGCAATAGCTATGAAATTTTAAAGTGCCTGATAGTGGACAAGTTTATGCCACATGATACCATAGGAGCGCTGTTGGACGATCTGAGCCAAAGCAGTGCGCTGTATACAGAGTGGCAAAAACTTGATAAATACAATACGGGGTGTGCCAATGGATCTGCTATGAATGGCAGGTGCATAGCGACGAGTGACGGAGTTTATGTTGCTGTGCTTGGCAACGGCTATAATCCAGAGGTAAAATATACCCATTTTATTTCAGATGACGACTTGTTCAGTAGCTCTTGCGATGAAGAACTCATCAATTGCAATTTGTACACGATTTGGCCGCTTCTGCCGATCGATAAATTTTGAGTAGACTTTTTGCGGTCGTGGTTCTTACCTGATAAGAAAGAAACCGTGAAAAGAAAGGATATTTTTCATATGAACGATATAATTCTTCTAAAGCTGGGCGAGATCGTACTCAAGGGACTCAACCGCAAGAGCTTCGAGCAGAAGCTGGTATCAAATGTCCGACGCCGCCTTGCACACATCGGCAAGTTCCGCGTATATTGCCTCCAGTCCACCGTGTACGTCGAGGCCGCGGAGGACGGCGCGGATATGGACGCAGCGTTCGAGGCGCTGCAGAAGGTGTTCGGCATCGTCAAGCTCAGCCGCGCCGCCGCCTGCGAAAAGGACAAGGACGCGATAGCGAAGCTCGCCATCGATTATCTGCGGGACGATATGCTCCGCGCGAAGAGCTTCAAGGTCGAGTCCAAGCGCAGCGACAAGAGCTTCCCGATGACCAGCGTCGAGCTGAGCCAGTACGTCGGCGGCGAGCTGAACGAGGCTTATCCCAACGTCGAGGTCGATGTACACGATCCGGATCTGGTCGTCAACATCGAGGTGCGCGACCTTGCGGCGTATGTCCATGCGGCTCCCGTGTCCGGCGCGGGCGGTATGCCCGTCGGCTGCAACGGCGTCGCCGTGACGCTGCTTTCCGGCGGTATCGACAGCCCGGTCTCGTCGTATATGATCGCAAAGCGCGGCGTGCGCCTTATTCCGCTGCACTTTTTCTCCTTCCCGTATACCTCCGAGCAGGCCAAGGAAAAAGTCATCGAGCTTGGCAATATGCTGACCGAATACTGCGGCCGCATGACGCTTGAGATCGCGCCGTTCACGCATATTCAGGAGGAGATACGGGACAAGTGCCCCGAAGAGTATTTCACCCTCATCATGCGCCGCTTTATGATGCGTATTGCGCAGCGCGTCGCGCATGACACCGGCGCGAAAGCAATAGTCACGGGTGAGAATCTGGGGCAGGTTGCCAGCCAGACCATGGAGGCCATGGCCTCCACGCAGGCGGTCATTGACCTGCCCGTGCTCCAGCCGCTCATCGGCATGGACAAGGAAGAAATAATCACAATTGCAAGGAAAATCGGCACCTTTGACACCTCGATACTCCCGTATGAGGACTGCTGCACAGTGTTCACGCCGAAGCATCCGCGCACCCGCCCGAAGCTCTCCGAGGTGGAGAGAGCGGAGTCGGTGCTGGATATCGACGCGCTGGTGGACGAGGCTGTGAAGGGCTTGGAGGAAGTGGAGCTTAGACATGAGTAAGACCTATAATACCGAGATAATTTCCGTGGGAACAGAGCTGCTGCTTGGCCACGTCACGAATACCGACGCGCGCGACGTGTCGGAGCTGCTGTCGAAGATCGGCATCAACGTGCTGTATCACACCGTCGTCGGCGATAACCCGCAGCGTCTGGAGGATTGCGTGAAGATCGCGCGCGAGCGCGCCGACATCATCATCACCACCGGCGGCCTCGGCCCGACCTGCGACGACCTGACCAAGGAGATCCTCGCCCGTGCCTTCGACGTGAAGCTCGTCGAGGACAAGCGCGAGATGGACACGCTCTATGACTATATAAATCTCGGCAAGAAGCTGACGGACAACAATTTCCGTCAGGCGCTGCTGCCCGAGGGCTGCACCGTGTTCCATAACACCGCGGGCACCGCGCCCGGCTGCGCCTTCGAGAAGGACGGCAAGGTAGTCGTCATGCTGCCGGGGCCTCCGAAGGAGTGCCGCATCATGCTCGAAAAGAGCGCGATACCGTATCTCCGCCAGCTGTCGGACGAGAAGATCGTCTCCCACACCATCAACATCTTCGGCATCGGCGAGAGCGCGGTGGACGATATCTTTGCCGGGGAAATGAACGCCATGACCAATCCCAGCATGGCGCCCTATGCCAAGGAGTGTGACTGCCTGCTGAAGGTCACTGCCAAGGCGCATACTGAGGCCGAGGCTGAGGAGATGCTGCACCCCGTGATGGCGGAGGTGCAGGAGAAGCTGGGCGAAGTGGTCTACGGCGTGGACGTTGACTGCATCGAGCAGAGCGTGCTGAAGCTGCTGCGCGAGAAGAACATGACCTTCTCCGCGGCGGAGAGCTGCACCGGCGGCGACGTTGCCAAGCGCTTCACCGATATGGCGGGCGCAAGCTCGTTCTTCCTCGGCGGCGTCGTGACCTATACGAACGGCGCGAAGGCAAAGCTTCTCGGCATCGACCGCGACATGATAGAGGATAAGGGCGCGGTGAGCCATGAGGTGGCCAAGGAGATGGCGGAGAACGTGCGCCGCATCATCGGCACGGATATCGGCGTCGGCGTGACGGGGCTTGCAGGTCCCGACGGGGACGGCGTGCACGAGGTCGGTACCGTGTTCGTCTCGATGGCGACCGCGGAGCAGACATGGGTCAATGAACTGCATCTCGGCGCGTACCGCACCCGCAGCTTTATCCGCCGCATGGCGGGCAACCATGTATATGATATGATGCGCCGTTATCTCAGCGGCCTGAAAGTAATGTGATAAGCTGTAACGGCGCGGAAAACTCCGCGCCGTTACTTTTATGTGTGCCGCTTGCTTGCAAACTGCGCGGCTATGTTATAATATAGTAGTACAACGAACCTAATATGGAGGAGAGCCATGAAACAGCGTATCATCAGAGCCGACGCGAACGACGGCGTCACGCCGCGCCAGCGCGAAAACCGCGAGCTTGCCCGCGCCGCCGCACGGGAGGGGATAGTCCTGCTCAAAAACGACGGCGCACTGCCGGTGAAGCCAGGGAGAATCGCGCTATACGGCGCGGGAGCATCGCGCACCGTCAAGGGCGGGACCGGCTCCGGCGAGGTCAACGAGCGCCACACCGTTACGATCCTTGAGGGATTGGAGCTGGCGGGATACGAGATAGCGAGCTACGGCTGGATACGCGACTTCGAGGCCGAGTGCCGCGAGGCGGAAGAACGCTGGCGGCAGGAGCGCGGCGCACAGGGTGCGGGGCTGATGAACAGCATGGTTCAGCCCTTCATGCCGCCTGCGGGGCGCGTGATAACGGACGCGGACATCGCTGCCTCTGACTGCGACACGGCGATATACGTCGTCGCCCGTCAGGCGGGCGAGGGCGCGGACAAAAAGCTGAAAAACGGCGAATTCGACCTCAGCCCAGCCGAGACGGAGAGCATCCTCAAAATGGCCGCGGGCTATAAAAATTCCGTGCTGGTCGTCAATTCCGGCTCGTATATGGACATCGGGACGCTGGACGAGGCTGTCTCCGCTGTCATCTGGTTCTGCCAGCAGGGGATGGAGGGCGGCGCGGCGCTCGCCGATATTCTCAGCGGCAGGGCAAGCCCCAGCGGCAAGCTGACCGATACATGGGCGCGGCGCTATGCTGACGTACCCTGCGCCATGCAGTACAGCTACCTCAACGGCGACACCACGCACGAATACTACCGCGAGGGCATATATGTCGGCTATCGGTATTATGACAGCTTTGAGGCCGTCCGGCGCTATCCGTTCGGCTTCGGCCTGTCATATACGAAATTTGCGCTGAACACGGAGAGCGTGACGCTCGAAAACGGCGCTGTCAATGTCGCTGTCCGTGTCAAAAATACCGGCACTGTGCGCGGCAAAGAGGTCGTTCAGGTCTATGCCTCCGCGCCGCAGGGGGAGCTTACAAAGGAGTATCAGCGGCTCGCAGGCTTCAAAAAGACCCGCGCCCTCGCCCCCGGCGAGGAGGAGACGCTGACAATCAGCTTTCCGCTTGACTATATGGAGAGCTATTCGGAGCGCCGCGCCGCATATATTCTGGAAAAAGGGGAGTACATCGTCCGCGTGGGAGCATCCTCTGCGGTTACGGTGCCCGCCGCGGTGATAACGCTGGATGAGACTGCCGCGCTGTGGAAGCTGCGCAATGTCTGCCCGGTGAAGAGGGAGTTTGACGAGATCGCCCCGGCAATACGCAGAAGCGCCGATGACCTCGGCGGCGCCGTTCGGCTTGAGCTGCGCGCCGGGGATATAAAGTGCCGCACGGTTGATTACTCGGAGCCGCCTGTCTGCCGCGATGAGGACGTGCAGGAGGCGCTCGCAAGGCTCAGCACCGGAGACATGATCGACCTCTGCGTCGGTACGGGCGTGTCCGGAATGTTCAGCACCGCCTATAACTACACCCCCGGCGCCGTCGGCCGCACGACGGACAAATTCGCCGACAAGGGCATTACGAACGTCAACCTTGCCGACGGACCCGCGGGTCTGCGCCTTCTGCGCGTGTCGGCGCTGAACAAGCATGGCCGCCTGCGCTTCTGCGGCGGAGAGTATATAAACGACATCATGCGCGACCTGCCGCCGCGCATCCGTGAGTATTTTGACGCCGCGCCGGAGGACGAGACTCTGTATCAGCACGCGACGGCTTTCCCCGTCGGCACCGCGCTTGCGCAGAGCTGGAACACGGAGCTGTGCGAACGCGTCGGCGCGGCGGTGGCGCGCGAGATGGAGGAGTACGGCGTGACATATTGGCTCGCCCCCGCCATGAACATTCACCGCAATCCGCTCTGCGGCAGAAATTTCGAGTATCTGTCCGAGGATCCGGTGCTTACCGGCAAGCTTGCGGCAGCGATAACGCGCGGCGTACAGAGTGTGGATGGCTGCTATGCCACGGTGAAGCACTTTGCCTGCAACAATCTTGAGGACAACCGCAACCATTCCGACAGCATCATCCATGAGCGCGCCCTGCGCGAGATATACCTGAAGGGCTTCGAGATATGCGTCCGCGAGGCGCAGCCGAAGGCGCTGATGACGAGCTACAATCTCTTAAACGGCGTCTACACTGCTGACAGTCATGACCTCTGCACCGCGATCCTGCGCAACGAGTGGGGCTTTGACGGCGTGGTGATGACCGACTGGTATTCGACGCTGCCGGGGCTTGCCGACGCGGGCAGCGCGATCGGCGCGGGGAACGACATGATAATGCCGGGGACGCCTCTGGATAAGCTTGCGATACGGCGCGGCCTGAGCAAATTCCGCCTGACGGATACCGATCTGAAGCGCTCCGCCGCCAGAATAATAAAAAGCGTCCTGCGCAGCAATGTCAATAAGCCGCAGGAGTAACGAAAACCCAGCCACCGGGAAATTTAGATGGGTGTTCATAAAACAGTCAATGGAGCGTATCGATACAGATACGCTCCATTTCTCTTGCCAACATACTATGTAACGGGGTGCAGCCCCTTGGCTCTCCCTTTGGGAGAGCTGTCACCGCAGGTGACTGAGAGGGTCTTGCAGTCTTTTTCGAATGATAAGATCAATTTGTGTGCACACACCACTAAAATATCTGTCGATATCCCGGTTGGAGAATCGCAAAATCTCCAAGCCAAGGGTCGTCAGAAATTGAGAACGCTCAGCATCATAAGCAAGCCCCTGAGGCTCATAATGTTGAGAACCATCCAATTCAATGACCAGTCTGGCCGAAGCATTGTTTACCATCTCCGTCCTCGCTGCGATCGGCCACCTCTCCCAAAGGGAGAGGCAAGGGATGCTCGCACGGTACACCGAAAGGTGTATAAAAGTGCGCCCTTTATCAGTTCGGTAGATTAAAGTTTACCGCTCGATACGGTAGTATTTGAATGTTTCATCTTCTCCGACAAAGCGAAAGCCTGCCTTTTCCAGCACATGCTGACTCCGGGTGTTTTTCCTGATGGTATCTGCATTTACCGCAGCCATTCCCAACTCGTCGAAGGCGGTTTTTACCGCCAAACGTTCTGCCTGCGTTCCGTATCCCTTTCCCTTCACCGCGTCGTTTTGCATATGGATACTCAAGGAACATTCTTTTTTATCATGGTCGATCTGCTTCAATTGCAATTCCCCGATCACCTTATCCCCAAGCATGATTGCAAACAGTCTGCGTGAAGCGTCCTGCCCCTTCATATCAAAATATCGATTTACTGCAGCTTCGTCATAAACATAGGGCAAAAACAGGTGCATATCCATATAGATAGATGCATCATTCGTCCAATGCTTGTACAGTTCGTGACATAGTTCTCGCGTCATCGCCTTTAAATGAATTGTTGGCATGTTAGACCTTACCTACCTTATCATTCCGACTTATTACTTTGTTTAATTCTATCATATGGCTTTAATATATGCAAAAACATTCTCGGCAGACATTACTGCCGGGACCGAAACTGTCTTACGACCAGCCGCCGGAATATCCGGCGGCTGGTGATATTTAATATGTATCAGAACACGTCCTCGACGACCTTGGACGGCGGGGTCTCGACTATTTCAGGGTGCTGGCAGATGTAGCGGAACGCCTGCAGGAACTGAGCGTAGTAATGGCCGTCAACGGTGCGCTCGTCCATTACGAACTTGCAGTCGACGTATTTGCGGTCGACCATGTTGCCGTGGCGGTCAAGCTCATAGGCGTGACGCTTCGCGCCGAAGGAGATGAACACGGGCAGCGTACCGAAGTTGTAGATGTGGTGATATATGGGACCGATGCGGAGCGAGCCGAGGTCGGTGATTATCATGGAGCCGTGGAACGGGCTTGCATCGAGCAGACTCTGCGGCAGCCAGCCGAAGTAGTCCATGATGCGCAGTATCGTCAGCGCGAAGCGGAGCAGGAAGCGCGGCGCCTTGCACATCGCCTCTGCGACATCCTCGGTGTTGTTGTTACCCTCGACGGTCTTTATTTCGTCTATCTTCTCGTTCATCTTGCGGTAAACGTCGAATATCGTGTCCGTCGGTTCAAAGACGACCTTGATCGTAGTCTCGGTCGCGTCGATGGCGAGACTGCGCTTGACGGTCATAACGACCTCAATGTTGTCGCGCGCGTAGATGCGGCGGCCGACGATGAAGCGGTTCATGCCCGGCAGCATGGATACGCCGCGTATGTAAGCCGCGATTATGAAATGCAGGATGCCGATGCCCTTATAGCCGTCAACCCTCAGCTTGCGCAGGCGGCGGTCAACATCGGACACCTCGAAGGACTCCTCGTACTGATTGCAGGCGTCGTTTCTGGTCGGCATGATGAACGGGACAAATTTCGCAAATGCCGGCAGGGAACGCAGCAGACGGCCTTCCTTACGGTCTCCAAAGCGGCGTTTGTATTTGCTCATTGGTATCACTCCCAATATGGTTTCAATTTTTTAAGCATTGGCATTATACAGGTTTCTGCACAATAATACAAGAGAAATATTCAAAAATAGCTTACGTTTTGTTGAACTTTTCTTAAAATGCGCCGCGGGCACGGCGAAAATGACCCCGTAAGCCCGATTTTGCGGCTCATATGGTGCGTGATTGGCTGGAAAAAGCGGACGCTTCGCAGAAAAATTTTGAATAATATGAAAATAGGGCTTGCATTTTTCGCGCGGCTGTGCTAATATAATCGGGCTGAAAGAAAGTTAATATTTCCGGGTGTAGCGCAGTTGGTAGCGCGCTTGAATGGGGTTCAAGAGGCCGCTAGTTCGAATCTAGTCACTCGGACCAAAATTCGCTGATTTCGTACGAAATCAGCGAATTTTCATAATACGGGGAAATAGCAAGGATTTTACAGAAAGCAACGGGAGAAGAAATGAAGAAAAATACATCGAGCTTCGCAAGCCGCTGGGGCTTCATCCTCGCATCCGTCGGCTCGGCGGTCGGTATGGCGAACGTCTGGGGCTTCCCGAATAAAATGGGCAGCAACGGCGGCGGGGCGTTCCTGCTCATATATCTGCTGTTCGTGTTCATTTTCAGTTATGTCGGGCTGCCGGCGGAATTCGCTATGGGGCGCAGAGCCGCCACCGGCACTCTGGGAACATATAAAAGCGCGTGGGCGACGCGCGGCAAGGGCTGCGGCAAGGCCGGAGCCGTGCTTGGCTGGCTGCCGCTGGCGGGCTCGCTGTGCATCGCAATAGGCTACGCCGTGATAGTCACCTACGTTCTCAAGGCGCTGGTCGACTCCTTGGCCGGGACGCTTATGAGCGCCGACACTGCGGCGTGGTTCGGCGAGTTTTCGTCGAAGCCATACTCGGTGGTGCCGTATCACATCATTGTCGTCGCCGGGACGCTGCTGACGCTGTTCCTCGGCGCGCACAGCATCGAAAAGACAAACAAGGTGATGATGCCGCTGTTCTTCGTCATCTTCCTCGTGCTCGCGGTGCGCGTGGCGTTCCTGCCGGGCGTTGCCGAGGGCTACCGCTTCATGTTCACGCCGCGCTGGGAGGCGCTCAAGGATCCGATGATCTGGATATGGGCGATGGGACAGGCGTTCTTCTCACTGTCCGTGACCGGCAGCGGCATGATAGTTTACGGCGCATACCTGCCGAAGGACGAGGACGTGGTCGACGTCGCGCAGCACACCGCGCTGTTTGATACGATAGCGGCGATAGTCGCGGCGCTGGTCATCATCCCGGCCTGCTTTGCCTACGGGCTTGACGTTGGCTCAGGGCCGAGCCTGCTGTTCGTGACTCTGCCGACCATACTGCAGGATGTGCCGCTCGGGCGGCTGTTCGCGGTCATACTGTATATCGCCATGATATTTGCCGGCGTCAGCTCGCTTCAGAACATGTTCGAAGCCGTGGCGGAATCGCTCCTGAACCGCTTCCCGAAGCTCAGCCGTACTGCCGTGCTGATACTTCTCGGCCTGCTGTGTCTCGGCTTTGGCCTCGGCATGGAGCCGATAAGCAAATGGGGGCCGTGGATGGATCTTGTGTCGATCTACATCATCCCCATCGGCGCGACGCTCGGCGCGGTGTCGTGGTTCTATGTGATGAAGAAAGATGAACTGCTCGATGCCGTCAACACCGGCAGCGGCAGAACCCGCGGCGCGCTGTGGTACAGCGTTGGGCGCTATGTATATGTGCCGATCGCGGTGGTGCTCTGCTTTGTCGCGCTGTTCAAGCATATTTCATTTTGATTTTTAATTGGTGACTATGAAAAAGAAACTAAGCTCTAAAGAATATATTTACGTTGCAAGCATGCTGTTCGGCCTGTTCTTCGGCGCGGGGAACCTGATCTTCCCCGTATACATGGGTCAGATGGCGGGACGGCATATTTGGCAGGCGGCCGCGGGCTTCCTGATAACCGGCGTCGGCCTGCCGCTCATGGGTGTGGCGGCGCTCGGCATAAGCCGTTCAAGAGGGCTGTACGAGATGGGACTGAAGGTGAGCCGCGGCTTCTCGCTGGGCTTTACCTGCCTGCTGTACCTGACAATCGGCCCCTTCTTCGCAATTCCGCGCTGCGCTACAACGTCGTTCACTGTCGGGCTGGAGCAGGTGCTGCCGCAGGGCAACACGAAGCTGTATCTTCTGCTGTTCTCACTGGCGTTCTTCGCCGCCGTGCTGTTTTTCGCGCTGAGGCCGGGAAAGATTCTCGTGTGGGTAGGCAAGGTGCTCAACCCCTGCTTCCTGCTGTTTCTGGCGGTGCTCATAGTTTCCGCCATGCTGCATCCGACCGCCGCCGTCGCGGATGTTGTGCCTGAGGGGAAATACGCGGCGCAGCCGTTTTTCACCGGCTTCCTTGAGGGCTATAATACTATGGACGCACTGGCAAGCCTCGCCTTCGGCATCATCGTCGTTCAGGTCATACGCGACCTCGGCGTGCAGGAGCCGGGCGCGATAGCCGGCAGCACGGTGCGCGCGGGCGTGATGAGCTGCCTGCTCATGGCGCTGATATACGTTGCCGTCGCCATCGTCGGTGCGCAGAGCCGGGGCGTATTGCCAGCTGCGGCAAACGGCGGAGTTGCTTTCGCGCAGATAGCGCGGTATTACCTCGGAAATACCGGCCTTATCGTCCTCGCCGCGACTGTCACGCTTGCCTGCCTCAAGACGGCGGTCGGCCTCATAACCGGCTGCGCCGAGACCTTCAGCGCACTGTTCAAGAATAGGCCGTCGTATAAGGCGTGGGCGATAACGTTCAGCGCCGTGTCCCTTGTTTTCGCAAACCTCGGCCTTGACGCGATTATCAAGTATTCCGTCCCCGTGCTGATGCTGCTGCACCCCATCGCCATAATGCTGATCGTGTTGACGCTCTGCGGAAAACTGTTCAAAAACGATCCGGTCGTGTTCCGCTGGACGATAACCTTCACGGCAATTGCCGCAATCTACGACATGTTTGCCGCCCTGCCCAAGGGACTTTGGAGCGCGCTGCACGGCGAGGAGATTCAAGCCGTTGCGGAGAAGCTGCTGCCGCTGGCCGGGCAGGGACTCGGCTGGCTGTGCCCCGCGGCGCTCGGCATCGTGATCGGCCTTGCGATACATATCTATCGGCTGAGAAAAGCGTAATGCAATGAAAATTCCCATGCAATTAATTGCATGGGAATTTTTGCGGCCAAGGCCGGTTAATTGTACCTCTCGGCGAGATAAATATCCGCGCGGGACTGCGTGACCTGCGCTGTCTCTTCCACGCTGCGGTCTCCGCAGAAATACTTTGTGGCTTTAAGAAAATCAAACTTCCTCATTTCTGCAAACAGGGAGTTATTTGATAGCTGTTCCAATGTGTTTATCCAATCTCCATTGCGGTGCAATCCCGTCATCGGCGTAGTATTCGTCCATTGCTGTAATTTTATCGTTTTCTGTTTGGATAAACGAAGTCACATGGAAAGAAGCGCTTTTATCTTTGGGATAGATACGAACAACTGTAATAATTAAATCATTTACAATTTCGACTCTCTCAACGATACCATCCCATTCTCCTGGGTACTCACAATTCGCAATAATATATTCATCTACCGTAAAATGCTCGTTGCTGCAATGCCAATTTACATAGGCGTCCGCATGAAAGTATTTTCTAATTTCCCTTTCGTTTTGGGCAAGAACGGCTTTCCAAAATTGTTCTATATTCATGCTGCTTCAATTATGAAATATAGAGTCGAGCAGACGGGTTCCGGACGCGGTGCGGAAAACGGTTTTCTTCGCGCTCTCGGTCGCGGCGCGCGGGCGGGAATTTTCCACCGCGTTGACTATGTAATCCGCTTCGAGCAGTATTCTGTGGTCAAGCCCGTCCACATCCGTATAGGTGTGATGATGCGCCGCAAGCCACGATATGCGCTCAACATCCTCTGCCGCAGCCGGAAGCCCGTCGAAAAATTCGGCTACCAGCGGGGGACTCTCCTGCTCCTGAAGCTTTCCGAGCGCTTTGCCGTATTTCTCGCGGCAGAGTGGGCAGGCAATGTCGTGTATTACGGCGGCCAGCTCCAGAACCTCCTGCGTGTGGGCATCCAGCCCCTCAAGCTCGCCGATGGTTTTGGCGTATGCCCAGACCTTCATAAAATGGTTGATGTCGTGCAGATTGCCTTTGTAGAAGGCTATCATTTTTTCAATTGCGTCCGAGACTATCATATGATTTCCTTTCACAGCGCCGTGCCCTTCGCCGGAACGAAAAGCCCGCTCATGTCCGTGCCCTCAAGCTCCAGCAGCCGTATCTTGCGCTCCAGCCCGCCCGCATATCCGGTCAGACTTCCGTTCGTGCCCGTTACCCGGTGGCAGGGGATAATAATTGAGATGGGGTTGTGCCCGACCGCACCGCCCACCGCCTGCGCCGACATCGACCCGCGTCCAAGCTCTGCCGCGGCACACCGGGCAATCTCGCCGTAGGTCATTGTCCGTCCGTACGGGATGGACAGCATTATATCGCAGACCATTCTGCGGAACGGCGTGGAGCCATAGCGCATCGTCGGCGTGAAATCCGGCTTGCGCCCGGAAAAATAGAGGTCGAGCCAGCGCCGCGCCTCGTCCAGAACGGGGGAGCGGCCTTCTGCCGCGCCGGCGGGCAGGGTGCTGCCGAAATATCGCTGGCCGTCGAACCACAGTCCGGTCAGCGCCGCGCCGTCCCCGGCGATCGTGATCACGCCGAGCGGGGAGGCGTATTTGCATGTATATATCACGTTGCTTATAATTTCTGACTTCAGAATAAGCTCCGCATAAGCGGAGCTTATTTCAGCTTTTATTCGTTCTTTCCGTCGTCCTCGGTTGCGTCGACGATGTTGTCAAAATCGTCAAACTCACCGATTTCCACGTCGATGTCGGCCTCGTCGCAGCCCGCTGCCGCGGCAACGTCGGCCTTGAGGGAGTTTATCTCGTCCTCCTTGGCGGCGATGCGGCCGCAGATCTCTTCGGCCTGCGCGAACAGCGGCGCGAAGAAGCCCTCCGGGGCGTCCTTGGCCTGCTCGTAGTACAGGCGGCCGATCTCGGTGTACACGCGCTTGAGCTCCTCGTTCTCGCCGTTAAGCTCAAGGGCGAGCTTTGCGATGCGGCCGTAGGACTTTGCGCGGTTCGCGCCGTTTTCATAGATGTCGCGCACGGCGCCGCTCTCGGCGACTTCCTTCACCTTGCCGACTATCGAGTTGATGGTACCGGAAATGATGTCTTTGTAATCTGCCATTTTAATTATTCCTCCTTGTTGGATTCTGTTTCTTCTGCCGGACTCTCCGAGGCCGCTGCACTGGCCGCGACGCGGTTGACGTACAGCTCCTCAGGCTTATGCTGCCTGCGGGCGTTGACCACAAGCAGAATGAATGATATCAAAGCAAGCGCCATTGACAGCGCCTGTGATACGCGGATACCGGTACTGCCTATGTACAGGCTGTCGGTGCGCAGACCCTCTATCCACGCGCGGCCTATACCGTACCAGAAAAAGTAGATAAGGATGCATTGCCCGTCATAGCGGCGCTTTCCGGCCTTGACCCAGACCGCCAGAAAGATCAGGCACACGAGGTTCCACAGGCTTTCATAAAGAAAGGTCGGGTGAACGTATATGGTCGTCCCGTCGGGGCTGATAAGCCCCATGCGGCAGAACACGTCCGTCTCCGCGCCGAAGGCCTCGCGGTTCATGAAGTTGCCCCAGCGGCCTATGATCTGCCCGATGAGCAGGCCGAAAACAATAACGTCCAGCATAGCGGGCAGCGGGATCTTTTTGTGGCGGCAGACCAGCCACAGCGCAAAGATGCAGGCGATGACGCCGCCGTAGATGGCGAGACCGCCGTCACGCAGGGCAAATATCTCAGCGGGGTTTGCAAGGTAACGGTCAAGCTCAAAGAGCACATAGTAGAGCCGCGCGCCGATTATCGCCGTCGGGATAATGACGAGGATGGTGTCGTACATGTCGTCTTCCTTAATGCCGAAGCGCGCGCAGATGCGCGTGCAGCATACTATGCCGAGGATGAAGCCCAGGGCTATGATGACGCCGTAGAAGTAGACCTTGAAGCCGAACACAGTAAAGTATGACGGCGGATCGATGGTAAGGTTCCCAAGCATCGGGAAGCAGATGGCGGAATCCCGCTGAATAGTCTGAAAGGCTGCTGTAAGAATGGTTGACATAATATTAATTCCTCGCTGGTGTGATGATAGATATTGCAAGCCGTTCCGGCGCAAGATTTTCGCGGATGAACGCGGCGCACTCGTCGGCGGTGACTTCGCTCAGAACTGTGGGAGCCGCGAACGCGTCGTACCCGTCAAAGGCCGCGCCCGCGAGCGAGACGCACACATTGTCGAAATCCTCGAATCCGCGCAGGCGTGCGCCGAAGGATGCCCGCTTGGCGCGTTCAAAGCGCTCCGGCTCGAAGCCCTCGGCGGATATCCGCGCGGCCTCGGCCTTGAGCTCCTCCAGCACACGCTCCGGCTGCTGGCTCTCTCCGCCGAAGATGACCGTTCCGGTACCGGCGGCGAAATCGACCTCGTAGTCAAAGTCGCGGCAGAGCAGACCCTCGGCGTAAAGCCTGGAGTAGAACGGCGATGAGCCGCCCGCCAGAAGACGCAGCGCGAGCTGCGCGACCAGCCGCTGACGCAGATTTTCGCTGCCGCGCTGGGCGGGAGCGATTTTCACGCCGATCAGGAACTGCGGCGCGGAGACTGACATCTCGCGGCTGGCAAAGCACTCCGCGGGCAGCAGATTCTCCGCTTGGCCGTAGTCCGCGTGCGGGACGGGCATCCGCTCCTGCGGCAGGGCTTCGAGCGCGATGGCGTATATCCTTTCGGGGTCAACGTCGCCCTCGACGCACAGCGCCATATTCGACGGCGCGTAGAACGCGCGGTGGCAGTCGTACAGGGTCTTGTCCGTGATGCCGGAAATACTCTCCACCGTCCCCGCGACGTGGTCACGTATCGGATGACGCGCGTAGAGCTGGCGGAGAAGCTGATAGTATATCGCCATGCCGGGGTTATCCTCGCCCATGAGGATTTCCTGCGCGATTATGCCCTGCTCCTTCTGCACCGTCTCCGGCGTGAAATACGGGGTGGAGACAAAATGCAGCAGCAGGCGCAGGTTTTCCTCAAAGGATTTTGTGCACTGAAAATAGTAGCAGGTCATGTCGCTGGAGGTGAAAGCGTTTGGCTCCGCGCCGTTTGCGGAGAGAAGATTCATCGCGCTGTCGCCGTCCGGCAGGTCGAACATCTTGTGCTCAAGAAAATGCGCCACGCCCGCCGGGGTGTCGATGGCCTCGCCGTCCAGCTCAAAGCGCCGGTCGGCTCCGCCGTAATTCGCGGCGAAGGCGGCGTAGAAGGTCGCAAAGCCCTTCTTCGGGACGACGCGGAGCCGGAGTCCGTTCGGAAGCTCGGCGCTGTACAGCGTTTCGCCTATATTCGGGTAATCATGCCTCTGCATCGTCATCGTCATCGTCATCCTCATCCTCATCCTCATCGGAGCCGCTGCCCTTCAAGAAATAGATCATGTCGCATTCAACGCTGTTGGCGACGTCTATGACGTCCTGCTTCGTGACTTCCTCGCACAGCTCCGCAAGCTCAAGCGGGCTGCAGTCGAGCCCGTCGAGCGCGAGCGAGAGATAGAAGCCCTCCAGCTCGCCCTGACTGTCGGTCAGCGAGCGCAGATTGGAGGCGACGCAGGAGCGCGCGGCTTCAAGCTCCTCGTCCGTGATGTCGCCGCGCTTTATTGCGTCGAGCTGGGCGAATATCTCATCCCGCGCGGCGGCAAAATTCTCAAATTCTATACCTGAGGCGACAAGCATCAGCCCCTTATGCAAATCGAGCATTGAGCTTGCGTAGTAGCAGAGACTGAGCTTCTCGCGCACGTTTACAAACAGCTTTGACGTTGCGCCCGCGCCGAACACGGAGTTGAACACATAGAGCGAGGGATAGTCCGGCTCGTCCATGCACTCGCCGAGCCGCCAGCCCATGACGAGCTTGCCCTGAGTCACGTCCAGCTCCTCCTCAACATAGCGCGGCTCCGCCTCGACGGAGTTCATGCGCACGTCGGTGCCGATGTCGTAATCCAGCTCGCCTCGCGGCAGTGTCGCCAGCGCGTCGCGCAAGGCGGCGACAAGCTGCTTTTCGGACGCCTTGCCGCAGTAGAATATCTCGATGGGCGCGGTCTGCAGAAGCGCGCGGTACTGCTTGGTGAGCTTTTTGTAGTTCACGGAGCGCATATCGTCAAGGCTGCCGAAGCGGCCGACGGCGAAATCCTCGTAGCAGCACATCTCTTCGATGCACCGCGTGACGGAGTAGGAGCGCTTGTCGTTGACGCGGCTTCGGATGATGTCCTCGGCCTTTTCGCGCTCGCTGTCCACATATTTCGGCAGCAGCAGCCCGCCGCGCGTCGCGGGGGAGAGCAGCAGCTCGCCGAGCAGCGCCGTCGCCTGTTCGAGCACGCCGTTATTTCCAGGGAGATATTCCTCCTCCGGTATGCTGGCGTAGAAGCCGAGGCACTGTATCTCGCCTATTCGGCGGACGACCGGCTCTATCGCCGTGCCGTACAGCTCGTCCAGCCGCGCGGAGATGGCCTCCATGTCCGGATAACGGGTCGTGCCGCGGCGCAGAACGAGCGGGATGAGCGCGTTCATGGAGGCAGTGTCGCGCTGAAGCTGCGTCAGCAGCGTCAGGCTCATGCACGAGGTCTTGAATTTATCAGACCAGAGGTACGCCAGATTCACGCCGGGCATTATTTCGCTTCTCTTTATCTCCATAAAACGCCTCCGTTCGCAATTTTATACTATTATAAATATTATATCACGGTGCTGAAAAAAGTGGTAGTGTTTTTTCTCAGCCTATCCCGCCGCCGTCGTACGGTTTGCCGTCGGTGAGCACGCCGCGGCCGGTGTATTCGATGTTGTGCGCCGCGCCGTGAAAATCGACCCAGCGTATGCGGCAGTGCGGCGCGTTTGCGGGCGGATCGATATACAGCCTGCCCCTGCGCAGACGCAGCCCCAGCATACACTCCGCCGCGGCGCGCAGATACCAGCCTGCGGAGCCGGTGTACCAGCTCCAGCCCGCCTCACCTTCGTGCCCAGTGGCAGAATACACGTCGGCTGCGAGGACGAACGGCTCCGCCTGATAGCGCGCCGAATCGAGGTTTTCCGGCAGGATCATCTCCAGCAGCTGCCGTCCGGAGTCGGGCAGGCCGGAGACATAGCAGCTCATCGCAAGCCATACTGCGCCGTGCGTGTACTGACCGCCGTTTTCGCGGAAGCCCTCGCCGTAGCTTGAGATATAGCCGGGGTAGCGTTCGTCTGGCGAATACGGCGGCGTGAACAGTCGGACAAGGCCGTGCTCAGCGTCAACTAGTTTACATAATGCTGACTCAACCGCCGTCCGCGCCCGCGCGGCGTCCGCCATGCCGGACAGCGCCGCCCAGCTCTGCGCGATGGAGTCGATGCGCTCCACGCCGCCCATCGCGCCGCCGTCGGCCAGATATCCGCGCAGGTACCACTGCCCGTTCCAGCCCTCGTCTGCGGCGCTCGCCGTCTTGCGCGCGAATTCCGCGTAGCGTGAGACGTTTGGTTTACATAACTTATCAAGCAACGCGGCGAAGCGATTTGCGCAGTGGGCGAAGAACCATCCGAGCCACAGACTTTCGCCGCCGCTGTCGTCCAGTCCGTCGTTCCAGTCGCCGCTGCCCATAAGCGGCAGGCCGTGTTCGCCGAAGCCGCGCGCGATGCAGCATTCGAGCGCGGACTTCGCGTGGTCGAGTACGCTGGCCTTCTGTCCGGACGGCTCCGGCGTCTCGTATCTGTCGCGCTCCGCCGCGTCGAGAAGCGGCGAGTTTACATAATATTCTTCAAGCTCGCATATATCCGTATCGCCGGTCGCTTCGACATATTCGCACAGCGCCCAGACCAGCCACAGCAGATCGTCGGAGCAGCGGGTGCGGACGCCCTTGTCGCCGTTCGGGTGCGGGTGCCACCAGTGCATGACGTCGCCCTCGATATACTGGTGACGGCAGGCGTCGAGGATGCGCTCGCGCGCATAAACGGGGCTGATAAGCAGCAGATTCACGCTGTCCTGAAGCTGATCGCGGAAGCCGATCGCTCCGCCGCTCTGGTAGAGGCTGCTGCGCCCCTCAAGGCGGCAGGCGATGGCCTGATACGCGCCCCAGCCGCTGAGATAGCGGTCGAGCGCCGCGCCAGCGCCGCGTACGGAGAAGCGGCCGAGCAGCGCGTCCCAGTAGCTGCGCACCGATCTGAGCGCAGCCCGTGCGGCGACTGGTTTACATAATTCTAAAAGAGCTTCCGTCTCACAGCATCCGCAGACAAGAACCAGCGTCTCCGGGCAGTTGAGCGCCATGCACATCCCGGCAGGCGAAAAGTCCGTGCCGATGCGCGCGCTGACATTTGCCGCGGCGCGGAAAACAAGGCCGGGGTAGTAGCTCTCCGGGTTCTCCGCGCAGAACACGCCGTTTTCGCTCCCGCATACGACCGACGAGCCGTCGGCTGCGCCCATGCACAGCTCAAGCGACCATGTCAGCGGCAGCCCCGCCGCCCCCTCGATTATCAGGACGCGCGCGTCGATGCCGTGGGGAATGAATCCGGTGGTCGTAATGCTGCGCCCGGCGATGCGCTTTTCCCAGCGCGCCGTGCCCGGAGCATATTCGACAGTGCAGGCGCAGCCGTCGTTCGCGCCGAAGATGCTGATGCGCCGCCCGTCCGCTTCGAGCCATATCCGCTCCGTCCCAGATGTGGTGCGGATGTCACCGGCGGGGTGGTTTATGCGCATTTCGCGCGCGTTTTTGTACCACATGCTGCCCATGCCGCAGTCGGCGGCGATCCAGCCAAAGCTGCCGTTGGTGAGAATGTTCTGCCAGCAGCGCCCCGGAAGCCCGGTGAAGCCGAATGCCATGTCGTTCCGGAATGTTTCCGGTACGGCTTCCGGAACACGCGGCGCGCTCAGCTCAGGGGCGGGCAGGGGAGCACGCTCAGGCTTCGCCTGCCCGATCATCACCGCCGCGCGGGATGATATCGTGCCGAGTGCGTCGAGCGGCGCGAAGTGCACGCCGCCACGTGCGCCGATGAGCGCTTCAAGCGAGTATTCGGCGAGCAGCCGTTCGATGCGCCGCAGCAGCGGCTGCTGATATTCGCCGTGCTCAGGGCTGAGATATACGAGGTCAGCGTCAACGCCGCAGCTTTTCAGCAGACAGAACTGCCGCAGCAGCGGCTCCGCCTCCTGCGCGCGCCCCTCGCAGCATATCAGCGGCAGATCGCCAGATATGCCGTGACGCCACAGCTCCCGTCGCGGCGCCGCCTCGTGCAGCGGGTTTTCTATCAATGCCGGGAGCATCGCCATGGCCGCTCCGGTCTCGTCGCCGCTCATGCCCGTGAGCGCCGCCGAGGCGGAACACATGCTGCCGCGGTCAAGCTCGCCCGCAGCCAGCAGTCGCAGCGCGCCGTCAAGCGCTTCCGCGCGCGTTCCGGCGAGGCAGAGCGTGAGACGGACGGTCTTCGCGGCGTCCGGCGCGAGCGAAAATTTTATTTTCGCGCTGACCTCAGGCGCGGAAAGCCAGCCGGGGAGAGCGGCGCCGCCCGCGCTCAGCTCTGCGTCCTCGCTTAGAGCAACACAGAGCCATTTTTCCGGCAGAGAGCCGCGGCGGCAGCGCCGCAGTATCAGCGCGTTCCCCTCGCGCTCGGCGAAAATGCCGAGCTTCCAAAAGGCGATATGGTTTACATAATCTGATAAAGGCGCGAGTATCGGCGTAAAGCTGAAGACCAGCTCGCCGCGCATGGCGCGATCCGCGCGCAGCGTCGCGTCGCGCACCTCACCGTATTCCCCAGCGGCGACGAAGCAGCCGGCGGAGACTCTCAGGCCGCCGCGCTCAAAGCTCGCACGGCCATGCTCCTCGCCCAACTCCCATAATCCGTCCCACGGCGCGGCGTCCGCGTCCGTGCCGTGCAGCGATATCCGGATGCCCGGAAAATCGTAGACGCACACGCTGCCGCAGACCGCGCGGGAGGCGTTTTTCGATGAGAAGAGCAGGTTGTATACGCCGTTTGACAGCGCGGTGAAGCTCTCCGCGCCGTCCTCGCCGCGAAGCTGCCAATGCGCGTCGCCTCGCCGCGGCGGGCGCTCCGGTGAGTCGCTGCTGTCGCGGCGGATGACGGTCGAGTCGTCCGGTACGCGCTCCTTCAGCAGCAGCGAATACGCCGCCATCGCGCCGTCGGCCATGAAGCAGCGCTGTATGCTGCCGCCGCAGACCGCGTTTGCCGCCGCGATAACGCTCATGCCTGCGTGATGCGCCATGTAGCAGCGCACCTTTTCGCCGTTGTCACGGCGGCAGCGCCCCGGCGTGAAGTCCAGCGCCTCGATGAAGCCCCAGCGCCCGAACGCGCCGAAGCGCTCCAGCCGCCGCAGGTTCTTTGCCGCGTCCTCCGGCTCAAGCACCAGCGCGAGAAAGCTGCTGTACGGCGAGATGACCATGTCCGCGTCCTGACCGCGCTTGAGCGCGAGCGCCGGGCAGCCGTGCGCCTTGTAGCGGTAGCTGAGCGCCGGGTCGAGCGAATAATACGCGCTCTCGGACATACCCCACGGCTTGCCCGCGAAGCGGCGGCGCTTCTGTGCATAGAGGCAGAATTTGCCGCTCTCGTACAGCAGACTGTCGCGGTACAGCGGCAGGAACAGCTCCGGCATCAGGTATTCAAACATTGTCCCCGTCCAGCTCGCAAGCCCGCAGTAGCCGTCCTTCTGGAGCTGGCCGCGGCTCAGCCGCCGCCAGTGCTTTACCGGAACATCGCCCTTTGCAACGGCAATATAGCTTGTCAGCATCGCCTCGCTCGCCATCAGGTCGTACCACCCACCGGCGGGGCGGTCGTTCGCGCAGTCGTAGCAGATATAGAACAAGCCGCGCCGCGCGTCGTAGAGCGGGGCAAAGTCCATGGGCGCTGTGAGCGCCGCTAGCCTGTCGGCCTCGGCCTCCAAGCCCCATTCGCGCAGCGCGCCGATGCAGGCGATAAGCCCCGCAAGCAGGTTCCCGCTGTCAACGGTGGAGATGAATGCCGGAGTCAGCGGCAGGAGCGTGCGCGTGTCGTACCAGTTGTACCAGTGCCCCATGAAGCGCGGCATTTTTTCAAGCGTCACGGCGACGCGGGAGATGTACCCAGCCGCGTCCTCACGCGTGATTATATCCATGTCGCAGGCCGCGACCGCCGCCGCCATCGCAAAGCCGATGTTCGTCGGCGATGTGCGGTGCGCCGTGCCTACGGGGGGCTGCTCCTGAAAATTATCCGGCGGCAGGAAATTGTCCTCCGCCGTGGAGAAATCCTGCAGATAGCGCCATGATCCGGCCGCCGCCGCGCGTATATATTCGCGGTCGGCATCGGTGATGTCATCGCTGCGGTAGGCCGGGAGCGCGAGCGCGGCGAGCGCTGCAGGGGACAGCAGCCACATAAGCCCAGCGGACTTGCCGATTATCACCGGCGAAAAGGCCAGCAGCGTCGCCCCAAGGGCGACGACCAGCCACATTTTTATAAGGTACTGCCAAAGCCCCGCACCCTCACGGTCGCTCTGCGCGGCGGTCTGCCACTGCATCAGCCCACGGCCAGTCACAAGCATCCGCCAGAGCGCCGTGCATATCGCCGATGCGCAGACCCACGCCTCGTACGGCAGCAGCCACAGGCGTATGAAGCATTCGACCAGCGCCCCGCCGACACCGCTGAGTATGCGCGCGTGGCGGTGCTTCGGCTCGTTCCGACTCCACTCGGTCAGCGATATAGTCAGCCGGCTCAGCAGCGCGAGCAGCGCCGCCCAGCCCGCCGCCGCGAGCCCCCGCCCCGGCAGGAAGAAGCCCAGCGCTATCGCCAGCACCGTCATCGGCGGCACGAGCGAGCGCCGCAGCGAATCGAACAGCCGCCAGCGGTCGATATCCCGCAGCGCGCGCCCCGCCGCAAACAGCCACGGCGCGTTCTGCCAGTCGCCGCGCACCCAGCGGTGCAGCCGCTTGTAGTATGACAGCGGCTTTGCCGGAAAACTGTCGACAAACTCCGCGTCGCCCATGTACCCGCCGCGCAGGAACGCGCCTTCAAGTGCGTCGTGGCTGAGGATGCGCCCGTCGGGGAATCGCCCGCCGGTGCATTCCAGCAGGGCGTGTGCGTCGATGATGCCCTTGCCCGCGAAGCCGCCGCAGTCGAACGCGTCCATATACAGCTCGCCGCAGACCGTGCCGTAGGGGTCGCTGCCTCCGCCGCCGGAGAAAATGAGCGAGAAATCGGTCGCCGCGGCGCTCGCAAGCTCCGTCGTTATGCGCGGCTGGATCACGCCGTAGCCCGAGACTACCACGCGGCGCTTCGGGTCGATCTTCGCGCGGTTGAGCGGATGCAGCATCGCGGCGATCAGTTCGCCCGCCGCGCCCGGATATATGCGCGTGTCGCTGTCGAGCGTGATTATATACTTCGTCGCCGCGAGAAAATCGCGGTCGCCCGTCACATGCAGTGCCGACTCACGGTCGAGCAGTAGCTTCGCAAGCTCCAGCAGCGCGCCGCGCTTGCGCTCATGACCGCTCCAGCGCTCGCCGTCAAATTCACGCTCACGCGTGAACAGATAGAACCCGCCGCCGTACTTCGCGTTCAGCGCGTTTATCTCCGCCGCAGCCGCCGAAACTATCGCCTCATCGCCGGGCACCGACTGCGCTTCTGCCGCGGGCAGATCGGCGAGCACGCCGAACATCAGATTTGCGCCCTCACGCCGGCAGGCGAGCCGCAGCCGCTCAAGCTCCTTCGCGGCGCAGCGCGCGCTCTCGGCATCGGTCAGCAGCGCCGAAACCACGCATATGCTCCGCCCCTCGGGCGGCACCCCGCGCTCCGCGTCCATCCGCAGCATCCGCCGCGCGGGGAGCAGCCGCAGCAGGACGAAGTCGATAAGCCCCTTCACCAGCTCCGACACCGGCAGCAGCAGGAGAATTCCCGCCGCCGCGCTGCCCACGCGGAACGCGAGCCACAGCGAGATGAACAGCGTCAGCAGCAGATTCGCCGCGATATACCCGCGCCCGCGTGACGGCTTCGGCTCGGGGAAGAGATAGAACCCGGCGTGACGCCCCTCGGCGCGGGCTTTCTTGACGAGCCTGCGCGCGTATATGTGCTCCTCCACGCCCTCGCGGCGGCTCAGATATTCGATGCGCCGCAGATACTCCCCGCGCGACGCGCTGTCCATGCGCTGGAATACGCCGTCGGGGTCTGCGCGCAGCGCCTCGGCGGTCATGTCGGCGCTGTCGAGGAGATTTTCGAGGTCGAGCACCGCGAACAGCCGCAGCGCGCCGAATAAAGCTTCGAGCGCAGGGGCGTATTCGTCGCTGCCGTCGGCAAACTCCATCGCGCGGCAGACCGCAGCGACGCCGTGAATCAGCGCGGCGCGGAGGGCGGCGGGGAAGAGGTACAGCTCGGCGCGGCGGAGCGCCGTGACGGATTGAAAGCCGCGCAGGAATTCGAGGCAGCGCGCCTCGGTCACTTCGCCCCTGCCGGAGCGCACCAGCGCACGGCAAAGCTCGCCGATCATGCTCCCGCCGTCCGTGGCACGCAGCCTTCGCGCGCGGCGGAGTGCCGCCGACGCGCTTGCTCCCTCGCGTTCGATAATGTAGAAGTTGTCCATGATCCATTCGAACGCGGCGGGGACGGAGCTTTTCGCGCCGTAGCGGCGTGAGATGAGGCTGTGGCAGCGCCGGATCGCGGCCATACTGCGCCGCAGGAGCGCGGCCTCGTCGCGGCCTGAGCATTCGCCGTCAGGGCGCAGCAGCTTGGCCGACGCCGCCGCAAAATCGAAAAGCCCGTCGCCGGAGATGTAAAGCCCTGAATTGAAGTTGTCCATGTAGATCCTCCATGCGGTTACGCCGCAGAATAATTGTTATTGTTGCCAGAATCAAATCCGCGCAGAATTTGAATTTTTTGCCGCGAAGCGCTGCCCCTTTTAGGGTAGCGAAGCGGCGGCGCGGTAGTGAATGACATGCCGGTGGCATGTCAGAGCCGCGCCGTGACCGAGCCGCAGCGAGACGCTGGCGCGAAGCGCCAAGGGGTCGCCAGAGCCGAGACTGGAGCAGAGTGTAAAAGAAAGAGCAGAGTATAGATCAAATTTCTTGCCTCCCTTTACACAAGGAAGCCAAAAGATAGCGCAGAGTAAAGACTAAATACTCGCCCACCATTTGCCCCCCCGCCATACGAAACATTTTTTCCCAAACGCGGCGCGGCTATACAGCGCGCGGCGCGGCCGAGAAAAAACTTATCGAAAAACTTGAAAAAATATCCTGCAATCGCATGGTAAATGCAGTAAAATATTTACCTGTAAAATAGCACTGACTGTTGTCAGGTTTATGTAAACTGGGTCGAGAACCCATTACCCGAACTTTCAGGGAAAGGAAGAGGATAAAATGAACCGAACCAGAACGAGTAAGAATGCGAAGAGTCTTCTTGTATGGCTGCTGCTGCTCACGATGGTGTTCGGACTGCTGCCGATGGCCGCGTTTGCGGACGAGACAGTGGTTGAGCCTGTGCAGGAGCCTGCCGAATCGGCTCCCGTTGAGCCGGAAGAGCCTGCGGAGCCTTCCGTTGAACCGAAAGAGCCTACCGATGTTATCGTTATCGACGGAGACGAGCTTCCGGAGGACGAGCTTGACACCTTGGCGGCTGATGATACTTTTAACTATATAGATAAAAGTAAGAATGTCCCGCTCAAAGACGCTGGAGATATGGGTTACCGTATAGTTCATATTGACTGCGGCCGTAAGTGTTTCAGCCTGACGGATCTTAAAAAGATTGTCGATTATGCTTATGAATATGGGTATACCCATGTCGAGCTTGCTTTCGGCAATGATGCTTTGCGATTCCTCTTGGACGATATGTCTCTGACGGTCGGCGGTAACAGCTACGATAGCAATACTGTCAAGAGCGCCATTCAGAGCGGAAATGCAGCTTTCTATGCATCAGGGGAACTTTCTCAGGGCGAGATGGATGCAATAATCAGCTATGCCAATGACAAGGGAATCGGTATCATCCCGATGTTCGACGCTCCGGGGCATATGCAGGCTGTTGTCAGCGCTATGCAGACTCTTGGACTTACTCCAAAGTACTCAACGCCTACAAAGAGCGGAGGAAGTCTTAATTATGCCATTGACACGACTGACGCGCTAAGCGTGAACTTCGTGCAGGCACTTGTGCAGAAGTACATCACCTATTTTGCCGGCAAAGGCTGCACAATGTTCAACATTGCGGCCGATGAGTGTGGTTTCTCCGGAATGAGTAATGAGCAGTATACTGCTTATGCAAAGTTTGTGAACAGCACGGCAGCTATGGTGCAGAATGCGGGCATGACTGCGCTTGCCTTTAATGACGGCATATATCATATAGGCCTGCAAACCGGTACTTCCTTTGACAAAAGCATTGCTATATGCTACTGGGATGCAACTACGACAAAATATTCTTCCGCAGCAACACTTGCGACCGAAGGCTTCAAAATAATCAATACGCACAATAAGTGGTATTATGTGGTAGGGAACGAAGGAAACGAATGGTATGGATATAGTTGGGCGCAGGGCTACCTTAACGGTGAGTGCAAGGATTGCAGACAGACTGACGGCGGGTATACAACAAATGTCGGCTGCATGATTGCTATATGGTGCGATAATCCCGGGAAAAATGTAAACTGGTCTAATGTTGAGAACCATATCAAGACTCTTTCTAAAAATAATTCCTCTTATTTCAAGAAAGCAGAGCAGCCTGCAACACCGACGCTGACTGCCAACAAAACGAACGTTAAGGTCGGAGAAACGGTTTCTCTCTCCCTTAAGAACTATACCGGCGATGTTGCGTGGAGCAGCTCGGCTTCCGACGTGCTTAATGTAGAAGCTAACGGAACTTCTGCAACTGCAACTGCTGTTGCAGTTGGCAGCGCGACAATTACTGCCGCAGCCGGCGGTAGTAACTACACTGTGGATATCACTGTTACGTCTGCGGAAGAGATTGGCTATGAGCACGAAGAAAACATTACCATCGGTGTGGGTGCCACATCCAAGGTTTATACGCAGGATGGCAGCTACGGAGATATCAATAATGCAGAGCTGAAAAATGAAGATGGCACTGTCGTTGCAAGATACTCCGCAGTGAACAAGAGCGGTACAGACTATGTTTTCTCGCAGGTAAATACTGTAAGTGCAAATGGTAAGTACTATATAAAGTCTGCTGATGGAAAATACCTGACAAGCACTGGCAGCTTTACAGATGATTTTAGTCAGGCTGCAGAGTGGACTTGGACTGGAAGATATTTGCAAATGGGAGGCAAATATCTTAGATGGTATAACAATTCGTGGACTACAAGCAGTAACTATGCGACACAACTGTATTTCTATAATGGGACTTTCTACCGCACTTATAGTAGGCGGAGTTATCCCAATTATTCCAACCCCCTCGGTGTTCCGGGAACTAAGAGTGAGGTAGCGGCGGGAGATATAACCCAAATTACCTTTACCGGAGTAGAGGTAGGCACAACATATGTTGTTATCGGCAACACGAAATATACAATAGAAGTTATTCCGGAGGATTTGAGCACGGCTGCTGCGCTGCCTATTCAGCTTTGGATAACGAATAATACAATTGAAGCATCCGGAGAGAATGCAAAGAACTCCGGCTCCGGATGGGGCGGAGACAGCAGCTTCGGGTATGCGAGATACATCAATATTCCCGCTGCGACCAGAGATACGGCTTCAAAGGTAAACAGTGAACAGGGCATGTCTGTGACAGATGCATTTACTGCGGCAGGTATGACGGAGCCGTTAGTGCGTTATGAGTGGGGCGGAACCAGACTTATAACTGCAAAAGACGATAAACCCGCGCAGAACCTTGTCTTCTGGATCGGGCGCATTCATAACAGAAGCGACAGCAATATCCAAAATGTATGGGGAGCTGACTATTCTAACAGTGGCGCGGCATTTAACTATGTCCGCTATTGGGGCGGCGCGTGGAAGGTTTCTGCTGACCGTGAGACGTGGACAAAAGTTACCGGCGAAGGCTCAACTGGCACATACGACTCCTGCGAGCAACAGCTCGCGGCATACTTCATGACCCGTACCGAAATTACGGAAGAAATCATCACTGATGTTGCCGACTGGGGCAAGCCCAAGGGCGGTACCGAATATACATCTCAGGTCAATAGCGACTTTGTTCTCCTCGACTATGCCGTCAAATATGAAGACGGTATCCGTGTGCCGACAGGCTTCCCTGTCAAAGACAAAACTCTTGCATATCACTGCGAGACGAATAATGCGGCAGTAGGAACGGACAGCAGCAATAATAAATACCGTATGCTGAATAACTTCCGCGGCGTTGAAACGGAAGACTTTGAGGTCTATATGGTAACCGTCACAATGACTGACGATTCGGCCAACACAACACTTACGGCCAGCAAAGCGGAGAATGGCTACACATATGACGGAACAGAGCAAATAGTCTGGGCTATTGACCAAGAATCCCATGATAAGAGCGGTCTCGCAGACTATACTTCTATTTCCGGCAGCTCAACGTACAGCGGCTGCACTATCGGCGGCGATCCGTACGTCCGCGGCGTTGAGATATACAACAAGCACGGCGCACTGATTACATACTATGTTCGTGCAAAAAAGACCGTGGAAAATCTGCTTACTGTTAACTACTATGTTGAAGGTGAGTCTGCTCCGTTCTATTCCTACAACATTGCCGTTGACGAGACAACTACATTTGACAGGCACTTTGCACGCACGGAGGATCCGGTTGGACTTACCCATAACACGGTCATAAACATTAAGGACGTTGAACAAGCTGTAAACTGGAAACTTGAGGAAATTCCGCAAATCAACGCACAGTATCGTTACGTTGATTACAAGTTCACAAAAACAGACTTTACGGGCGATGATTACAAGATAGTTAATCTGTATTACACGTTCACCGCTACGAAAACCTTTGTTGTTGACTTCGGTCTGCCGCTTGTAATTACACCGGGTGACATTAATAAAAATCTTGCTGAAGCTGGTGTCACACTCAAAGATGTTGAATTTGGCAAACTTTCGTCTTACGCAAGTATTACAAAAGACAATAACTGCAATGTTACCTATACTTTGACTTCTATGATAAGCAGCAGCGATAACTTCAGTCTTCAGTATAGGGGAACGCTCAAGGTCGGAGAAAATCTGCAGAGCGGGGAGACTGCAAAATATACTGTCACCATCATCCCCGCGTCGAATGTCTACTACGAGGATGGCTTCGCAAAGTTTACCAATGGCGCTGGCGCTGCAAGCACGGGGACATGGGACGTCGTGAAAGATGACGAAAATGCTCAGCCGGTGCAGGCAAATCAGGCGCTTTCTGAGCTTGGCAGCAAAGCTATTTACGGTTACGATTCGGCCTATAATAACAGCACTAAGTTCTCCATGGGCAGCGCGCACAAGGTCACTGTTACTAGCAGTATGCTCACCGGCTGGAAAAATGACAGCCTCAGCGCATGGCCGACCGCAAAGTTCTCCTTCAAGGGAACCGGCTTTGACGTGATTAGCCTTACGAACAACACCTCCGGCGCAATACTTGTTGATGTCTATAACAGTAATGAGAAAATTGTTAAAAGCTACTTCGTCGATAACTACCTCGGTTACGGCTTCGTTGACGGAGAATGGACGGTAAAGGCAACCGGCGACAACATTCTTTATCAGATACCGGTTATGAAGGTCTGTGACCTTCCTTACGGTAGCTACAATGTTACTATTACCGTTTTCTACAACGATGCGTTTGCGCATAATGACGATAAAGACGATAAATCTTACGACTTCTGGCTTGATGCAATCCGCGTTTATGACCCGATGGGCAAGGATGACACAAGGTATGTCAAAGATGGAGAGGGCTACCCGCAGTACATAAATCTCCGCGACCAAATCGCCGCCAGTGAAAGTAATGTTGGCATTGAAACCACTCTCTTCATCGACGGTAATGCTGCGGCAGAGGTTGCAGCTTACATAAACCTTGGCCCGAATAACGAGGTCTATCTTGCAAAGGGTCAGGCTATAAGCTTTAAGCTGCCTGTAAACGGCAAAATTGACAAGGTTCAGATCGGGGCTAAGGCTCCTGCCGGAGAAAGCGGCATGACCGTGAATGATGCAACGCCTACCGGTATTGCATCCGCTACCGAGATGTACTACGATATTACTTCTCAGGCCAAAAATGGTCAGGTGACTATAACCAATACAACAGGTAATATTTTGTCCCTGACGAATATCAAGATTACATTCAGCGAGAAGCCTGATGAACCTGTCTCGCTTGCACCGCTTAGCGAGGGTGATGCAGAGGCGGCGGTTGCTACCGTCCGCGCACTGTTTGCCGCGCCGGTCGATCCGGAACCCACCGAGCCTGAGCAGCCCGAAGAGCCGGAGAAGACCTTTAAGCCTGAGCGCTTCGAGCCCTCGTGGAGCAGCAATGTCCGCAAGGGCGGCCACGCGGTTCTCACCGTCAAGGCAAGCACCGATGTTGACGCGATCATCGTTGACGGCGTAACCTACACTAAGTACTTTACCCGTACCGAGCGCGTTGGCCGCGGCTGGAACGCGCAGCGCGTGACCTACCGTGAGTTCGTTTACATGATGACCGTCAACGAGAGCGGTACGCTCACCGTTCCTGTTGTTGCAGTCAGCAATGAGCAGGGCGAGAGCAATCCCTATGAGACGACCCTGACCGTCAAGCCCTCCAGCCCGATCAGAGATTGGATCGGCGGACTGTTTGGGCGCTGGTTCTGAGAAAGGAGCGTGAAGTTCACATGAAAAAAACCTATGTAAAACCCTTTGCCAGCTTTGAGAGCTTCGAGCTTAGCTCCAGCATCGCCGGTACCTGCGTCACCAAAACGGGTCATGCAGTGAATGAGTGCGGACTTGCAGATGGTACTATGCCAGGGGTCGTATTCTTTAATGTGGGAACAGTGACTCAGTGTACCCACTCACCTCAGGATGGTGATCCTAACAAAGACTGCTATCAGGGTCCAAGCGGCAACCTCTTCACATCCTGATTTAAATTAACAATGAAGTGCCCTGCCCGAAAGGGCGGGGCATTTCTCCGATTTGGAGATTTTCCATGAAAAAGAATAAAAAAGCCAAGAAAAACAATGTGATTCTGTATCTTCTCCTTGCGGTCGCGCTTGTTGCTGCGGTTATAGTTGCCGCTCTGCGCCTTTCGCGCGGCGACGGCGAACCGGCGGCTGAACCGGCGATGCCGGGCGTGTCGACTCCCGCCCCGGCAGACTCCGTTTCCATAGACCTCGGCAGCGGCCTTGAGATCACGAATATCAGCCGCTTTGCCGGCAGCTTCATCGAGGACGGCAGCGATGATGTCCTTTCGGATGTCTGCGCGATAACGGTGAAGAATAACGCCGCGGCCACGGTGCAGTATGCGCATATCACGCTGACCGGCGGCGAGGGGAGCTATGAGTTTGACCTGAGCACCCTGCCCTCCGGGGCATCGGCGCAGCTTCTGGAGCTGTCGCGTCAGCCGCTGCCGGAGAGCACCGACGGCCTGACCGCATCGCTCACGAGCTTTGCGCCCTTCGACACGGAGCCGACACTCTGCGAGGACGTGATTTCGATTGACGCACAGGACACTGCAATCACGATTACCAACGTTTCCGGCAGCGACATCACCGGCCAGATATATGTCTACTATAAATCCGCCTACGGTGATCTGTATATCGGCGGCATAACATACCGCACCGGAGTTTCCGGGCTCGCGGCCGGGGAGAGCACCACGCTCTATGCCAGCCATTACTCGACGGCTTACAGCCGTATAATGTTTGTCACCTATGTTCAGTGAGCGCCTGAGCTTTGGCGGCGCAGCGCTGCATCTGTACGGGGAGACGCCGTGGCAGCTTTCGCCGGCCTGCGCCCCTTTCCGCACCGAGGCGGCGCCCGCAGCGCATGAAATTCACCTCCGGCTTTCCGACACCATGCCGACCCCGCCGGACGGCACGCCGTGCTCACTGAGGACATATCGCTGGCGCACCGGCGCACAGCGGCACACCCTGCATGACCACGTGTCGGACTTTACCTATGCCGTGACCGACGGCAATTCCACGGAGCTGACGGTCTCAACGGGATACGCAGGAAACCTGCGGACGCAGCTTCTGCTCGAAGCGGTCGATCTGTTTGATATACTTGCCGAACGCGGCATGCTCGTGCTGCACAGCTCGTATGTTCTGCGCAAAGAGGGGGACGCAATTCTCTTTTCCGGTGCAAGCGGAATCGGTAAGAGCACTCAGGCTGAGCTGTGGCGTGAGTTCGCGTCCGCGCGTGTCATCAATGGCGACAGGGCGCTTATTGACGTTGACCGCGGCATGGCGCACGGGATTTTCTATTCTGGCACGTCCGGAATATGTGAGAATCACAGCGCGCCGATCCGCGCGATTGTCCTGCCGGAGCAGCGGGCGGAGAACCGCGTTTTCGTGCCGGCACATCGCGAGGCGTTCATGCGGCTGCTGAACCAGTGCTCGTATTATCCGTGGGACGCGGAGTCCGCGGCGCTGATGACGGAACTGGTCGCGCGGCTCGTCGGCCGCGTACCGATATACCGGCTGGACTGCCGCAAGGACGAGGGCGCGGTGCGCGCGCTTGAGAATGAACTGAGGAGAGAATGAGATGGACACCAGCAGTATAGAACCGCGCCTTTCCGGATATCTTCATGCCAAGGCCTGCCGTACGGGTACGCCGCTTTCCGGTACCTTTGAGCTTACGGCGCGCTGCAATTTCAACTGCCGTATGTGCTACGTCCACCTCACGCCCGAGGAGCAGCGCCGCCGCGGTCGTGAGCTGACGGCGGACGAGTGGCTTGCGATCGCGGAAGCCGCGCGCAGCCGCGGGATGCTTTTCCTGCTGCTGACCGGCGGCGAGCCGCTGATACGGCCGGATTTCCGGTATATTCTGACGGAGCTGAAAAAAATGGGGCTCATGGTCTCGGTCAACAGCAACGGCTCGCTGATCGATTCCGACTCGCTGGACTTCTTCCGCAGCGAGCCGCCGTTCCGATTCAATATAACCCTGTACGGCGCGGGCAACGAGAGCTACGAGGCGCTGTGCGGCCGCCCGGCGTTCACAAAGGTCACGGAGAACATCCGCGCGCTGAAGGAGATCGGCGTCGGTGTGAAGCTGAATGTGTCCATGACGCCGTGGAATGTGCGCGACATGGCCGAGATACACAAGATTGCCGAGGAACTCGGCACACCGATGCAGCTTGCGACCTACATGTTCCCTCCCGTGCGCCGCAGCGCGGAGATGGTCGGGAAGAACGACCGGTTTACGCCGGAGGAGGCCGCCGGGTACGAGGTCATGTGGGATAAGCTCCGGTTTACGCCGGAGGTGCTGTGCCAGCGCGCCGAGGCGATGGCCAAGGGGCTGGAGCTGCCGCGCGAGGAGACCTGCGAGGGGACGCCCGGCGAGGGCATTTCCTGCCGTGCAGGCCGCGCCGCGTTCTGGATAAACTGGCACGGTGACATGACACCCTGCGGCATGATGACCGAGCCGAAGTTCTCCGTGCCTGAGCTGGGCTTTGACCGTGCGTGGGAAGAGACCCGCGACGCGACCGACGCGATACGCCTGCCGGCGGAGTGCACCGGCTGCAAGTATAAGCACGCCTGCCACGCCTGCGCCGCGATGTGCGTGTCGGAGACCGGACGCTTTGACGGCCGCCCCGACTACGTCTGCCGCATGACGCAGGAGACCGTGAGACTGACTTTGGAGGCAGTAAAATGACGATAAAAAAACAGCTTGTTAAAAGAAACATCGCGGGCGACGTGATCCTTGTTCCAGTGGGCGACAGCTCGCTGACGCTCAAGGGGCTGATAACGCTCAACGAGACGGCGGAGTTCATCTGGGACAGACTGGCTGACACCGCCGACGCCGCGGAGCTTGCCGCCGCAATGTGCGAAGAATATGATATCGACGCCGCGACCGCGAAGAACGACGTGGATGAGATACTTGCGCAGTTCAGAGAATTGGAAATAATCTAAAAAAGCCGCCGCTGTTAAGAAAAAACACTTGACAGCGGCGGCTTTACGTTATATACTCTGTTAAGTTGAAACGCTTGACAGGGGGCTTCGCCATGACGGACGGCAGACTTATGCGCAGTATGCTGCTTGATTTTTATGGGGAGCTTCTGACGGAGCGCCAGCGCGAGTGCTACGATCTGCACTATAACGACGACCTCTCCCTTGCGGAGATCGCCGAGCAGAGCGGCGTGTCCCGCCAATGTGTGTGGGACAATATCCGCCGCGCCGAGGCGAGTTTGCAGGAGATAGAGAGCAAAACGGGGCTTATCCGCCGCTTTTCGGAGACGCAGGACGCCCTCGCCGCCGCGGCCGAAAGACTGAAAGAGCTGTGCGGCATGACGGACGGCGACGCGCGCACTCTTGCGCAGTCGGCGCTGGAGAATATTGAGGCGCTCAGGGAAAAGCGATGACAATGTTTGGAGGATAAAAATGGCTTTTGAAAGCTTATCTGAAAAACTGAATGCGGCCTTCAAAAAGCTGCGCGGCAAAGGAAGACTCACTCAGGCCGATATCAAAGAAGCCATGCGCGAGGTTCGCATGGCGCTGCTTGAGGCTGATGTCAGCTACAAGGTCGTAAAGGATTTTACCAAAACCGTTACTGAGCGCGCAAGCGGCACAGAGGTGCTGGAGGCATTGTCCCCGGCGCAGATGGTGATAAAAATCGTCAACGAAGAGCTGTGCAAGCTCATGGGCAGTGAGAACCAGAAGCTCAATTTCGGCTCAAAGTCTCCCGCGGTCATCATGCTTGTCGGCCTTCAGGGCGCAGGCAAGACCACAAACGGCGCAAAGCTCGCGGGCTACATCCGCAAGCAGGGCAAGCGTCCGCTGCTCGCCGCGTGTGACATTTACCGTCCCGCCGCCATCAAACAGCTGGAGACCGTTGGCGCACAGCTGAATATCCCGGTGTTCCAGATGGGACAGACAGATCCCGTCGATATTGCCAAGGCCGCCGTTGAGCATGCCAAGCGCCACGGCAACGACGTTGTGTTCCTCGATACCGCAGGACGTCTCCACATAGACGAGGCGCTGATGGATGAGCTGAAAAACATCCGCGACGCGGTAGAGCCGTCGGAGATCCTGCTGGTCGTGGACGCAATGACCGGTCAGGACGCGGTCAACGCCGCGACGGCGTTTGACGAAGCGCTCGGCGTTACGGGCGTGATGCTCTCGAAGCTGGACGGCGACGCGCGCGGCGGCGCTGCGCTGTCGATCCGCGCGGCGACGGGCAAGCCCATCAAGTTCATCGGCGTGGGCGAAAAGCTCGACATGATCGAGCCGTTCCACCCCGACCGCATGGCCTCCCGCATCCTCGGCATGGGCGACGTGCTGACGCTTATCGAAAAGGCGGAGCAGAGCTTTGACGAGAAAAAGGCTCTTGAAGCGGCAGAGAAGCTGCGCGCGAACAAATTCTCGCTCAGCGATTATCTCGACCAGATGGCGCAGTTGAAGAACATGGGCGACCTGCAGGACCTCGCGGGCATGATCCCCGGCCTTGACGCGAAAGCGCTCAAGGGCGCGAAGATGGATGACAAAATGCTTGCGCATCAGGAGGCGATAATCCTCTCCATGACGCAGGTCGAGCGCGACAATCCGTCGATGCTCAACAGCAGCCGCAAGAAACGCATCGCCGCCGGCAGCGGCACCTCTGTCGTGGACGTTAACCGGCTTATCAAGCAGTTTGACGCCATGCAGCAGATGATGAAGCAGTTCAGCGGCAAGAACATGAAGAAGCTGCAGAAGAAAATGGGCAAAGGCGGCTTCCCCGGGATGCCGGGTATGCCCGGAGGCTTCGGCTTCTAAATCAGGTTACAGCGCCAAGGCGTTTGTAATAAAGAGAGAACAAAACATGGAGGTGAATATACATGGTTAAGATCAGACTTCGCAGAATGGGCGCAAAGAAGGCTCCCTACTATCGTATCGTTGTTGCAGATTCCCGCTGCCCCCGTGACGGTCGTTTCATCGAGGAGATCGGCACTTACGACCCCATGGCCGAGAGCGACAAGCTCAGCGTCAATATGGAGCGCGCAAAGTACTGGATCGCTAACGGCGCACAGCCGACCGATACCGTCCGCGGCCTTCTCAAGAAGATCGAGGGCTAATAAGGAGTTTCTACCGGCATGAAAGAACTTTTGACCTACATTGTGCAGAGCCTTGTCGATAACCCCGATCAGGTCTCTGTGACCGAGCGCAAAGCCGACGGCGAGACGGTTTTTGAAGTCCGCGTGGCTGACGGCGACATGGGCAAGGTCATCGGCCGGCAGGGAAGGATCGTCAAGCAGATCCGTATCCTTATGCGGGCCGTCGCCCAGAAAAAGGGCAAAAAAGTATCAGTCGAAATCATGGACTGAACGCAGGAAACCGAGGTGGCAGCACCCCGGTTTTTTGCTGTCTTGAACTCTATATGGTCAAAAAGCCACGTTTAACGTGGCTTTGTTTGCTACAGGGGCATATTTTGAATATGCTCCTCTTCAATTGTTAGGTTTGCAAGAAAGTGCGAAACAAGCCTTATCGAATCAATAATCTCGCGCTGATTCGCCTCGGACATCTGGGCAATGGTATTTTGCATATGGCTTATAAATCTGCGCTCACCTGTGTCTATCTCCTTCAGGGCAAGCTCAGTGGGCTCTACATAAACAGCTCTTCTGTCCTTTGCATCGTAGCTGCGCTTGACAAGACCGCTCTCGCTGAGAGAGTCAATCATCTTGGTCATGGTCTGCCTGCTGACGTTCATAATGGAGGCGAGTTGAGACATGGACATTATTTTGTAATACTTGAGATAACACAGTAAATGCGTATAACTTGGCATCAGTTGGTAATTTGCCTTAAAGAAATCCTCAAATTTTTTGCCGAGGCTTTCATAGCTCAGGAAGAGAAAGGAAAGAAGAATTTCCTCGTTTGTTCCGTGAAGGTTCTGCTTTAGATAGGTATATTCCATGGGAGACATAGGCATATCCTCGTTTAACTGCGTTTTCTCGTGGTAGAAACTATTTAAGTATAGCACAAGAGCTGAGGATTAGTCAAGCGATGATAGTAAAAAGTGTTTATTGTCGCGTTTTTCACAATAAATAGACAAATTTTTTGTAATGTTTAGATAATTGATTTTCTATGAAACAAATAGTAAAATAAAGCTACAATCAAAAAAGCGAATAGGGTTACAATCTTTACTATTAGGAGGGTTAGAACATGACAAAAGCTAAGCAACAGTTCCCACACCTGCTTGCACCGGGCAAGATAGGCAGTCTCGAGCTTAAAAACAGGGTGGTCATGGGGCCAACGGAAACGCTCTATGCCACCAGCGACGGCGAAATCACGGACAAGATAATTGACTATTATGTGGAGAGAGCTCGCGGTGGCTGCGGACTCATCACGGTTCACTCCGCACAGGGCGCAACAAAGGTCGATAAGATTGACCCTTATCCCGGCTCAATAAGAGTTGACGACAATATGTATGTGCCAATGATGGCGGAACTCACCGAGGCGATACACCGTGCCGGCGCAAAGTGCACCATCAACGTTTCGGCAGGCGGCGGCGCGCAGTCTCTCGGCTTCCCTTACGACAAGGGCAGTCAGGGCGTTTATAACGTGACTCGTGTTGCTCCCGGCACCTTGCAGTCCCGTTTCGTTGGCGCTCCGGTGCGTCCTCTCACCAAGGAAGAGATCAAGACCATGATAGACTGCTTCGGCTGGAGCTGCTTCAACTGCAAGCGAGCAGGCTTTGACGCAGTCACCATTCACGCAATCGGCGGCTATCTCATATCGGAGTTCCTCACACCCTGGTTTAATAACCGTACTGATGAATACGGCGGCTCCTTAGAAAACCGCTACAGACTGCTCCATGAGATAATCCAAGACATTCAGACCAAGTGCGGCAAGGACTTCCCGATAATCGTCCGTTGGTCTGTTGATGAATTCCTCGGCGATGCCGGTCGCGGCGTAGATGAATCCAAAATCATGGCAAAGTGGATGGAGGAGGACGGCGTTGCAGCTCTTGACTGCGAGGCTGCGGTGTTCGAGTCCGTTGAGTGGATGATCCCCACGATATATCAGCCCAAGGCGACTCTTGCATATCTTGCAAAGGCCATAAAGGACGTTGTCAGTATTCCCGTATTTGCTCAGGGTAGAATTTTTGACCCAGAGCTTGCGGAGGACGTTCTCGCCAGTGGTCAGGCAGACTTCGTGTCTTTGTCACGTGAGTGGATAGTCGAGCCTGACTACGTCAAGAAAATCGAGAAGGGCGATATCGAGGGTATACGCAAGTGCCTCAACTGTAACTACTGCATTGGTAAGCGTGTATTTGGCCAGATGCCTCTGCGCTGCACATTTAACCCGATTGCCGGACGCGAGAGCAGATTTCCGCATGGCAGCACCGGCAAGGCGGAGGTAAAGAAGAATGTTGCGATTATCGGCGCAGGTCCGGCAGGACTTGAGGCCGCATACATCGCCGGTCAGCGCGGACACAATGTCACCGTATATGAAGCCAGCGACAGAATTTGCGGCGGCCAGCTTCTTATGGCGTCCAGTTCCCCCTGCAAGGATATTCTCAACCACGTTCCCGAATTCTTTGGTGTGCAGCTTGGTCGCATGAGCAATGTTGAGATAAAGCTCAACACTCCCGTCAACGAGGAGAATATCGACACGATAAATGCAGACCATGTCATCCTTGCAACCGGTGCAACTCCGCTTGTTCCTCCCATCCCGGGCATCGAAAAGGCCAAAACCGGACAGGACGTTCTTCTCCATAAGGCCGAGGTCAAGGGTGATATCGTCATCTGCGGCGGCGGTCAGGTCGGTGTGGAAACAGCTCTTGAGCTGCTTGAGCGCGGACATAAGGTCAGCATCGTTGAAATGCTGCCGGACGTCATTCTCAAGGAGGAGCTCATGACGAGAATAGTTATGATGAAGAAGCTTGCGGCGGCGGAGGTTCCTCTCTATTGCAGCCACAAGGTATGCTCCTTCGAGGACGGCGCAGTTGTAATCGAGGACATGGCTTCCGGCGAGAAGAAAACGCTCAAGTGCGACGATGCGGTCATTGCCTTCGGTACAAAGTCCGACAACAAGCTGCTTGATATGCTTGAGGAGAAATTTAATGAGGTCACGGTCATCGGCGACGCAGCTACCCCGGATACAATCACCAGCGCTATCCACGACGGCTTCTTTGCAGCTCTCGATATATGAAGAATAAAAAAATTATTCCGGCCGAATAATTACATAAAAAATAAGATTTTTAAGGAGGTTTACTATGGCAACCAATCTTCGTCAGGTCAAACGCGGCTATGCCGAACTCAAGCGTTCCGGCACTCAGATGTACTATGAAACTATGGGTCACGGTGATCCGGTAATTCTCATTCACCAGTGCTGGTGGAACAACTTTGAGTACGAGGGCGTTATCCCCATGATCGCAAAGGAGTACACTGTTTATTCCCCTGATTCCCTCGGCTTCGGCTTCTCTCCCGCAGCTCCCCAATGGTTTGAGTTCACCGACTTTACCGACAGCTTTGTCGATTTCATGGATGCTCTCGGCATTGAGAAGGCAAGCTTTGTCGGACAGCACTCCGGTTCTCTGATTATGGCAGACCTCGCGGCCAGATATCCCGAAAGAGTTGACAAACTCATCTTTGGAGGTCTTGCAATCTATGAGGACGGTCTGCGCAAGCAGAAGGCAGCAAGAAGAGACATGATCGGCGGCAACAAGATGCCCTATACAAAGAGCCTGCGTCCGGGAGATCTCATCGGTTTGGAATCCGGACTCCTGCAGCGCAAGGAGGACGGCTCTCATATGGTCGAATATTGGAACGAGCAGTACCGTGAAAATACCGACAGCAAGTTTGAGTACATTCAGCGCGCGGTACTGGCGAATATGCTTCACTATGACAAGGGCGGCAGAGACATGATTAATGCCCTGCTTACCTTTGACCTTGAGCGCGTGCTTCCCAAGGTGACCCAGCCTTCCCTGCAGCTCGTAGGCGACAGAGACTGCGTCAAGCCCCCGCTGTTCAAGACCATCAAGGAGGCGGCTGATGAGCTCGGCTCAAAGATAAACAAGATTAAGATTGTCGAAGGCGCTGGCATCATGGGCTTCTTGGATTATCCCTTTGAGTTTGCAGAGGCAATACTCGGCTTCCTGCGCGACCCCGAGGGCTATGTCGGAACCGAAGGCAGAGCGCTTGAGAGAGCAATGAAGGAATACCTTGTTCCTGACTTTGACTCCCTCGTCTTCGAGGATAAGAATGTTTATATCGACTGATTAGCGGCGTATTATGCACCGACCGCCCGAAAGCGGTCGGTGCATAACAGAAAGGGGCTATATATGACCGACAACGGAATTAAGCGCATCTGTGTCAGCGTAAGCAATCTGGCAAGGAGCACAGCCTTCTTTGTCGAGGAGATGGAACTTGAAAAGGTATGCTCCGACAGCATGAACATGGAGGATGTCCGGAAAATGTACGGGCTTGACAACTGCAAGGCAGACTATGTCATGCTCAAAAATGATGAGCAACCCACGCTTCTTCAGCTCATTGAATTCTCAGAAAAAAGCGGAAGATGCAGCAGAGATGGCCGCCCGAGCTGGGATTACGGATATTATGATGTCGCTTTCAGAACAAAGGACAACGCAAGAGAAAAGGAACGTTTTGAGGAGCTCGGCTACGGCTATTACTGCCCGCCGACAAGATATGTTGCAGACTGGATAGGTCTGGATGTACTGGAGGCCGTGCTGAAGGGGCCGGATTCGATGCCGATGGCTTTGATAGAGCGTCTGCGTGAGCCCATCCCTAAGTTTGACGGCAGATTTTCGATTTTTACTGACTGTGCGATTACGGTCGGAGATGCCGAGGAGGCGACGCGCTTCTATGCTGACACCCTCGGTATGAAGAAAATTTTTGATCAGGTGCTCCCTGACGGGCTTGTTGATGAGATAGTATCCGTCCCGGCGGGAACGCACACGAGGATGCTGATGTATTCCGGCGGCAACACGCCGATAACAGAGTGCCTCGAGTATTCGCTCAAGGGCAGACCGATGTGCGATGTCGCAAAGCCTGAAAATGCGGGAATATTCGCCGTGGCATATGAGACTGAGGATATTCATGCTCTTTTGAAAAAGGCCGAGGTAAACGGCTTCAAAACCCTGCGTGAGGCGGTGGAAATCAGCATGGAGCCGTATGGCAAAATCCTGACCGCGCTTATAAACGGTCCGTCTGATATACCGGTGGAAATATATCAGCTAATATAAAGGAGTATTGTGTTTATGAGTAATGAAAACAGCTCCGGGACAAGGCGCTTTTACGGCTGGACGATAGTTGTTTCACTGTGGATTATATACTTTCTGAACGTCGGCTTCCCGATGTACGGCGGACAAACGGTGAACACCTTCATGGCCGATGAAATGGGCTTTAAGAGAACTATACTCGGATTGGCATTTTCCCTCTTTAATCTCTTCCAGGGTCTGCCCGGGCCCCTGATTGGCTATACCATCCAGAAAAAGGGTGCGAGATTTAGTATAGCACTCGGCTCTATTCTTATTTTAGTTTCTGCAATTTTGATGGGTTATGTGGTCAAGTCTCAGTGGCTCTTTCTGTTGACTTTCGGCGTTATTGCAGGTGTGGGCGTGGGCTTCGGTACGGTCGTTCCGGTTCAGACCACGGTTACCCAGTGGTTTGACAGAAAGCGCTCACGTGCTATGGCCATTACGCTAACTGCCTCCGGCTTCGGTGGCTTTGTGGCGGCACCCCTACTGACAAAGGTTCTCTCCGGTACCGGAAAATGGAATAACTGTTGGCTGGTTGTGGCGGGCGCGGCTCTGGTTGCGCTTCTTATCGACCTTATTCTTATTAAAAATAAGCCTGCCGACATCGGACAGATTCCCGACGGGAGCAGCGATGTCGCAGAAAGCATGGCAAAGTCCGGTAAAAAGGCCTCAAAGTATATACCATACAGCACCAAGGATGACTGGACGGTCAAGGAGGCTCTTACAAATTCGAGATGCTGGCTGACACTTGCTGCGGCAATCGGTCTATACATCCCCTACATGATGCTAATCAGCCACGGAATAGCCTGCCTCGGCGACCACGGAATCCCCGCCTCCGCTGCGGCCTTCTCAATAAGTCTTGTGACTGCAACGAGCATTGTGGGGCGACTTCTCGGCGGTGAGCTTTGCAACCGTATGCCCGCCAGATTTGTCTGGGCCGGCTCTCTGGTAGTGCTTCTCATGGGCTCAATATTCCTGATGACCGCCACCGGCACCGTCGGCATGGTGCTCTACGCCGTGTGCACAGGTATCGGCTTCGGCGCGTCCTTCGTGTGTATGCCTGTGGTATTCTCAAGCTACTACGGCGCAAAAATATATAGCAGTCTTTTCGGTACTCTCTTCCCCATTATTACGATTTGCTCGTCGATTTCCCCCACGCTCGCCGGATACCTCTTTGACGCCAGCGGCAGCTATACCTCTGGATTCATTATGATTATCGCTTTTAACGTGGTCGGCATTATAGCAAGTCTCCTTAATACTCCTCCCAAAAAACAGTAACCATCGCAGATCATAGCTTTTGTCGGGACGCCGGTGTTTGAAAAAAACACCGGCGTTTCATATTGTCGTAGAGATTCACTGGAAACAGAAATAAAACTTGGCAAGGCGGCCGAGTCATGCTATAATTAAGTGTTACAAACACGGAGGGCGGCAAAGCCGCATTTTTGATATGGAGAAAAAACAGTACATTGAGGCCGGACGCATCGTCAACACGCACGGCGTTCGCGGCGAGGTTAAAATTGAGGTCTGGCTCGACAGCGCGGAATTCCTGCGCGGCTTCAAGCGTGTGTTTATCGGCGAGCGCGAGATAAAGATCGAGTCTGCGTTCGTTCATAAAGGCTTTCTTATAGCCAAGCTTGATGGCGTTGATGACGTGAATGCCGCAATTACCTTAAAGGGGCGCGAGATAACCATCCTGCGTGCGGACGCGAAGCTGCCCAAGGGCGCGTTCTTCATAAGCGACATTATCGGCGCTTCCGTCGTGACTGAGGACGGCGCCGAGATCGGAAAGCTTGTGGATGTTCTGGAGCGCCCCGCGTCGAATATCTATGTCGTCAAGGGCGAGACGGAGCACCTTATTCCGGCAGTACCTGAATTCGTTATGTCAACCGATGCTGAGAACGGAGTCATCACCGTCAGGCTCATAGAGGGGATGTAAAAACCATGCGCATAGATATAATGACTCTTTTCCCCGATACGGTGAACGCCGTTTTACATGAGAGTATTATAGGCAGAGCGGCCAAAAAGGGCATAATTGAGATAAATTGCGTACAAATACGCGATTTTACAGAGAACAAGCAATGCCAGGTGGACGACTATCCCTACGGCGGAGGCTGGGGCTGCGTGATGATGGCGCAGCCGCTGAAATCCTGCCTTGAAAATATTATGTCAACCGCCGATGGCCTGCGCAGCCGCGTTATTTACATGTCCCCGCAAGGCAAACCCTACACACAGGAGACCGCGAAGCGGCTCAGAAATGACTATGATCATCTTGTCCTCGTCTGCGGGCACTACGAGGGCATAGACGAGCGCTTCATTGAGGAATGTGTAGATGAGGAGATATCGCTGGGCGACTTCGTGCTGACCGGCGGCGAGATTGCGGCGATGGCCGTGGCCGATTCCGTGTGCCGCCTCGTGCCGGGCGTGCTTGCCGACGAGCAGTGCTACACCGGCGAGAGCCACTGGGACGGGCTGCTCGAATATCCGCAGTACACGCGGCCGGACGTCTGGGAAGGGCGTGCGGTGCCGGAGGTGCTGATAAACGGCGACCATGCGAAGGTGGAGCTCTGGCGGCGCAAGAAGCAGCTTGAGCGCACCATGAACAAGCGGCCGGACATGTTTGAAAAGTTCACGCCCGCGGATGATACCGACCGAAAACTTCTCGAAGAGATAAAGAAGGACGCGAGCCGAATCAAGCTCACCGAAAAGCTTGATTACCGCCCGGCAACGCTGGACGATATGCCGGATATCATGCACATCGTCGAGGATGCGCGGCGCAGCCTGAAGCGCTTCCACGTGGATCAGTGGCAGGGAGAATACCCGAATGAGCAGGTCTTTCTCGCGGATATGGCGAGAGGGGAGTGCTTCGCCGTGACGCATGGCGGCGAGGTCGCGGCGGTCTTCGTGCTCAGTACGCTTGAGCAAGAGAACTATGCGAAGATAACGGACGGCAAGTGGACTGCCGACATGCCATATTGCGTGCTGCACCGCTCCGCCGTATCGGCGAAATACCGCGGCAGCGGGATGTCGGAATTCATGATGAAATGCGTCGAGCGGCAGGCGGCCGAGGGCTTCGGCCTGCGATGCATCCGTGTCGATACGCACCGGAAGAACAAGGCCATGCAGCGGCTGCTGCGCGAGTCCGGCTACCGGTACCGCGGCAACGTCCTTATCGATGATGCCGGTCATGATCCGGCGCGTCAGGCCTATGAGAAGATACTCAAAATCAAAAATATAGCGGGGGGCTGCAAATGAAAGGCGGAAACACAAAATATCTCGTCTCGGCGATAATCTGGACGCTTATATGTCTGCTCGCACTGGGCATACTTATCTTTGCGGTGGAGACCTACGTATTCACAAAGATCTGCGGTCTTGTGCTGATAATCCTGTGCCTGTCCGGACAGTGGCTGCGGTATATCAAATCTACGCGGGGCTGAGCGCATGAATCTGACGGATATAAACGAGATACGCGCGCTGCTCTCGCGGCACGGCTTCCGGTTCTCGAAATCCATGGGGCAGAACTTTCTGACCGCAGGCTGGGTTCCGGAGGATATCGCCGAGGGCGCGCTGCTGGATGAGAATACCGGCGTACTGGAGGTAGGTCCCGGCGTCGGCTGCCTGACCGAACAGTTGTCAAAGCGCGCGGGCAAGGTGCTGTGCGTAGAGCTTGACAAGAGCCTGAAGCCGGTGCTTGCAGAGACGCTCGCGGGCTGTGATAATGTCGAGATCATATTCGGCGACGTACTGAAGCAGAACCTTCCGGAGCTGGTGCGCGAGCATCTCGGCGGGCTGCGTCCGGTCGTGTGCGCAAATCTGCCGTATAATGTCACAACTCCGCTGCTGACGGCCTTCATCGAGGCGGGTTGCTTTGACAGCATCACCGTGATGATACAGCGCGAGGTCGCGCGGCGCATATGCGCTCCGGCGGGAACGGCGGATTACGGCGCGTTCGGAATCTTCGTGCAGTGGTACGCGGAGCCGGAGCTGCTGTTCGACGTGCCGCCGAGCTGTTTCATCCCGCAGCCGAAGGTGACGTCAAGCGTGATACGCCTGCGCCGCCGCGAAAAGCCGCCGGTCGAGGTGGGCGACGAGAAGCTGATGTTCCGCGTTATCCGCGCGGCATTCAACCAGCGGCGCAAGACGCTTGTGAACGCGCTCAGCTCGCAGTTGGGCGTTTTGGACAAGGAAAACGCCGCCCGCGTTCTGGTAAATTGCAGATTTGATACAAAAATTCGCGGAGAAACAGTAGATATTGTTGGTTTTGCAAAAATTTCGGACGAAATATCATCCATAATAGGCGCGGATTTGTAGGTAAAATGCATTGATTATTTGCCCAAAATTGTGATATTCTAACACATGGCGAAGAGTCGTTTTTTTGACGCTTTTCCGCAGCGATCTTATCTAATCTTATTTATTATAGAAAGGAAGAAAACAATGAGCAAAAAGTATGTGTATCTGTTTTCCGAAGGCAATGCCAACATGCGCGAGCTGCTTGGCGGCAAGGGTGCAAACCTTGCAGAGATGTCCAACATAGGCCTGCCTGTGCCTCAGGGCTTCACCATCACCACCGAAGCCTGCACCCAGTACTATGAGGATGGCCGCAAGATCAACGACGAGATCATGGCTGAGATCATGAAGAACGTCGAGGTCATGGAGCAGATCAACGGCAAGAAGTTTGGCGATCTCACCAACCCCCTGCTCGTTTCCGTCCGCTCCGGCGCACGCGCTTCCATGCCCGGTATGATGGATACCATCCTGAATCTGGGTCTTAACGACGATGTCGTTGCTGCAATGATCGCAGGCAACCCCGATCCTCAGTTCGAGCGCTTTGTTTACGACTCCTACCGCCGCTTCATCCAGATGTTCTCCGACGTCGTTATGGAAGTCGGCAAGAAATACTTCGAGCAGCTCATCGACGAGATGAAGGAAGCCAAGGGTGTCAAGACCGACCATGAGCTTGACGCTGCAGACCTCAAGAAGCTCGCAGAGCAGTTCAAGGCTGAGTACAAGAAGCAGATCGGCGAGGACTTCCCCTCCGACCCGAAGGTTCAGCTTTACGAAGCCATCCGTGCCGTTTTCCGTTCTTGGGACAACCCCAGAGCAAATGTCTATCGTCGTGACAATGACATCCCCTACTCTTGGGGTACTGCAGTCAACGTCATGCCCATGGTATTCGGCAACCTGAACGAGAATTCCGGCACCGGCGTCGCTTTCACCCGTGACCCCGCAACCGGCGAGAAGAAGCTGATGGGCGAGTTCCTCGTCAACGCACAGGGCGAAGACGTCGTCGCCGGCGTCCGCACCCCGATGCCCATCGCCCAGATGGCAGAGCAGTTCCCCGAGGCATATGCCGACTTCGTCAAGGTCTGCAACATCCTTGAGGAGCACTACCGCGACATGCAGGACATGGAGTTCACCGTCGAGAACGGCAAGCTCTACATGCTCCAGTGCCGCAACGGCAAGCGTACCGCTCAGGCGGCTCTCAAGATCGCGTGCGACCTCGTTGACGAGGGCATGATCGACGAGAAGAAGGCCGTTCTGATGATCGACCCGAGAAACCTCGACACTCTGCTCCACCCGCAGTTCGACACTGCCGCCCTCAAGGCCGCAACTCCTATCGGCAAGGGTCTCGGCGCATCCCCCGGCGCAGCCTGCGGCAAGATCGTCTTCTCCGCTGAGGACGCAAAAGCCTGGCACGAGCGCAAGGAAAAGGTCGTTCTGGTTCGTCTCGAGACCAGCCCCGAGGATATCGAGGGCATGAAGGCTGCACAGGGCATCCTGACCGTTCGCGGCGGTATGACCAGCCACGCGGCAGTTGTCGCCCGCGGCATGGGCAAGTGCTGCGTCTCCGGCTGCGGCGAGATAAAGATGGACGAGGAGAACAAGAAGTTCGAGCTGGCAGGCAAGGTCTACCACGAGGGCGACTACATCTCCATCGATGGCTCCACCGGTAAGATCTACGACGGCATCATCCCCACCGTTGACGCCACCATCGCAGGCGAGTTCGGCCGCATCATGGGCTGGGCTGACAAGTATCGCCGCCTTCAGGTCCGCACCAATGCCGACACCCCGCACGATGCGCGCAAGGCTCGTGAGCTGGGCGCACAGGGCATCGGCCTGACCCGTACCGAGCATATGTTCTTCGACAGCGACCGTATCGCTGCTTTCCGTGAGATGATCTGCGCCGACACCAAGGAAGAGCGTGTCGCGGCTCTGGCAAAGCTCGAGCCGATGCAGCAGGAAGACTTTGAGGGCATCTACGAGGCCATGGAAGGCAATCCTGTTACCATCCGTTTCCTCGATCCTCCTCTCCACGAGTTCGTTCCCACTGAGGAAGCCGACATCGAGGCTCTTGCAAAGACTCAGGGCAAGACCGTCGAGCAGATCAAGGCTCTCATCGCCTCCCTGCACGAGTTCAACCCCATGATGGGTCACCGCGGCTGCCGTCTGGCCGTCACCTTCCCAGAGATCGCCGAGATGCAGACCCGTGCCGTTATCAAGGCTGCTCTGGCAGTCCAGGCCCGTCACCCCGAGTGGAAGATGGTTCCCGAGATCATGATCCCGCTGGTCGGCGAGGTCAAGGAGCTCAAGTACGTCAAGGACGTTGTCACCGCTGTCGCCGATAAGCTCATCGCCGATGCCGGCTCCGACATGAAGTACCTTGTCGGTACCATGATCGAGATTCCGCGTGCCGCTCTGACCGCAGACGCGATCGCGACCGAGGCTGAGTTCTTCTCCTTCGGCACCAACGACCTGACCCAGATGACCTTCGGCTTCAGCCGTGACGACGCCGGCAAGTTCCTTGGCGCGTACTACGACAAGAAGATCTACGAGAGCGACCCGTTCGCACGCCTCGACCAGGTCGGCGTCGGCAAGCTCGTTGCCATGGCTGCAAAGCTTGGCCGCGAGACGCGTCCCGAGCTGCACCTCGGTATCTGCGGAGAGCACGGCGGCGATCCCAGCTCTGTTGAGTTCTGCCACAGAGTCGGCCTTGACTACGTCTCCTGCAGCCCGTTCCGCGTTCCCATCGCCCGCCTTGCAGCTGCACAGGCCGCGATCAAAGACTCGCGGAATTAAGCAAAAAAGCCAGTAATATCAATGGTTTTCGGCATCGAAAACTGATGAAAATACGGCTTCAAAAATCAGGCTTTTTCGCCTGAAATAAGTCCTATAAACGGGTATCTGTTCATTTCTTGATCAGATACCCGTTATTTTTTTATCTTTTTTTATTGCACCTCATCGTTCTGATGTGGTGCTTTTTTTATTTACCGGAGGTGTCTATGAAAAAAATTTTTCAACTTTTTTCGATTTACCCGCACATTTTGGCCTTTCTCGCTGGCTACTCTTTGAGGGACAAAATACCTCGATGCACTTTGACAACTAAATACACATTCATCAGATACGTTCCTGTGCGGGAGCAAGAACTCCAGCCGAATGAAGGTGCGCCAAGACCCTCCTGCCACTCCAGGTTATAACGGGAAGCAAGGTGGCGAGCGTTTCCGAACCATTCTGAAATATCCGACAGCTACGGATATGGCAATGAAACGCTACAGAGCTAATGATACTTCTCTACGGAGCTGGCGGAGTACCCGGCAGAGGTGAGATTCCTATGAGTTCGGTCAGCAGCCGAACACCTGTTGATTTCCTTTTACGCATTTGGGGGATGAGATCGAGTTAAATGCGACCACCAAAGCACAGGACTCGATTCCTGTGTTTTGGTGGATCGAGCGATCCAAATCTAACAAGAAGGAGGAAAAGCGAAATGCCAAACTGTTGAAAGCCAAGACCGACCGGCTGAACGAACTCAATGCCCTGCTCAATGTGGATAAGCGTGAGAGCGAAATCGTCGGCGGTGAACCCGATGAGGGTGAAGAACCGCCCGAAAAGAAACCGAGGGACTTGGAAAGATAGCCGAAACTCTTGACAATTGTTATCATATATGATAACATTATAATGGATCGGAAGGGAGGGGTTTGTATGACCGAAAAGGAACTGTTGACAGCAAGACAGAGCATCGTGCAGAAGCTGACGCAGGCAAGACTGGAAAAAGGATTGTCACAGGAGCAACTTGCAAAGCGCATCGGAACCCAGCGTTCCAATATCTGCCGCATCGAAAAAGGAACGCAAAACCTCTCCCTTGACCTGATGCTCAAGATCGCAGAAGCGCTTGACAAGGATGTGTACGTAATGCTCGAGGAAAGGAGCAGCACAATGGAAAAAGAATATAGCCTGCGACTTTATGATGAAACACTGCTGACCTTCACGCTGGAGGAAAGAGGCTTGGAGGGCTTGCAGGCGACAATTCTTCACACCGAAACGGCAAAGCAAAAGCTGTTTCCCCTCGACTTGGAGCTGACAAACGAGGGCGTTGTGAAGTGGCTGGAACGCCGGGTAATTCCGAAGAACCGACAGTTTGTAGATGAAATCTTAAAGACGCTGGGGCTGAGCGTAAACAACACGAAGGGCATCATTGATGTCTGTATGGGGCTGTCCCTCAACGACAGCTATTGGGTCGTCCCCGCCGACTTTGACGGCAAGTATGCCGATTATAACCTCTATGAAAACCGCTTCTCCGAAGCGCTGTCGCTGGTGGCTTATACCGGCGTGGGCGGCAGTCGGGAGGCATTCTCCACCTCGCCGGAGCTGACTACCAACGGTATGCTGCGGAAGGCTTGGAGGTTCGTGGAGGGTGACGGCATCTATCTGTACAAGGGCGGCACGGAGGGCGCCGTAAACGCCGGAAACGAGCCGTACAGCGAGTATTATGCCTGTCAGATTGCAGACAAAATGGGCATCGGCTGCGTACAGTATGACTTGGAAAACTGGAAAGGGATCCTTGCCTCCACGTGCCGGCTGTTCACAGATATTGATACCTCTTTCGTCCCTATCGGGCGTATTCTCCGCAAGACGACGCTGAAAGCCTGCCTTGATTATTACAAGACCTTGGGCGATGAGTTCTACGAGCAGCTTTGCAGTATGCTGGTTTTCGACGCCCTGATTTACAACGAGGACAGACACTTCGGCAATTTCGGCTTGCTGCGGAACAATCACACGGGCGAAATTATCGCCCCTGCACCCATCTTCGATAACGGCTTGTCGCTGTTCAACTATGCAATGCCGGATGATTTCAAGAACCTGAGTGCGTACGCAAAGACCCGTTCCAATCCCTACCGCATTTCCTATGAGGATGTGTGCAAAGAGGTAATGGGTGCAAAGCAGAAAGCACAGTTGCGGCGAATGGTGGACTTCAAGTTCACCCGTCATCCGTCCCTCAATTTGCCGGAGCAGCGGCTGACAGCCATTGAAAAACAACTTGGAGAGCGTACAAGAGAGCTGCTCTCCATTCCGGTTCAGAGAAGTACAAAGCGCAAAAACGAGCCGGAAAGATGATCCGTCTGCGGTATGGGAGCAACCTCATACCGCAGACACATACTGCGAACTTGACGGTAGAAAAAGTCACAATATCGTAGTATAATATTCTTAAATCAGAATGACAAATCGAAATTTATTGGCGCAGTTGTCGCTTGATTTGATGTAAAACCATGACAATACGCAGTTGCTACCGTGGGTTGCGTAATTGCATACCAAGATGTATAGTATTCTAACGGCTATTGGGGTAAGCTCTGGTTGAAAGGAGGAGGACATGGCACTTTCAGAAAAACTATACGAACTCCGAAAGAAAAGAGCTCTTTCACAGGAGCAGCTTGCCGAGCAATTAGGCGTGTCCAGACAAGCTATATCAAAGTGGGAGTCTGGGGTTTCACTTAGATAAAGATACCACACCATTCCCACGCTGACTTTTGCTCAACCGATACAGCCGGAGGGCTGGATAACAAGAAAAGGCGGTATGCGCCCCGTGGAGGGGTAGCGTACCGCCTTTTCTTGTGGGGGTTTCCAAAGGGGGCAACGCCCCATTTGGCACACGACTTTGCGAAGCAAAGTGTAGTGTGTTATACGCTCTGTCGGCGTTGCCGTGAAAATGCCGTTGCCGCCGGGGAGGGCAAGGGCATTTGAAGCGGCAGGAAAACAG
>ERZ773208.119-NODE-119-length-73552-cov-7.972584_pt1 | contig 73552 bp, 75 predicted proteins | sample MGYA00581006_ERZ773208 | MGnify/ENA primary metagenome ERZ773208 (study PRJEB29015, sample SAMEA2737793) | human gut metagenome | biome: human gut; feature: human-associated habitat; material: faeces | place: China | collected 2012 ... | reverse complement strand
CCAAATGGAACACGCCGCAGTGCGGGATGAGGTCGTTTCCGCATTGCTCAGGCTACTGAAGAAAAAGAGAATCCTTCTGCTGTGAGGTGCGTAATGAGAGAAAAATTCGAAAAAATCCCACCGCCGCTGCAAAAACAGATTATAATGAGATGTGGAGCCGCGCTGGTAAGCCTTTTATTGATGGTGGTGTCTCTGTTGTTGGAGGGCAACCTTTATCTGTCTCTTTCCGTCCTGCTCTTTTTCGCCTTTTATGGGTTCAGTGCATTACAACTGTTGTATAAAGCAGTCACCGATCAAATAGTGGTAATTCGTGGTCACTGTACCGGGCTGGAAAAAACTCCGATGCGCCGCCGCATCAAAACGCTCTATCTGTGGTCAGACCCACATACAGTGAAAATACAGCTCGCCGGAAAGCTTCGAAATGTTGATGAGGGCGACATCATCACGGTATATACGGCAACCGGCACACCGGTATATGAAAACGAAGGCTGCCAACAGCTTAGCACATATTTGGCAATCGATATTTTGAAAGGAAGAGGATCAAAATGACAAAAGGCGATGAGATCCGCGGATTAGTCAGGGAAATAGAGAACAGAGTCGAAGCGGGTATCCTGCCGGATGGGAACTGTATATTCGACCCGCTTCGAGTGAGGCTTGCGTTGGAGTTGGTTCTGTCTGTGCTGGAGCAAGGTACCCCGATGAAAACAGCGAAGTGCCCGGCGAAAACAGCGGAAAGCAATTGACTGTCATATGAGAACCTGCTATAATACAATCATAAGTATCAAGGTTTCCTGCGCGGAACACCAGAGTATTCAAGTTATAAAGTGTCAATTAACACATTTGTGTTGGTTGGCACTTTTTTTGTTTCTCGGTTTCTTCCCTAAAGGGGTTGAAATAAATCATGTTATAGCAGGCAGCACCTGCAAGAAAGGAGCATCTTATGTTCAAGGTAATCGCAACTGATGTCGTCATCTCCAAGGGATATGACGGCGCACCGGCTCTCAAATTCTCCGAAAACGGGGAGAGCGTCCGGTTCCGCATCGGCAAAAAGGTGTACGACACCCGCGCCGAAAACAACACCCGATGGGTAAACCTCTCTGTAAAAGCCTTTGGCCCGGTATGTGAGCGCATCAAAAAGATGCAGCTTAAAGAGAGCTCGTTCATCAATATTCTCGGCCGTCTGGACGAGGATGTCTGGGAGGACAGCACGACGCATGAAAAAAGAAGCGCCATGGTGGTTATTCTGGATGAGATTGAGTATTGCTCCTCCGGCGGCGGAAAGCAGAGGACAGAGGAAGCAGGGGAACAGCCCAGAGCGGCTGCCGCACCCGCAAAGTCTGCCTCCAACGGAGAGATGCCCGGTAATTTCACCGGCTTTGAACCCTTCGGCGGCGTAAATTCGTTCTTCGACGAATAATCAATCGAAGAACTACAAATGGATCGAGCGCATTAAAACGCACATGAGTATCTATGTGGACTCATGTGCGTTTTTTGCGTTCAGAAAGGACAGTATATGCAAAACAAAGAATTCAAGCGCCACATCGCCTATGAGGTTTTGACCATACTGGGGACATTGGCTCTGCTGCTGTTTGTTTGCAGGCTTTGGCCGATTCTCTTATTGGTGATACTCGGTATTTTTATCGCCGCCATGCGACTGCTCTTTCTCTCTGCCAGAAAAGTGGAGAATATCCTGCCTCTGCTTCCGGCTGCCCGCCCGGAACCTACGGATCAGGATATCCGGGACATGGCGTTTGGCTCGATGCAGCGGCGGATTACAGAGTTGGTCACGACCGATTTCCCCAATGCCAGATGGGTATGGAAGACGCCTAATGCCATGCACAATATTGCGACAGGCAACGAGGTGCGGATCCTACTTAACCATGCCGGCGGATACCGTGAAGCGATCGTTGTGATTCGCGGCCTTCAAGTGTGCGGCCTGACTTACCCACACGCGGAAGAAGTCAAGATGCCGGAAACGGAAAATGATGAGACGGGTACAGAGGAAACCGAGGATGACACTCCGCAGAAAGTCGATCCCCCGGAGAATTATGAGTATCTGGCTTTTGAATGGGTGGACGCCCATGTTATGGAACTCAATGAGCGGTGCAACGAGAGCATCGCGCAAGGGCTATCCATGCTGGAAATAACGGTGGCAGAACTGCCTGCCCGAGAAAGCTGGCCGGACATCTGCCGGGAGCTGGAACGGAACGGCATGGAGAACTGCTGCTGTACAGATACCGGTATTACCATTGATTTCACGCAGTGACACTGCAGAAAGGAATGACGCAATATGAGCGTATCAATCAACAATCTGTTCAACTATTCCCGTTCGCTGCCCGTCCCCTTTGATACCATGACAAATAAGAAGGTCAAGGTGGCATCCATGTACGGGGCAAAGACGGAATCAACGCTATGTGGCTCTGTGATCAAGGCAGTCCACGCCATGTGCCGATGCATGAACGGCACCGGAGAAGGTGCGGTCGGCCAGATCGATACAAACAAAAGCGTGGCGGAGTATAAATCCTCCGTCGGTCCGGATGCCTATCATCTTGTGGTGTTCGATGCAGCCTCCGGCAGCGCTTTGGCAAGCGTTTATGACAAAAACACCGAGCTCATCGAGCAGTACGTGGCGCATCCGAGCCAGCGGGACGGCGCGGCAATCTTCTTTGCCCTAATGCCGTTTCTGATGTCAGATGCAGAGTTCGATGAAACCTTTCAGGAGTACTACGACCAGTTCATTGCCGGATACCCGGATATGGCAAAGGCGACCGAAAGCATGGCAATCCTCTGCGATAATGCCTACCGCAGAATCAAGGATGATACCTGCCCGGCGCATATCAATATCACAGTGGACAAGTCCGGAAACCTGATGCGGGTCTCTCAAGGTCAGCTGGATTCCGGATCCTTTGTGCCCACCAGCGTCACAGCCGGGGAATTCACGATCTTTGCCAAGACCGGACCGGCCGTTATCAAAAAAGCCGGTGTCGTGGTAGAGCATACGGATTTCGTCGGCAAGTATCCCCTGACGCCGGGACGCACATTGAGAGCGTTGGAGCAGAGCCTGATTCCGAAACTCCCGGAATGGTATATCATTCCACCAGAGGTGGTGGATATTTGCAAGCATGCGCAGAAGACCACCGGGCGGCCCATGCAGATGCGAAACTTCCTGTTGCGCGGTCCTGCCGGTACTGGCAAGACCATGGGCGCAAAAGCCATCGCCGCCGGACTGGGGCTGCCATACATGAAGTATACCTGCTCTGCCAACACAGAAATATTTGATTTCACCGGCATGATCTTTCCTGAAACGGACGCGGTGTCCACCGGTAGCCTGGAGCTTGACCGTGAGCGCGAGATACTCAAGTCCATGGGCGGTATCAGCTATGCAAATGTAGCTAAGCTTATGCGCCTTCCGGACTTGGATGATATGGACTACGATCCTGCCGGCGTCTATCAGGCTCTGACGGGCGTGGAAAATCTGGCGGCTACCGTGCAGGACTGCATGAGCGTTGTGCTGGAAAAGGTCACGGAAAAGGTACAGGCTCTTAGCAAGCGTGCCGAAAACCGTCAAAGCTCCGGTCAGAACTATACTTATGTGGAGACGGATTTTGTGAAAGCGTTAAAACACGGGTATTTAGTCGAGGTTCAGGAGCCGTCCACGATCATTCAGCCGGGTGTGCTGGTGGGCCTTAACTCTCTTCTGGAGCAGGAGGGGTCTATCACGCTTCCGACCGGCGAGATCATTCGCAGGCATCCTGATACGGTCGTCATTGTGACGACCAATGTCAGTTACGAAGGTTGTCGGCAGATGAACCAGTCGGTGGTGGACAGAATGAGTCTTGTCAAGGACATTGAGCTGCCGGAGCCCGAGGTTATGGTACAGCGAGCCATGGCCGTGACCGGATGTGCCGACGAATACCTGGTATCCCAGATGGTGCAGGTGGTCAACGACATGGCCGATTACTGCCGCAAAAACAGTATCACCGACGGTGCCTGCGGAATGCGCAGCCTGATCGATTGGGTCATCAGTGCAGAGATCTCCGGCGACCCTTATCTATCGGCAAAGTATACGGTCATCAGCAAAGCCACTGCCGACGAGGAAGACCGGGAAGCCCTGATTACAACCATTCTGGACCCTATGTTTGCCCTAAAGCGGAAGCGAACATCGGCATAAGTCCGGAAGAAAGGAGGACGACTCTATATGGCAAGAGTGAATCATAAGCGGGTTAAACAGCTGCTCAATGAAAAACGCAGCAGAATCACAGACCGGCAATTCTTCACGTCCCGCATCCTTGCAGGACATTTTGAAGACATGGCCATGGCACAGACGCGGCGCTATAAATACAACCGCCGCATCCATGTGGCCATCAGCTGGAGTCCGAAGTCCGGTGAAGTGGCATGCACCAATAACCTGTCAGTGCTGATCAATGCGGGGCATAGGCTGGTGACCCAAAACAGAGGGCGGGAGAACCGCTATGAGATCGTTTGCGGACTGTTTGCCCACGAACTGGGGCATTGTCTATGAACGCTAAAATGATTATCGGTATCTGCCTTGTGGTATTCATTGTCGCAGGGCTCATCATTCTTCGCGTAAAGAACAAGAAGAAATAATCTCAAAGGGCGGCACCCGCAAAAAAGGTGCCGCCCGATTTATAAAGAGGACAATATGTTTACTACTGACGAACGAATGATTGCCGGTGTGAAGGCTATGTATCCGGCAGGAACCAAGATTGTTCTTGATTCCATGGGAGATGATCCGCGTCCTATTCCACCCGGCACAAAAGGAACTGTTGTCCATGTGGACGACATAGGAACAGTACACTGCAACTTTGAAAATGGCAGAAGGCTGGGCCTTGTTCCCGGTGAGGATCATTTCCACAAATACGTTGAAAGAACCAGAGACGAAGCAAGATAAGGAGGACGGTATGGACGACAAAAGAATGATCGGTGATTACACCGTTCTTAACTCCATGTATGTAGGACACAAGGAAATCGCCATTTGTGAAAACCAGAAAGCCGGCAAGGATGAACGGTATCTCTGCTGCTATATCGAAAATATAATTGTTTTTGAACGCTACACGGAGGCTCTTGTCAGCGATGATTTTGCTGAGATTGCCCAGGTGTTCGGTGAGCGTATCGCTTCCGCAGCGGAGGAAATCATCAAAGAAACCGAAAAAGCCAATGAGCAAGTCGGCGCAAACGCGGAGCTTACGGCTTCTGACTGCACTCCTGTAACGTGGGAAGATTCCATTGAGAACAAGGTCATTGCTATCAAAGGAAATACCCTTCGCCCTGAGTTCCGTCACGCATCCCACCAGTTGATGCTTTGTACGGGCGGTTTCGGTTCTCAAGCCAACGCCAGAGGCCGCACGTGCTACTGTATTTCCCTTTATGACGGAAGACAGACTTCCTATTACCGTTCCGATGTTCTCGGCGCAATCGAGGCGGAAAAGCTTCCTGAATGGGCGCAGAAAGGCTTGGAGAAGGCCAAAGAGATACACGAACAGGAAAAGAAACCGCCTAAAGAAAGGGGTGAAGCAAGATGATCGAGTTTGAAAAAAGAGCGATGATCGAAGCGGAAGACAAATTTCTCCCTGTGGCGATAAATGACCTTGTATTTGACGCTGGCCTTCACTCCTTTCCTGTGAGCGAGAGAAAATCCCGCAGAAGCTCCACTTCCATCTTCAGCCGTTTATTTTCGTACTTATACTCCTGCAAGGTCTTTGCGGGTTTACGCCCTCGATGCATAGGCACACCATGAGCCGCCTTCCTGCGTTCTCTTTTCAGAAGCTCTTCTATGACTTCTTTTCCGCCTAATCCAAGTTTTCCTGCTATCTGTCGGTATGTGTAGCCTGCCTCTACCATGTCCTTTACAACTGGCAGTAGATCTTGCACTTTTTCATATTTTCTTGGCATAGCAATACCCCCTATGTAGTACTTTCATTTTCCTACATAGGGGGTGTTTTGTCTATTGTCCGTTTTTACTGGTTCAGTTCACATTTCTGGGACGGGCTTATTGCGTTTTTGTCGGTCTCTGCGGATTTCCTAAAAAGTAATGGTTTGCTTTATGTGGCAACCGTTTGCTCTTTACCCACAGTGGAAAACCGATTTAAAGCTGTCCTTTCTGATAAACATTACGGTATGCAACGCAGTAGACAGAAGCTTATAATAATCGGGTATAATGGTCTCCTTTAGTCCACTATAAGGCGGCGCATGCGATTAAATGTCAGGCGATTGCGGATAGCTGCAGAGATATCCAGAGCCTCTTCTGCCAAGGCATCGTCAATGCCGATATCGGAAAGCATAAACTTTGCTCCGATAGCCTGGAACAGCTCACGCAGCTCATCGCCGGTGGGAATGTGAGTGATTATCTCCCTAATCTCGCCCAAGTGCTCCTTAATTTTCTCAGGGGCGAAGCCTTCCAACACATCGTTTTCACATTCTTTCAAAATGCCGTCTGCCAGAGGACCAAATACTTCCCTGACCCATGTCTCGTCCAGCGATTCAAAAGGCTTTACCTGAACGTTCTTTTTCTGGGCAAGGCGATGGTACTCATCCGCAACAATTACAGTGCCTACACCGACGCACTCGCTGTGCATGCCGTGAGCGTTTTCAAAGCCCCGGGGTTTCATTTCCACCAGATGGGCAATTAGATGCTCGGCTCCGGAAGCAGCGCGGGAGTTGGAAAGTATCTGCATTGTAAGACCGGAGAGCATCTGGGCATATGCCATGGCCTCGTGGTCGTCCGGCTTGCCATCACGCATGTCGTTGGCGCAATGGACCATTACATCCAGCGCCTCCTGAGCCATGTCACAGACACGCTGGCAGAAGTATTCGCCAGAAACGAGGCTTGCTATTTTCCAGTCTGCAATGGAAGTGTATTTTGAGAGAATATCCTGTACACCGGAGATGGAGAGGAATTTTGGTGCTCCTGACACTATGTCAAGGTCGCAGATGACAGCATCGGGAGCTATCACGGGGATAGACTTTTTCTGTCCGTCTATGATAATGGAGCAGATATTTGCAGTGAAACCATCAGAGGAAACGAGTGTGGGGATGGCTACGAATGGGATTCCAAGCATAAAGGCACTGTATCGTCCGAAGTCCATGAGAGTGCCGCCGCCAACAACCACGATTACATCAGGCTTGCGTACAAACATTTTCATCATGTTTTCGATTGCGTTCTTTTCAGAGTGCAAACCGTTGGCTGTCAAGGTGATTTCCTGACCAGCGCGTACATGAGTCATGGTAGGCAGATTATAAGTATTGGTATCATAAATGACGGTGCGAAAACCGAAAAGCCCGCAATCATCCATATACTTATCAAAGTCTTTCAGAGCGCCGTATTCACAAACGACAAGGTGTGTTCCTAATTTGTGTTGCCGACCGAGGAGCAGGGACCGGTGTATTTTGTACAATCAAGTATCATTTTTCTACCCTTTATCTTCTGTCCATGCAATAGCGCGTTTTCTAGTTTTCTGCCATCTTTTAAGAAGCCTATCGCATTTGTTATTTCCATGTTAGGACTGAATATTCTACCCTTGCTCTCTTCCTGCTTTATATCCTCCGTATCCCTCCAATATCCAACTGCCAGATATATCAAAGATTTTCTTGAAGTATTTATTATTTCCGTCTATCCCTCCCCTATTAAATAATGCCCTTTACCTCAAAGTAACTGTAACTGTTCCAGTTGTTGCGATGATTATATTATGTTTCTTCTCGTCTGTCAACTGATATTTTCTTACCAGGCTATACAAAAAGCATTTCAAAAACTGTGAATCATAGACAAAAGCCTCCTGCGAAACACTCCGCAAGAGGCTTAATATAGTATATTCTATTCTATTGTTCTTCGCCCATTATTTCAGTATAGATCCCGTTCATAACGTCCGCCATACTCAGCTCGCGCATGCTATCCATAAGCTTGTTCTGCATAATCTCCATCTCGGAGCGCAATACCTTATTTATGTTTCTTCCCACAGGGCAGGCGGGGTTAGTGTTGTCGTGAAGGCCGAAAAGCATGGAGTTTTGGTTTTCAACCGCGTTGTATATCTCATAAAGACTGATTTCAGAAGGCTGCTTTTTGAGTTTTATGCCCTTAACCCCAGGCATGGCTTCCACAAGCCCAGCCTTTTTCAAGGAAGTGACCAGTCGCCTTATCACTACAGGATTTGTATTTACGCTTCCAGAGATAAACTCTGAATCACAGACATTATCCTTGCTATAATAAAGCACTGATAGGATATGAACGGAAACCGCAAATCTTGTTGAAAGATTCATATTATTCTCACCTATTTTATTGATGCCTTACATAATAACAGTTAAGCTGCGCTATGTCAATTATCCGATAATAAATTTTATGTATTATCAATTCTGAACAAAAAAACGGTTGCCTTTTTGTTCGACTCTTTCAAAGTCGCTGCTTTCGTCTCTTTTTGCACAGATTTATGTTGACATCTTTCGCGTTTGTGTCTATACTGAGAGTCAGGATGTAGTCCACATCTCGAAAAACCTCAAAATAATGTTATGTGACAGGATAGTTTTACCCTGTTTTTGTTGCTGTTCCAGCGACAGGTAATATTATTTTGGAGGTTATTTTTTATGCCTGCATCACTGACAGAAATATTTGAATACGAAAATTTTTTTTATGAGACATATCACAATGAAAATAACATCATACTCAAAGATTCTCCTGAGTTGAGGTTGGTCAATTTCCTGTGTGCAGGGGATGTGGATGGTGCCATGTCTCTTTTTCAGGAATATCAGCAGTTCGGCAATGTGAAGAGCACGGTAGATGTACCTCAAGGCCGTTTTGAAGGACTCGATGAAATACAGGATTTCTGCAGCAACTGGCTTAATTACGCCAAGGCCGACTCAGCTTATGCTGTGCCCGTAAAACAGACTCGCTCTGGTGGTAGATCCTGTACGGAACTTATGCTTCATTTTCGCTATGACAAGTACGGAAAAGAAGTAAAATTTCCCGCCTGCGTGGTTGGTGATCTCCGCGGTCACGGACAGTTGGACGAGGTGCGTATGTACTTCTTCTTCAAGTGGCTGCCAGATTTGAGTCCTTATCGTCATCGTATTTTCAGGCCCTCTCACAACGCCCAGGTTGAACTCAACTCCGTATGCAACGTCATACGTGAATACAGCGATGCGCTTGCTAACCTTCATTTTAAAGGCGGCATTGAAAGAATTCTTAACACCATGACAGATGACATTGTCTACGGAGGCTACCGACCCGAAAGTATAAGCGGTATCATTAAAGGCAAAGAAAAGATTGAGAAAAAATATCAATCCTTTGTAAACGTGCCCCAAATCGTCCGCTTTGAAAGCATTATCGACAACGGTCTAACATCAGTCTGCGAATGGGTTGGCGTGCGCCGGGACGATTATATGGGTAACAGAATACCCCTTCTGCAGTCCGGCGTGGGCATTTATGACCGTGACCCAGAAAGCGGAAAGATTAAATCCGTGCGTATAGTGGACAATTTCCGTTTTGAAAATGAAATCGACTGGAGCAAGGCTGACATACTTTACTAAGGAGCTACACAATGATTAAATATTTTATTGGTACTGACATAGGAACTCAGAGTACAAGAGTAATAATCTATGATACCGCAGGCAAGGAGATATCCAGAGGCTCCTGCAAGCATCCTACCATGGTATCTCCGCAGCAGGGATGGATGGAGCATGGCAAATACGACCTGTGGGAAGCCTTCTGCAAGGCAGCCCAGCAGGCTATGGCTGGCTACAGCGGGACAAACGAAGAACTGGGCGGCATAAGTTTTGCCTACCAAAGCACTACTCTTTTTCCCATTAGCGCCGAGGGTGAAATTCTTTATAACGCCATCAGCTGGATGGATGGCCGTACCGCACCAGAAGCAGAGGATCTTCCAGAAAATCTGTCTGAGGATCTGAAGATAGCTTCAAAAACGGCCAAAGCAAACTGGTTCAAACGCGTTAAGCCTGAGGTATACGCACAGACCGACAAGTTTTTGACTGCTGGTGGTATGATTTCCTTCATGCTTACAGGCAGCAGTGACGAATCCTTAGCAGGACTGCTCAACAATTGGCCCGTGGACAGACCCAATTGGGCACCCACAGATGACGACATGATGTTCAAATGCTACGGCATGGAGAAATCACACATGGGCAAGCTGGTCATGCCGGGCACCCTTTTGGGAACAGTTACCCAGAAGGCAGCTCAGCTTACCGGACTTCCTGAGGGCCTGGCCGTGTATGCAGGTGCCCTTGACAAGGAGTCCGAATTTGTTGGAAGCGGCATTACCCAGCCTAACAAGGCCTACATAACCGCCGGCACATGCACCACCATGGCCAGAGTATCTGACAAGTATGTGGGCGGTAAATTCTGCACCTTTGCTCCCATAAAGGGCCTGTACAACTATCCGGTCATCGTAAGCAACGGCTTCTGGATCGTCAGCTGGTTCCGTGATAATCTAGGTCAGGATCTTTCCGCAAAGGCAAGTGCTGAAGGTAAGAGCATTGAACAGCTTCTGGAAGAGGAAGCTGAGGGCATCCCTGCAGGAAGTAATGGACTTCTCGTGTTGCCTGAATGGATGCCTAACATGGGCTTGGGTCATAATTTCGGTAAAGGCATGTTTGTGGGCTTCGATGACAGACATCATCGCGGTCATATGTACAAGGCGGTTATGGAAGGTATCGCTATGCAGATGAAGCAAGGATTCGAAACAGACAAGGGCAGCGGTATTCTCGATGAGATAAGTGAGCTTCGCATTGGCGGCGGCGGTTCTCAAAGCAGTATGTTTATGCAGATTGTGGCAGATGTGTTTGGCACCAGAGTCATCCGCGCCAGCACCACTGAGACCTGTTCCCTCGGCGCAGCTATGTACGCGGCCATCGGAAGTGGTGTTTACAAGGATCTTGCAGATGCAGCGGCACACATGACGTCCGACACAGACGTATTTACACCCATCCCTGAAAACCAGGAGTTTTACAGTCACTGGTATGAAGAAGTCTTCTCTAAAACCTATGACACCCTGCTTCCTGTGCTTAAAAACATTTCGAAACTTACCAGTGACGCTGACATCCAGTTTTTTGCTTGATTGAGAAAGGAGAAACATGAAGTTCATACTTGACTTTCTTGAAAAAAATTCGCCGTTCTACTTTGCCACCACCGATGGCAAGCAGGCATATGTCAGGCCCTTCGGTCTTGCCTTTGTAGAAAGCGGAAAACTGTATTTTTCAATGGGCACTCATAAAGAAAGCTATCGTCAGTTGACGGAGAACAGTTCCTTTGAAGTTTGCTGTGCCGATCACGAGGGGCGTTGGCTCCGCATACGCGGTCAGGGCGTACTGGACGATTCTCCCGACCTGAGCAAAATAGCATTCAGCATTTCTCCCAATCTCAAGGCTCTCTACAACGAAAAGACCGGGCATACTCTCGGCTTTATATACCTTTCCGAGGGCGTAGCGGAATTCTGCGATTTGCAGGGTGGCTTTGAGCGCATTGAAATTCATGCTTAGGCCATCAGGGAAATGGACTCTGTTCTTTGATCTGGATGGTACGATCATGCAGTCCGTGGATGATGTGGATCCCCAGATTCTGGATGCATTTCATACTTTGCGCAGTTCCGGACACCGGGTCATCCTTGCCACGGGCCGGACTCCCGCCAGTATACCTGCTGAATATATAGAAAACACGGACGCAGCAATTACACTCACCGGAGCACTGATTACCGACGGTAGCAATACTCTTTTTCATGCGCACCTCTCTGACAGCTACATCCTGTCCATAACCGAATTCTGTGAAAAGCGGCATATACCTATCTTTCTTGAAAATGCCCGGCATTTCTGTACTTTCGGTGAAAAAGAGTACTTTGTCGGAATGGATGCACAGTTTTTTGATACTGCCACCATGCACCTTTATAGTTCTTTGGAGCTCACCGAATGTGGCGAGAGCTTTATCAAGGCTGCCATAAGCACACACAGCTATAATCTGATGCAGGAAGCTGGGTGGCAGCTGCCCGAAGGACTGCAGGCTTATTTGTCTGGTGACTGTATTGATGTGGTTCCGGCAGGCGTCGGCAAAGGTAGTTCCGCATTAAAAGTGCTGGAGCATTTTTCCCTCGATTCTCATCGGACTATATGCTTCGGCGACAGCGACAACGATGTCGAGCTATTCAAAGTCTGTGCCATTCGCGTAAGCGTTAGTCAACGTTCACGGGCTTTGACAGAATGCTCAAACTTTATTACAGGCAGTGTGGAGGAAAGGGGCGTAATCAATGCCCTGTCCACACTGGGATTTATATGAATAACGGAGGCAACATACATGAACTCACGCAAAGAGAATATTTCCGGTTTCGGCTGGTTTACTCTTATCCTTATTTTCTTCGGCTTGTTTGTTGGCAACTTCATGAACCTTGGCCTCGGCATGCTCATCCCCTCCATCCGTGAGGATCTGGGCATTAGCCTTGAGTTGGCGGGGTATTTCTCTAGCATTTCCTTTGTCACACAGGTCATCATCGCAATTCCCGTAGCTATACTGTCCACACGTCTACGCCCTAAATCCTCCATCACTCTTATCCTTGTCTGCCTTACCGCTGCCTGCTTAATGCACGCTTTTGCCACTGGCGCAGCAATGATAATTATTGGCCGTATTCTCCTCGCCGTTTTTTGCGGTGCCTATTCCGGCCCCATCTCTATGGTCAAGAGCACATGGGTCCCCACCAGCAAAATTCCTTTTATCAACGGCCTTCAGGAAGTTGGTTCCACTCTTGGTCAGGTCATCGGTACTGCTGCTGTCTCTGCTCTGATAGCCATATGCAGCGGCTGGAAGAACGTAATGCTTCTGCTCGGCATTGTGGCAGGTGTCTGCACTGTAGTGTGGCTGCTCTGCTACAAGGATAACCCCGAGCGTCCCGTCCAGCTTTCTACCGACAGCTCCATCCTTGCTCCCCTCGCCGAAGCTCTGAAACGCAAGGAAATCTGGCTTCTGGCTCTTGGCTGGCCCGGCACCACCCTCGTTTGGATTGCATTTACTACCTATTGGCCCACTTATGCTACTGAAATCGCAGGGATGAGCATCTCCGCTGCCGGTCTTGCCATTGGAATGATTCCCATCGGTTCTTTGGTAGCCTGCCTTGTATCCCCCACTATTACCAATGCTATCGGTTATGACAAGGCTATGATCTGCCCCTGGGGCATTCTTCTGTGCATATTCTATTTCTTTGCCATGAATACTGCAAGCCTTCCCATTCTTTGCATCTTCTTCTTCCTTGCCGGCTTCGGTGCTTTCGCTTTCGTCCCCATTGCCATGAGTGTTCCCTGGAAAATCAAGGGTCTTTCTGCCGGTGCTATTGCTATGGGAACCGCATTCATTCTGATGATTGCAAATATCGGTGGCACACTGGCTGGCGTGGTAGTCAATGCACTGATGAACGCTTTCAGCCTCAAGACTGCTCTGATGATTTGCAGTTTCTCCCCGGTACTCTTCTTTGCCACTACCATTTTCCTTCCTGAACTGGGTCGCAAGGGCAAGAATTCCGAAGGCTGATTTTTCTCATATCGATCTATTTTCACTTCTCTATCCCAGCAAATAGGCTTGAGCAGACACATTTCGTGTCTGCTCAACTCCAAAAATCTCTTGGAATATGAGCGCCTTTATGTTAAAGTATCACCAACAATAAAGACAAAACAAAAGTCCTGGCTGGGAACTGAATTGCCCCAATTTGTGCGGGCAGCACAAAAAACACACCACTGTGTAGGATTATGAAATTTTAAGCAACATACTGGCGCCGAAATTCCATCGGTGTCAGTTTTATTCTGTGTATGCACGCAGTTTGAGAATTGAGAAAAAGTTTTCGGCTAAAGCGTTGTCATATGGGTTTCCCCGTCTTGACATTGACGGTGTAATTCCGTATCGTTGAGTTAGCTTGAAATATGCTTGCGATGTGTATTGAAAGCCTTGGTCACTGTGGAGGTGCAGCAAGATCCACCACACTATTTCACCGAAGCTTGGTGAGAGATGCAGGACAGACAAGAGCATTTACTACACCCTGGACTTTGATGCAACTCCGCATCTTCTTAGACACACCTATATCACGAATCTAATTCATGAAGGCGTCGATCCTAAGACTGTGCAGTATCTGGCTGGGCATGAGAACAGCAAGGTGACTATGGACATTTGCGCAAAGGTTAAGTATAATAAGCCTTGGGAACTGGCTACGGTAGTAAACGAAGCCTTTCAACCAACAAATGAATACGGGGAAAATCCAGCTTCGTAGATGGGTTAACTCGTAGGGGAAAACAGGGAGTGGGCCTGCGGAAAGCCTTGAAAACACTGGGAGAAATGCAATAATACTGATTCAGTACGGTCTCAAGGCCGCCCGTCGCGCGCCTCAGTTCAGCAAGCGTTGATCGAGTATACTGCGTTTTAAAGAGAGTCTCTACGGAGACTCTCTTTTTACGTTCAAATAACAAAACACGCTGGTTCGGCCGGCGTGTTTCTACTATTATATAAATATATCCAAATATATCCGCATAACCGTGCGATATAAACCCGCGGGGCATTATATAAATACCGCCCCGACTTACAGGTGATACGGCTCGTCCTCGCGGCGCTTCATGCGAGCGAGCATGCGGCGGAAAGGCGAGGCCTTGAGCGCCACGGGCTTGCCGGTCTTTTCCTCGATGAACTTCCGAAACCCGTCCACCTTTTCGCCCAGCGCGTCCTTCGGCACCATGTAGCCGCCGAACTGATCGCGGAAGATGAAAAAGTAGCTCGCGTTTTCCCCGACGCGCTCCACCTCGGAGTAGGGCAGGGGATCCAGCTCCTCGTTCTCCGGCATGGCGAAAATGTGCAGCCCGCCGTTCTCGAAGCAGTAGCGGGAGCAAGGGAAAGGCTTGCCGGACTGCTTTATCTGCGCGGTGAGCTTGTGCGCCGTGCGATCCGGCGACACATAGGTGCTGGTGGTGAGATAGCAGCCGTACGCCAGCAGCAGAATACCCCACCAGGCGGAGTAGTTCAACACGCCGATGATGACGAGTATTGCGCTGAGGATGGTGCGGACGATACGGTTGCGGGTACAAAACAGATCATACTGCATGCGCGACAGCGCGAGAAGGCTGTCCGCGTTGTGCTGCATAGTTACTTCATAGTAGGTCATAGCGTCTCCTGAATACAAATAAATGGCTCAGGAATGATAATAGCACATTGCATCGAAATTGGCAAACAAATCTTGAAATATCCTGAATTTCGCATCCACAGAAGCGTTAAAAAAATATCTACACCAAAAAGCGAGGGGCATTTTAGTGCACATCTCCGAAAAACACGGCGGAGCCCCCGATTTGGTTGACAAACCGCAAATTCAGATATATTATAACGAAGCGTTAACACTCCGTTAACATATATTTAAAGCTTTTTAACGGCTCTTAATATTACGGAGTGTCGGAAAACAAATTTTGTGAAGGAGAAAACAAAATGAAGAAAATCATTGCCATGCTTCTCGCTCTGGTTATGGTATTCGCTCTCTGCGCTTGCGGACAGACCGCTGCTCCTGCAAACGACGCTCAGACCGAAGCCCCCAAGGCTGACGATGCAGCAAACACCGACGACACTGCAGCCGATGACGGCGCAGACGATTTCTACCTGGAGATAAAGTTCTCCAACGTCTTCAACCCCAAAGAGTGGAACTACAAGGCCTCCGAGAAGCTCGCTGAGATGATCACCGAGAAGACCGAGGGTCACGTGACCGTTACCTACTACGGCACCAACGAGCTCGACTGCTACGCCGACTCCGTTACCCAGGCCGTTAACGGCGCAAACTGGATGGGTCTTGAAGAGCCCTCCCTGTTCGCTGACTACGTTGGCGACGCCGCAATGGTTATCGCTCCGATGCTCTACGCTACCAACGAAGAGTACAACTACGTTATGGATTCCGAGTTCGTCGCGAACCTGATCGAGGAGCTCAAGGAGAGCAACATCCACATCCTTGACACCCACTACTCCTTCGGCTTCCGTTCCGTCTGCTCCAACCTTGACGTTTACACTCCCGAGGATCTGCACGGCCACCAGTTCCGCGCTACCTCTTCCGCTCTGTTTGCAAAGACCCTTGAGTGCCTCGGCGCGACTCCTGTCGTCATGGGCTTCACCGACTGCCTTGCAGCTATCCAGCAGGGTGTTGTTGAAGGCTTCGAAGGCTCCGTCTCCACTCTGGCCGGCGCCGGCGAGCCCTACGAGCTCGTTAAGAAGGTTGCTTCTACCAACCACCTGATCGCCACCCGTTGGCTGTTCATGCCTGAGGACGTATGGCAGACCATCCCCGAGAAGTACCAGAAGATAATCGAAGAGTGCGCTTACGACTGCGGCATGTGGGAGCAGACCTCCTGCCAGGACGACGAAGCAACTCAGATCGAGATGCTCAAGGAGCATGGTGTTACCTGGAACGACGTTGACCTCGTTGCTTTCCAGGAAGCCTGCAAGCCCGTTATCGACTGGATCGTTGAAGAGTACGGCTCCACCTACGAGGCATACGATGAGCTGACCAGACTCGTTGCCGAGTATCGTGCAAACAACGGCTGATTTCAGCCATAAGTCTTACTGACTTTTTTAACCGACAGGACTGCCTGAAACATCGGGCAGTCCGTGTCAGGTTATAGCGATGTTCAAAATGCGTTAAGATTTGAATTGGATAAGGATATTTTTACTGCGTATGAAGAAAAAAATCACTTTCAAAAAAATTCTGCGAAATCTTGACGCTATCATCACCGGCGCTACCCTTACGGCTTGCGTTGTGATTGCAAACCTTAACGTTATCATGCGCTACTTCTTCAACCACCCTCTCCAGTGGAACGACGAGGTCGTCACCGGTCTCTTCGTCTGGACGGTGTTCATAGGCAGCGCGTATGCCTACCGTAAGCACGCCCATCTTGGTGTTGATATCGTCACCAACGCCCTCAAGCCTAAGGCAAGGGCAGTAGTTCAGGACATTATCAGTGTGCTGGAGCTTGCAGTTCTTATCATGCTGACGGTTATCAGTATTCAGTACGTACACAACCTTATATACGTCCGCGGCGTGTATAAGCCCTATGTGTCTGACATTCTGCGTTTCCCCAGATGGTGGATCGGCATCGCCGTGCCTATCGGCTTCGCCCTCTCCGTCATCTACTCCATCTGGTTCCTGCTGACTGACAGACTGCATATCATAAAGGTCAAACCCAGCGATGACGATGACGATTACAAGGTAGAGGAGGGTAATTTCTAATGGCATTGACATTTGTAGATCTTATCCCCGTTTTCCTCGTGTTCATTCTCTACTTCATGGGTATGCCGATCGTTTACTCTCTGTTCGGCGCAACGTTCTTCTATTTCCTTGTTATTGATACCACCTCCAAGCCCTGGCTTATTCTCCAGAAGGTCATGAACTCGACTCAGTCCTTCTCGCTGCTGGCGATACCCTTCTTCATCATGGCGGGCTCCGTCATGAACTTCGGCGGCATAAGTGAAAAGCTAATGGACTTCTGTGAATGCGTTACCGGTCATATGCGCGGCGGCCTTGCACAGGTCAACGTGCTGCTGTCCATGCTGATGGGCGGCTGCTCTGGTTCCGCAAACGCCGACTGCGCAATGCAGTCCAAGATGCTCGTTCCCGAGATGGAGAGACGTGGTTACTCCAAGGCGTTCTCCGCGGCCATCACCGCCGCCTCGTCTGCTGCGACCCCCGTCATTCCTCCCGGAGTCAACCTCATCATCTACTGCCTGCTCGCGCAGGTTTCTCTGGGCAAGGTCTTTGCCGCAGGCTATGTCCCCGGCATCCTGATGTCCCTGTCCATGATGGTTGTCGTTGCGATCATCGCAAAGAAGCGCAATTACCCCACCACCAGAGACAAGTTCCCGAAGATCACCGAGATACTCAAGCAGGCGTTCATCTCCTTCTGGGGTCTGTTCTTCCCGTTCGGTATCATCATCGGTATGCGCCTCGGTATGTTCACTCCCTCCGAGGGCGGCGCGGTTGCTGTTATCTACTGCTTTATCGTCGGCGGCCTTATCTACCGCAGACTTAACTTCAAGAAGCACTTCATCCCCATTCTGCTCGATACCATCGCCGGTACCTCCAGCGTTGTCCTCATCATGGTCAGCGCCAGCGTTTTCGGCCAGTATCTGAGCTGGGTCAACATCCCGAAGCTCGTCGCGAAGGGCATTCTTGCACTTACCAGCAATAAGTACGTGTTCCTGATGCTCTGCAACGTCGTGCTTCTCATCCTCGGTATGTTCCTCGAGGGCGGCGCTGCCCTGATGATCACGACCCCGCTGCTCCTGCCCGTTGCGCAGAAGCTCGGCGTCGATACCATCCACTTCGGTCTTGTCATGATAGTCAACATCATGATCGGCGGTATTACTCCTCCGTTCGGCTCCATGATGTTCACCACCTGCGGCATCACCAAGTGCCCCATCAGCGAATTCCTCAAGGAGGTCTGGCCGTTCATACTCTGCCTGCTGGCAGTCCTGCTGCTGCTGACCTTCTGCCCGATCCTGATAACGATCGTTCCGGATCTTATCTACGGCGCATAAGCAAAAATCAATATCAAACAGGCAAGGCTCTGCGCCTTGCCTGTTTTTTGCCCTTATGCCGCCTGTTCGCGTATACCTGCCGTCTCCAGCATGTCGTAGATGCTTATCCCGAAGCCCTTGCATGGATCCGAGACAAAAACATGCGTGACCGCACCGACGAGTTTGCCGTCCTGCATCACAGGGCTGCCGCTCATGCCCTGTACGATGCCGCCGGTGATCGAGCGCAGCTCAGGATCGGTCACGGTCAGCATCATGCGCTGGCCGCCTGTCTCGTTGTAGATGCGGTTTATCTCCGCGTCATACTCCTTCGCCTCGCGGCCGTTCACGGTGCTGATTATCGTCGCGGAGCCTGTGTGCATATCGCCGGTTTCAACTACGATGCTGCCCGTCCGCGTGAAAATGTGGCCGTAAATGCCAAGCTCGGTGTTCTGTTCAACGTTGCCCAGTGTCTTGGCCGTGTCGGCGCAGCCGTTCAGTTCGCCGGGCGTACCGCTGCTGCCGGGCACGACGCTGACTATCTCCGCATCCATTATGCTGCCCTCGCGCAGCGGCACAAGAAGTTCGGTTCCGCTGTCGCTTATGCTGTGCCCCAGCGCGCCGTACATGCCGCTTTCGGGGTCGATAAAGGTCAGCGTGCCGATGCCTGATATGCCGTCACGCAGCCACATCCCGAGCATCCATTGACCTTCGCTCGACTGCACCGGCTGCACGGTATAGCTGCATGTGCTGCCCTCGCGCTCGACGACGACCGTCACCGGCTGCCCGCTCAGCTCACCCACTGCGTTCACAAAATCCTGCGCACTGTCAAGCTCACTTTTACCGATGCCGACTATCAGGTCTCCTGTGCATATGCCCGCATCACCCGCGGGACAGCGCTCGCCGTCCGAGGTCTCAACGCCCGTCAGTCCAGCCACAAGAACGCCGCGCGTGCTTATCTGTATCCCGATCGCCTGCCCGCCGAGCACTAGCTCCTGCGCAAACGCAGCCGTGCCGAGCAGCGCTGCGAATGCGGGGCAGAGCGTCAGAACCAGAAAAATTTTTTTCAAGCCCATCTTATCCCTCCTGCCTGTTTTTTGCTGCAAGGATAAGTATGTGCCGAAGCGCGCGGATTAAAGGCGGGGATGCCTGCTAATCAGAGAAGTTTTTGTAAAAAAGCGCCGGTTCCGGCGCTCTTAAATGCCTAAAATTATTTATCCAATATGTGCACATTCATGTGCTCGTAGCTCATTTCCACGCTATGCGCCGCGAAGCACTCGCGCACGCGCTCATTCATGCCGAAATGCACGTCCCAGTAGTCCGAATTTTTGCACCAGATGCGCACAAGATATTCAATGCTGCTGCTCTTGTACTCACTGATGGCGATGAACGGCGCGGGATCAGTGTGGATGCGTTCGTCGGCACGGATCGCGTCCATTATCGCGGCCTTGACATCCGCCGTCGGCGCGTCGTAGCTCGCCTCAAAGCGCATATCAACGCGGCGCACCGGCTCCTTGCTGTAATTGATGACGGACGCGGAGGTCACGTCGCCGTTCGGGATGCTGATGACGGTGTTGTCCACCGTGTCCATGACGGTGTAAAACATGCCGATGGTTTTTATCGTACCTGATTTGCCGCCGATATCCACGAAATCGCCCGCGACGAATGGCTTTGCCATGAGCAGCGTGATGCCCGAGAACAGGTTCGACATTATATTCTGTATCGACAGCGACAGCGCAAGACCTGCCACACTGACCAGTGCGATAAGCGACGTCGTCGGGATACCGAGGCTGTCCGCGACGATTATGCCCGTGATTATCCACATAGCCGCCTTGACGACGGAGCGGATGAAGCCGCGCAGTGCGCCGTCCAGCCGCTTGGAATTGGCCAGTGCCTTGTCGGTGAGCTTTGTTAGAAGCAAGCTGCAGACAAGGCAGACCGCCAGCGCGAGCACGCCCGATATCAGCTTATCCAGCGCGAGCGAGCCGATCGAAATTTTCGATAGTTCTTTTGTGATGGCGTTTACATCTATTATTTCTTCCATCATAGTTTCCCCCGAAATTTTGATTTATATGCTGCCGAGATAGCCCTCGAGGATCAGGCTGGCCGCCACGGCGTCCACGGTTTTGCGGTGCTTTTTTTCTTTCTTACCGCTGGCGTGGAGGATGGCGTGCGCTTCGATGCTGCTGCGCCGCTCGTCCCAGAGGACGACCGGCAGCGCGCACTCTGCTTCAAGCATTTCCTTGAATCTGCGGCTTTTTTCGGCGCGCACGCCCTCGCCGCCGTCCATGTTTTTCGGCAGGCCGAGCACCAGCCGCTCAACTCCGCGCTCCTTCGCGGCCTCCGCGATGCGCTTTGCCGCGCGCTCCATGTCCCATTCCTCCATGGTCCACGCCTCACCGCAGAGTATGCCCATCGCGTCCGACACCGCAAGTCCGGTCCGCGCGTCGCCGAGATCGATCGCCATTATCCTCATATGCTACCTCCGGCAAATTTGCCTGTTTTTGATCTGTTTTGATTTAAATATACCATGGTTTATAACACCTTGCAACTATTGACTTGCCGGAAAGAAAAGGTTAAACTTTATATAAACCTGTCAAAAACCTGGAGAGAAACAGCAGATGAGCAATTTTGAAGTGTGTCTCAACGCCGTTTTCCCGCTGATCGCGATGATGCTTGTGGGCTTCGTCGTGCGTCTGACGGGGCTTGTAAACGGCAAGGACGTTGAGAAAATGAATAAGGTGGTATTCCGCGTATTCCTGCCCGTGCTTGTGTTCAAGCAGGTGTATAATTCGGATCTGGCAAACGCGATCCGCCCGCGGCTACTGCTGTACGCGGTTCTCGGTGTGCTGGCGGCCTTTGGGCTGGCGTGCATAACGGCGAAGCTGCTTATCAGGAACCGCAGCCAGCGCAGCGCGGTGATACAGGGAATCTACCGCTCCAATTTCGCCATTATCGGCATACCGATCGCGCAGAGCCTGCTGAACGGCGCGGACACCGGCGCGGTGTCGGTGCTGCTGGCGGTCGTGGTGCCGATGTATAACGTGCTTGCGGTCATAATACTTGAGACGTATTCGGATAAGCACGACAGCGTCGGCCATGTGCTGCTGGATGTGGCGAAGAATCCGCTGATACTCGGCTCGCTCTGCGGAATAATATTTCTCATTTTCGGCTGGAAGCTGCCTCCGCTGATAGAATCCGTTGTGAATTCGATGAGCGGCGTCGGAAGCCCGATGATGCTGTTCCTGCTGGGCGCGTTCTTCGAGTTCGGACGCCTGAAGGAGCATTTGTATCCGCTTACCGTTGCCTGCGTGGGGCGGCTCGTGGTCATGCCGGCGATTTTCCTGTCACTTGGTGCGCTGCTGGGCTTCCGCGGAGTAGAGTTCGCGGCGCTCATCGGCATATTCGCCTCGTCAAACGCCGTGGCGGCCTTCACAATGACTCAGCAGATGGGCGGCGACGCCGGACTTGCCGGAGACATAGTCGTCGTGACAAGCACGCTGTGCCCGTTCACGATATTCGGCTGGAGCTTCCTGTTCAAGAGCCTCGGGATGTTCTGAGCAGGGGAGCGTACTGCTCCAAAAAATCCCGTAAATTCAATAAAAAACAGCTTGACCTCTTGCCCGCACTGTGGTATAGTATGAATTACCTGTCGGACGAGAGGTCTGTTTTTGCGCGCATTTTTCGCCGCAAGCCCTCGTCACAATACAGGGAGGCAATGCCCGCAATGCGGGTAAATAAAATAGGAGGTGCCGAAAGAATGGCTGCAGGCGCAAGAGTAAAAATCACACTCAGATGCGAAGAATGCAAGCAGAGGAACTACAACACGGTCAAGAACAAGAAGAACACTTCTGACCGTTTGGAGCGCAGCAAATATTGCCCCTTCTGCAGAAAGCACACCAAGCACGTTGAGACTAAGTAACTTCTGAAAGGATGCGTGAAAATGGCTGACGAAAAGAAAATCAGCGCTGCCCCCGCAAAGGCAGTCACCGCCGTTAAGAAGGACGACAACACCAAGCCCGGCTTCTTCAAGAGAGTCGGCAAGTGGTTCCGCGAGATGAAGAGCGAGCTGAAGAAGGTCATTTGGCCGACCGGCAAGCAGCTCACCAACAACACTCTCGTCTCCGTCGTAATGATGGTGGCTTCCGCAATAGTTCTCTGGGGCTTCGACTGGCTGGCGAACGCGCTGGTCAAGGCGCTCCTTACACTGGCGGGTTGATAACATGGCGGAAGACGCGAAATGGTACGTTATTCATACGTACTCAGGTTATGAAAACGCAGTGGCCGCGGCCGTGATGAAGGCTGCGGAAAACCGCAGGATGACCGATCTGATAAGAGAAGTCAACATCCCTATGGAAACCGTCACCGAGATCACCGACGGCAAGGAAAAAACCGTTGAACGCAAGGTTTTTCCGGGCTACGTTCTCGTGAAGATGATCCTTACGGATGACAGCTGGCATCTTATCCATAACGTCCGCGGTGCAACAGGCTTCGTAGGCTCCGACGGTAAGGCCGTCCCCCTGACGGAGCAGGAAATTTATGATCTGGGTGTCGAACACAAGGAGATCGTTCTGAACTATCAGCTCGGCGATACCGTACGTGTCACCGACGGGCCTCTGGCCGGCTTCAGCGGCGTCGTGGACGAGCTTGAGCCCGATAAGGACAGAGTCCGCGTTGTAGTCTCTATGTTCGGCAGAGAGACTCCGGTCGATCTGGAGCTCGATCAGGTCGAAGTAATTAAAGATTAATAAGAAAGAGGTGCTGTAAATTGGCACAGAAAGTAGTTGGATACGTTAGATTCCAGGTTCCTGCCGGCAAGGCAACTCCGGCTCCCCCTGTAGGTCCCGCACTGGGCCAGTACGGTGTTAACATCGGCCAGTTCACTAAGGACTTCAACGAGCGCACCAAGGGCGACATGGGCATGATGATCCCTGTTGTCATCACCGTGTACTCTGACCGCAGCTTCACTTTTATCACCAAGACTCCTCCTGCCGCCCTGCTCATCAAGAAGGCATGCGGCATCGAGACCGCTTCCGGCGTTCCTCAGAGAGACAAGGTCGCAACTATCAGCAAGGAAGACGTCCGCAAGATCGCCGAGCAGAAGATGCCCGACCTCAACTGCACCGACATCGAATCCGCCATCAGCATGATAGCCGGCACCTGCCGCTCCATGGGCGTTGTCGTTGGCGACTGATAGAGCGAGCTTCTCGCTCCTCATGCGGCAGTAAGCAATTCGCTGCCGCCTAACGTGGGAGGATTAATCCATCCGACTCAACCACATTATTAGGAGGAAAACAAATTGTTTAGAGGTAAAAATTATAAAGAGAGCGCAAAGCTCATCGATAAGCAGGCACTCTATGATCCCATGGAGGCTCTGAATCTTGTTATCAGCGCCAGCAAGGCCAAGTTCGACGAGACCGTCGAGCTGCACGTCAAGCTCGGTGTTGACGGCCGTCACGCTGACCAGCAGGTCCGCGGCGCGATCGTCCTGCCCAACGGCACCGGTAAGTCCGTCCGCGTCCTGTGCTTCTGCAAGCCGGAGCGCGTTGAAGAGGCTCTCGCAGCCGGCGCTGACTACGCAGGCGGCATGGATCTCGTCGAGAAGATCCAGAAGGAGAACTGGTTTGAGTTCGATACCGTTATCGCCAGCCCCGACATGATGGGTACCGTTGGCCGTCTCGGTAAGATCCTCGGACCTAAGGGCTTGATGCCGTCTCCGAAGGCCGGTACCGTCACCCCGAACATCAAGCAGGCTATCACCGAGGCTAAGGCCGGTAAGGTCGAGTACCGTCTGGACAAGACCAACATTATCCACTGCCCCATCGGCAAGGTCAGCTTCGGCGCTGACAAGCTCTATGAGAACTATGTTGCTCTCATCGGCGCTATCAACAAGGCAAAGCCCGCGGCAGCAAAGGGCCAGTACATCAAGTCCTGCGTCACCGCTTCCACCATGGGCCCCGGCGTCAAGATCAACGCTCAGAAGCAGCTCTGATTCCAATAGGAATATGATAAACCAAAAGCTCCCGATGAAATCGGGAGCTTTTAATAATGATCAAGCGCCGTGAAATTCACGGCGCTTGACTCGTTGTATTTACCGTTCTTCTCGGAAGTATGCCAGACCAAGGGAGGCGGGGGGCTGGTTCTCACGCTTGTTGCGCATGCTGGTGATGACGAGGACGATTATCGTGACGATGTACGGCAGCATCTTATACAGCTCTTTTATTGCGAAATTCATGCCGCTGGGGATGAAGATGTACAGGATATACAGGCCGCCGAACAGGAACGAGGAGATGATGCCGACGTTCGGACGCCAGATCGTGAAGATGACCAGCGCGATGGCGAGCCAGCCGCGGTCGCCGAACGCGTCGTTCGACCAGACGCCGCAGGCATAGTCCATAACGTAGTACAGACCGCCGAGACCGGCTATCATGCTGCCCACGCAAGTCGCTACGTACTTGTACTTATTGACGTTGATACCGGCGGCGTCCGCGGTGTTCGGGCTTTCGCCGACGGCGCGGAGCTGGAGGCCGATGCGGGTGCGCTTGAGAACATAGGCCGCGACGACGGCGATTATCACCGCGAGGTATGCCAGAAAACCGTAGGACAGGAATATCTTGCCGAACCAGCCGAGCTTATCGGCAAAGGGCAGGGCGCGGCTGTAATAGCTGCTGGTGGCGGAGAGGGAGATGGACGGAACCTCGCTGCCGGTGAGCTTTATCAGCGAGCCGCCGAAGAAGTTGCCGAAGCCGACGCCGAAAGTCGTCAGCGCAAGGCCAGTGACGTTCTGGTTGGCGCGCAGCGTAACGGTCAGAAAGCAGTAGATAAGCCCCATGATGAGCGAGCCGAAGAGCGAGGAGAGCAGCGGGATCATGATGGCGAGGAAGCCGTTCATGCTGCCCGCGGCGGCCTGTTCATACAGGAACGCGCCGATAACGCCGCTGATGCCACCGACGTACATGACGCCGGGGATGCCGAGGTTCAGGTTGCCGGATTTCTCTGTCAGGGTCTCGCCGGTGCTGCCGAAGAGCAGCGGGATGCCCTGCATGATGGCTCTCGGAATGAAAGAAACAAAATCAAACATTGGCCGTTCCTCCTTCTTTTTCCGCGTTTTTCGCGCTGCGGCGGAAGCTTATCTTGTAGGTGATGAAAAATTCGCTTCCGATGATGAAGAAAAGGATGATACCGGTGAGGATATCGGCAAAGGAATGGTTAAGACCGAAGGTCGTGGAGATCTCTCCAGCGCCGCGGTCGAGGAAAACGAGCAGGAAGCTTGTGAGGATCATAAATATGGGGTTGAACTTTGCAAGCCACGATACCATGACCGCCGTGAAGCCGCGGCCGCCCGCGATCGTCGTGGATATGGTGTGGTCGGTGCCGCCGACGAGAAGAAGACCCGCGATGCCGCATATCGCGCCGGAGAGCAGCATCGTCCGTACGATGACCTTCTCAACCTTGATGCCGACGTAGCGCGCGGTGCGCTCGCTCTCGCCGACAACAGCGATCTCATAGCCGTGCTTGGAGTAGTTGAGGTAGATGTACATGCCGACGGTCAGCACCGCGACGATGATGATGTTCAGCAGATATTTGTAATTGCCGATCTGCGGCAGCCAGCCAAGCTCAGTGGCCTGGTTTATGATGCCGACCTTGCCGGAGCCCTTGGGGGATTCCCAGATGATGACAAAATACGCGACAAGCTGGGTCGCAACGTAGTTCATCATGAGGGTGAACAGCGTCTCATTGGTGTTCCATTTGGCCTTGAAGATGGCCGGTATAAGACCCCATATCGCACCGGCGGCGATGCTCGATACGGCCATGACCGCAATCAGCGCCCCGTTCGGAAGTTTGTCCGAAAGGCAGATCATGCATGCCGCGGCGGCAAGCGCGCCCGCGAGCACCTGACCCTCGCCGCCGATGTTCCAGAAGCGCATCCGGAACGCGGGCGTCACTGCGAGAGAAACGCACAGCAGCAGCGCGATGTTCTGACCGAGTATCCATATCTTTCGCGGCGTGCCAACGGCGCCGTATATCATGGTCGAATAGACCTGAAGGGGGTTTTCGCCCGTCGTCAGGCTGGTCACCAACGCGCAGAACAGCAGCGCGAGCACGATGGCCGCCGCGCGGATGCCCCACGCCTGATACCAGGGCAGCGCGCCGCGCTTCACGATATGAAACAGAGGGGCGTTATTCTGCTTATTCATCGGCCTTACCTCCCAGCTTCGTCATCATCATGCCGACGTCGCGTTTCGAAGCGCTGCGGCCTTCAACAATACCGCTTACCTTGCCGCCGCACAGGACAAGGATCTTGTCCGCCAGCTCCAGCAGCACGTCCAGATCCTCGCCGACATAGATGACGGCGACGCCCGCAGCCTTCTGCTTGTTGATAAGATTATATATCGTATAGGAAGAGTTAATGTCCAGCCCGCGCACGGCGTAGGCGGTGAGCAGAACGGTGGGCGCGGAGGCTATCTCGCGGCCGACCAGAACCTTTTGCACGTTGCCGCCGGAGAGACGGCGCACGGGAGTGCTGATGCCGGGGGTGCTGACCTCCAGCTCGTCGACAACGTTCTGCGCAAGCTTGCGCGGCGATTTTCTGTCGGTAAAGAAGCCGCGGCCCTTTCTGAAGGAGCGGAGCATCATGTTGTCGGCGAGATCCATGCTGCCGACAAGACCCATGCCGAGACGGTCTTCAGGGACAAAGCTGAGCGCGACGCCCATCTGCGCGATCGCAAGCGGATCCTTGCCGATAAGCTCTTCGCGCGTGCCGTTGTCCTCAATGTAGCTGACGCTGCCGCTCTCGATTGGCTGAAGTCCGGCGATGGCCTCGAGCAGCTCCTTCTGGCCGCAGCCGGAGATGCCAGCAATGCCGAGGATCTCGCCCGAATTTGCGGTGAAGGACACGTCGTCAAGCTTCAGGATGCCGTCAATGCTGCGCACGGTCAGGTTCTTGACCTCGATGCGAGGCTTCGGGTCGACGGGATCGGGGCGGTCAATGTTCAGCGTGACGGGGTGGCCGACCATCATGTTGGTCATTTCCTGCGCGTTCGTGGACTTGGTGGGCATATCGCCGATGAACTGCCCGTGGCGCAGAACAGCCACGCGGTCGGACAAGTCCTCAACCTCGTGCATCTTGTGCGTGATGATGACGATCGCCTTGCCCGCGTCGCGCATGTTGCGCAGGACGGCAAAGAGCTTGTCCGTCTCCTGCGGGGTCAGGACGGCGGTAGGCTCGTCAAGAATGAGTATGTCCGCGCCGCGGTAGAGCACCTTGATTATCTCAACGGTCTGCTTCTGGGAGACGGACATGTCGTATATCTTCTGGTTCGGGTCAACGTCAAAGCCGTATTTCTCGCAGATGTCGCGCACGCGCTGAGCTACGGCTTCCATATTGAGCCTGCCTGGCTCCTTGAGGCCGAGAACAATGTTCTCCGCCGCGGTCAGGACATCGACGAGCTTGAAATGCTGGTGGATCATGCCGATGCCGAGATCAAACGCGTCCTTCGGCGAGCGGATGACGACCTCCTTGTCGTCGATGAAGATCTGCCCCTCATCCGGAAAATATATGCCGGAGAGCATGTTCATGAGCGTGGTCTTGCCGCTGCCGTTTTCGCCGAGCAGGGCGAGGATCTCGCCGCGATAGATGTCCAGCCAGACCTTGTCGTTTGCGACGACCGGACCGAAGGTCTTCGTAATGTTGCGCATTCTCACTGCGGCATGCTTGCTGTCCAAAGGCGTCAACTCCTTGCTGTCAGATGTAAAGAGATTATATTATATAGTGTTGTATAAAGTCAAATAATACTGCAAAGGGCAGCGCAGCGGGGGGAGAACTGCGCTGCCCTTCACAGTAAAGGGAGGAACGGCAGCCCCGGAAAGGGAGCCGGGGCTGCCGGATGGGAATCGTTATATTTTAGTATGCCTCGTCGAGCAGAGTGATGCCGTCGATACGGAGATCGAAGTAAGGAGCGGAGCGCATCTCAGACTCGTGGAAGTAACCGTCGAGGATGACTTCAGTGTCGGCCTCATAGTTTGCATCGGTGTCAACGTCAGCCATGTAGCTGGTGAGGGTCTCGCCGCCGACGGTGAAGTTGGCGGTGTCGAACACATGGATGGTGCCGGCCTCAAGAGCGGCCTTGACTTCGGCGATCTTGTCGGCGGTGCCGGCAGCTGCGGCAGCCTCATTGACCTCGGTCAGGACGACGGAACCGGTTGCAAGAGTGCCAGTCCAGTCGGCGGGGATGGTCTCGCCATTTGCAACAGCGTTGATGACGAACTTATAGTAGGGAGCCCAGTCGATTCTGGAGGAGACGATGAAGGTGTTGGGGCAAGCGGAGATGGTGGAGCCGTTGTAGGAAACGTTGGGGACACCGGCGGTCTCGCAAGCGGTGGGGGCGCCCATGGAGTCGGCGTGCTGGCTGACGAGCTTGCAGCCGTTGGCGATGAGCTTGTTGGCGGCTTCCTTCTCAGCGGTCTCATCGTACCAGGAACCGGTGAAGGTCACTTCCATGGTAGCGGTGGGGCAGACGGAGCGAGCGCCGAGGAAGAAGGAGGTGTAACCGGAAACGACTTCAGCGTAGGTGAATGCGCCGACGTAGCCGATCTTGGCATCTTCAGCGGCGAAGTCGCCGTTGTCGATCATCTCGTTGAGCTTGAGACCGGCAGCAACGCCGGCGAGGTAACGGCCTTCATAGATGGAAGCGAATGCATTGTGGTAGTTGTCAAGACCCTCGGTGTGAGCCTTGGTACCGGTGGAGTGGCAGAACTGAACTTCGGGGAACTCCTTGGCGGCCTGGATGATATAGTCTTCGTGACCGAAGCTGTCGGCAAAGACGATGTTGCAGCCGGCGTCGGCCAGCTCAGCGGCGGCCTCGTAGCAGGACTGATCCTCAGGAATGTTGGTCTTGAAAACGGACTCAACGCCGAGGGTCTCGCAGGCTTCCTTGGCAGCGTTCATGAAGTTGAGGTCATAGGTGGAGTTCTCGTCGTGCAGGAAGATAAAGCCGACCTTGAGAGCGGAAAGATCCGCGGCGGACTGGTTCTCGGAGGCGTTGTCAGAGGGCTGGCTGCTTTCGGCAGCGTCGTCCTGCTTGGGGGCGGCAGAGTTGGAATTGCCGCAGGCGCACAGCGCAAACACCATAGCGAGAGCAAGCAGAAGTGCAACAAACTTTTTCATTCTTCGATCTCCTCATAATGTTTTGTTATTTTTATCTAAACTGCATTGCAGTGAAGATACTGAAAAATGCATTGACCGCGGTCTGAACGGAACCACGGTCAATGCATCGAAAAGGGACAAAAAATCATGCCCCCTGTATAGTACATTTTCCGATAGTCCGGTCATTTACGGCGTCCGGGTAGAAACTTCAAATCCATATCATTTGCTATATATCGAAAACGTTATTCAATTTACTGTTTTATCGTACCAGCCGAGGAGGGAAAAGTCAAGTGCCCTTTTTCGACTTTTTTCACATTTTTTAATGCGAAATTTTGTGAACTATTCACAAATCACCTACAAAATACCAGCCCGTCATCGCTCATGGAAGCGATTTTGGCAAGCGATTCCACGCGCATCCCCTCGGCGCGCATACGGTCGCCGCCGCCCTGGAATGCCTTCTCTATCGCAATGCCTGCGCCGACGACGCTCGCGCCCGCCTGCTCGGCCAGCGCGCGCAGACCGACGAGCGCCGCGCCCGTTGCGAGGAAATCGTCGGTTATCAGGATGCGGTCGGAGGGCTTGAGATATTCCTTGGAGACGATGACGGTGTTTGTGTTGCCGTGGGTAAAGGACTCGACCTCGACGGAATAGACGCTGTCGGAAATGTTCCTGGACTTGCTTTTCTTGGCGAAGACCACGGGGCAGCCGAATTCAAGGCCGGTCATGATCGCGAGCGCGATGCCGGAGGCTTCGATGGTCAGGATCTTGTTGACGCCCTGCCCGTCAAACAGCCGGTGCAGTTCTTTTGCCATTTCGTGCATCAGCATGGGGTCGAGCTGGTGGTTGAGAAAGCTGTCAACCTTGAGAATCCCGCCGGGCTTCACCTTGCCGTCGCGCAGTATGCGCTGTTCCAACAGTTCCATTTCAAAGTCCTCCTGGTCTTTATTTGTTTCTTATGTGGAGAAGCTGCCTGCGCGGACGCCGGAATTATCGGCGCCGACAGGTGAAACCGAAAAAAGCCCGTCGTTTGCTCGACAGGCTTGTTTCGGGTAATTTAAATATTAAATCACACAGCGCGGGTGACCTTGCCGCTGCGGAGGCAGCGAGTGCAGACGTAAACATGCTTGGGGGATCCGTCTACTATGGCCTTGACGCGCTTCACGTTCGGCTTCCAAGTACGGTTGGAGCGTCTGTGGGAGTGAGACACCTTGATGCCGAAAGCGACATCCTTCTCACAGAACTGACACTTTGCCATGGATTGAAGCACCTCCTTGCTTGTGTTTGCTGATAAACAGCTTTTATATAATACCAGATGACAGCGTCAAATGCAAGAGGAATTTTAAATCTGCGCGGGATTTTTTTGTTAAAACCCTGCCGCGGAATATTTTACGCCCGGATGCGTGTGAAAGTTGTTGCCAAATGGGGCGGGATTGGTTAATATAATAGTATATAACGTGCCCGCGGGCAAACGGAGGATAAAAGCCTATGCGCAGCAAATATTCCGTAAAACTCAAGACCATTGCCGAGGAGATGGAGCTTACCCCGCTGCATACCTCCGCTGATTATGAGCAGGCTCTGATAATCACGGCGGATGTGAACCGCCCGGCCATGCAGCTCACGGGGTTTTATAACTATTTCGATCCGCACCGCCTGCAGATCATGGGGCGGGTCGAGAGTACATATCTTGACACGCTGAGCCATGAGGAGCGCCTCGCCGCGTTCGAGCGCTTTATGCAGTACGACATCTCCTGCCTCGTGATATGCCACGGGATGCAGCCGTTTCCGGAATGCCTTGAGATGGCGGAGAAATTCGACAGGAACGTGTTCATGACAACGGAGGACACCTCGGAGTTTCAGGCCGACGTCATCAGCACCCTGCACAACTATCTCGCTCCGCGCATAACGACGCACGGCGTGCTCGTCGAGGTCTACGGCGAGGGCGTGCTGCTGATGGGCGACAGCGGCATCGGTAAGAGCGAGACGGCGCTGGAGCTTATCAAGCGCGGCCACCGACTCATCGCCGACGACGCGGTCGAGATAAAACGCATCGGCAAGGATACGCTCGTGGGCAGCGCGCCGGAGCTTATCCGCTACTACATGGAGCTGCGCGGCATCGGCGTTATAAACGTGCGGCATATCTACGGCGTGGGCGCGGTGAAGCCGGAGTCCGGCATCGACCTCGTCGTGAAGATGGAGCCGTGGGAGGACGGCAAGGCCTATGACCGGCTTGGCCTCACCGACGAGAACGAGAGCATCCTCGGCGTAAAGCTCCCGCTCGTGACCATCCCCGTGCGCCCAGGCAGAAACCTCGCTGTCATACTGGAACTTGCGGCGATGAACAACAGGCAGAAGAAGATGGGCTACAACGCCGCTGAGGCGCTGGCCGCGGAGCATGACCGCGCAATAGATGCCGGAACGCTGTGAGAAGCGAAATATAAAATAATCGGAGAACTTAAATATGGAAAATCTTGAAAACGCCATAGTAGAAATAAAAGAAAAGATGCCCGGCCTGAAGCTGCTCGAAAACGAGCCGATGAGCTCGCACTGCTCGTTCCGCATCGGCGGCCCCGTGCGGGCGCTCGCAGCGCCGAAGGACGTGACGGGGCTTTCAAAGCTCTGCCACCTGCTGAAAACGCATCACATCTCCCCGCTGCTGCTCGGCAACGGCACGAATATCCTGTTTCCGGACGAGGGGCTGAAGGATCTGTTCATAATCAGCACCGAGAATCTCACGAAGATGTTCCTCCTGCCGGACGGAGCCATATACGCGGAGGCCGGAGTGTCGCTGGCGAAGCTCGCGTCCTTCGCGCAGCAGAACGGACTGGCAGGGCTTGAGTTTGCGTCGGGCATCCCAGGCACGGTCGGCGGCGGCGTGCGTATGAACGCGGGCGCCTACGGCGGAGAACTGAAGGATGCGGTGGAAAGCGTCGTGTTCTACTTCCTGCCCGATCAGGGGCTTTACGAGATGGCGAACGAAAACTGCAAGTTCGCCTACCGCAGCAGCATATTCCAACAGATGAACGCGGCCATACTCAGCGCCGTGTTCTGCCTCCAGCCCGGCGACAAGGCCGAGATATCCGCGAAAATGCGCGAGTTGAACGAGCGCCGCCGCGACAAGCAGCCGCTCGATATGCCCTCGGCGGGCAGCGCGTTCAAGCGTCCTGAGGGGCACTATGCCGCCGCGCTCATCGAGGAAGTGGGGCTGAAGGGCTATTCCGTGGGCGGGGCGCAGGTCTCCGAGAAGCATTCGGGCTTCGTCGTGAACACCGGCGGCGCCACGAGCCACGATGTGTACGACCTGATGATGCATGTGCGCAACACGGTTTACAAAGAGCGGGGAGTGTTCCTCGAGCCGGAGATAATCATTCTGCCGCCGGAGTACGCGCTGGTCGATGATGGACCCGACCTCAAGCTCAACAGCGTTCAGGTGAACGATATGAGCCGGCCGCCGGAGCCGCCGAAGGAGGGCTGAGATGCAATTTCTGATAATCACCGGACTTTCCGGCGCGGGCAAGAGCCGCGCGGCGGATATTCTGGAGGATCTTGACTACTACTGCGTTGACAATATGCCCGTGGCGCTCATGCCGCGCTTCGCGGAGCTGTGCATCGCGACCGGCGGCCGCTATGAAAAGGTCGCGCTCGTGACCGACGTGCGCGAGAAGGACGGCTTCGGCGAGCTGCTGAAAACGCTCGACCAGCTAAACGACATGGACTGCGGCTGCCGCATCCTCTACATGGACTGCGACATACGCACGCTGGTGCGCCGCTATAAGGAATCCCGCCGCCCGCATCCACTGTCGGCGCCGGGGCTTACCGTGGAGGACGCGATACGCAAGGAGGAGAAGCTCCTCGCGCCTATCCGCGAGCGCGCGGATTATATCGTCAACACCTCGAACCTCACCCTCGGCATGCTGCAGAACCGCCTGTTTTCGATATTCGTGCAGGACGGGCGCAAGCGCGATCTCGACATCACGGTGATGTCCTTCGGCTATAAGCACGGCCTGCCGATGGATGCCGACCTCGTGTTCGACGCAAGATTTCTGCCGAACCCATATTACGTTGAGGACCTGCGCCCGATGTGCGGGATGGACAGACCCGTGCGCGATTTCGTGTTCAGCTATCAGCAGACGCGCGAGTTCATGGAGATGCTTGAGCACATGATAGAGTTCCTGCTGCCGCTGTACATAGAGGAGGGCAAGCTTGGACTCACCATTGCCATCGGCTGCACCGGCGGACGGCACCGCAGCGTCGCCATTGCCGCCGCGCTCAACGACCATCTGCTCTCCAAGGGGCTGGATTCGACCAACATAAACAGAGACGTGGACAAGTGAGGTAAACGATGTCTTTTTCTTCCGAAGCCAAGGCGGAGCTTTGCCAGCAGCGGCCGGACAAAAAATGCTGCGCGCTGGCGGAGAGCTACGGTGTGCTGCTCTACTGCAACACATTTTCGGCTCAGGAGATCCGCATCATCACTGCAAGTCCGGAGTTTGCCGCGCGGCTGCCGCGCCTGTTCAAAAGAGCCTTCGGCCTGGGCTTTGACGTTCTGCCGAAGGAGGGAACTGCCGGAAAAAGCAGCTTCAAAATAACCGACAGGGACAAGCTGAAAAAAATATTTGACGCGTTCGGCGCGGAGATAGACGGAACCGTGTCCCACCATATCAATTTCGGCGTGATAGAGGACGACTGCTGCCGCGCCTCGTTTATCCGCGGCGCATTTCTGGCCGGAGGCAGCGTGACCGATCCCGAAAAGCGCTACCATCTTGAGCTTGCGACGCCGCACCACAGTGTCAGCCGCGAGGCATATTCCGTCCTGCTGGAGCTTGGATTCACCCCGAAGGAGACGCAGCGCGGCGGGAACTGGCTGCTGTACTTCAAGCAGGCAGATTTCATCGCCGACTTCTTCACCGCAATCGGAGCACCGGGTACGGCGATGAATATAATGACCGCCAAGGTCGAAAAGGAAATGCGCAACACCATAACCCGCCGCGTCAACTGCGACTCCGCGAACGCGGACAAGGTCGTCGCCGCGGCGCAGGAGCAGATCGACGCGATACGCCGCATCGTGCGCGAGTACGGCATCGACGCGCTGCCGGAGCCGCTGAAGGACGCCGCGCTGCTGCGCATAGCGAATCCCGAGGCGAGCCTCGCCGATCTTGCGACGCTGTCCTATCCGCCGGTGACCAAGAGCTGCCTTTCGCACAGGCTGAAAAAAATAATGTCGTTCAAGCCGGAGGAGTAAGCATGGCTTTCGTTCATTTACATGTGCATACCGAGTATTCCCTGCTGGACGGAGCCTGCCGCGTCGAAAAGCTTGTAAGCAAGGCGAAGGAGCTGGGGCAGACGGCGCTTGCGATAACCGACCACGGCGTCATGTACGGCGCGGTCGCGTTCTATAAGGCCTGCCAGGCCGAGGGCATCAAGCCCATAATCGGCTGCGAGGTGTATGTCGCGCCGCGGAACATGTCCGACAAGGAGCACGGCATAGACAACAACTATTCGCACCTTATCCTACTGTGCAGAAACGAGCAGGGCTACAAGAATCTCTGCTACCTCGTCAGCATGGCTTTCACTGAGGGCTTCTACATCAAGCCACGCATCGACTGGGCGATCCTGCATCAGCATTCCGAGGGGCTTATCTGCCTCTCCGGCTGCCTTGCGGGCGAGATACCGCAGAAGAGCATCCATGGCGATTACGAGGCCGCGAAGGCGAAGGCGCTCGAGCTGCGCGATCTGTTTGGCGAGGATAACTTTTATCTTGAGATACAGGATCACAACATCCCAGAGGAGCGGCAGGCTGCGCAGGGGCTTATACAGATCCATAAGGAGACCGGCATCCCGCTTGCGCTGACGAACGACGCGCACTATATCGAGAAGGCCGACGCCTATTATCAGGACGTGCTCATGTGCATCCAGATGGGCAAAACGGTCGATGATCCGAACCGTATGCGCTTTGAGTCGCAGGAGCTGTATCTGAAGAGCGAGGAGGAGATGCGAAAGCTCTTCCCCGATTGGCAGGAGGCCGCCGACAACACCGTCAGCATCGCCGAACGCTGTAACTATGACTTTGAATTCGGTCACTATCACCTGCCGCGCTTCAAGCTGCCGGAGGGTGAGAGCGACAGCTATGAATATCTGAAAAAGCTCTGCGAGCAGGGCTTCGCGGAGCGCTACCCTGACAAGCCGGAGGTGCATAAGCAGCTCGACTATGAGCTGAGCATGATAAACAAGATGGGCTTTGTGGACTATTTCCTCATCGTCTCCGACTTTATCGGCTATGCCAAGCGCAGCGGCATTCCGGTCGGCCCCGGCCGCGGGAGCGCCGCGGGCAGCGTCGTGTCCTACTGCCTGCATATAACCGAGGTAGACCCGATAAAATACAGCCTCTTCTTCGAACGCTTCCTGAATCCGGAGCGTGTGTCAATGCCGGATATCGACGTTGATTTCTGCGTCAACCGCCGCGGCGAGGTCATCGACTACGTCAACCGCGTCTACGGGCATGATCATGTCGCGCAGATCGTGACCTTCGGCACCATGGCCGCGCGCGGCGCGATACGCGACGTCGGGCGCGCCCTGTCCGTCAGCTACGCGGAGACGGACGCCGTTGCAAAGCAGGTGCCGTCCGGCCCCAGCGCGCTGAACATCACGCTCGATGAGGCGATCAGCCTTTCAAAGCCGCTCAAGGAAATGTACCAGAGCGACCCGACGCTCAAGCACCTTATCGACGTCGCCAAGGCGCTGGAGGGTATGCCACGGCACGCGTCCACGCACGCCGCCGGCGTAGTCATCACGGAGAAGCCGGTGTATGAGTATGTACCGCTCTCGACGAACGACGGCAACCCCGTGTGCCAGTACCAGATGACGACGCTTGAGGAGCTGGGGCTTCTCAAGATGGACTTCCTAGGGCTAAGAAACCTCACCGTGCTTGACGACGCGGTCAGGCTCGTGCAGAAGACCGTTCCGGATTTCCGCATAGAGGACGCGCCGGAGGACGATAAGGCGACCTATGAGATGCTCGCCGCCGGACGCACGAGCGGCGTGTTCCAGCTTGAAAGCACGGGCATGACCGGCGTCTGCGTGGGTCTCAAGCCCAAGAGCATTGAGGACATCACCGCGCTTATAGCGCTCTACCGCCCCGGCCCGATGGACTCGATACCGCGCTTTCTCGAGTGCTCCGTGCATCCGGAAAAAGTCAGCTACAAGCATGAGCTGCTGCGCCCTATCCTCTCCGTCACCTACGGCTGCATCGTGTATCAGGAGCAGGTCATAGAAATTTTCCGCCGCCTAGCGGGCTTCTCGCTCGGTCAGGCCGATATGATCCGCCGCGCGATGAGCAAAAAGAAGCACAAGGTCATCGATGCGGAGCGCGTCGCGTTCATTCATGGCGACCCGAGCCGCGGCATTGCGGGCGCTATCGCAAACGGCGTGCCGGAGAGCGTCGCCAACAGCATCTATGACGAGATACTGGACTTCGCGAGTTACGCCTTCAACAAGGCGCACGCGGTGAGCTACGCCATCGTCGCCTACCGCACGGCATATATGAAGCGACACTATCCGCAGCAGTATATGGCGGCGCTGCTGACGTCCGTGCTTGAAAGCAGCACGAAGGTCGCGGAGTATATCGCGGAGTGCCGCGAGCTGGGCATAAAGCTGCTGCCGCCGGACGTGAACGAATCCGACGCGAACTTCACTGTCGCGGGGGAGAACATCCGCTTCGGCCTCGTTGCCATCAAGGGCATCGGCTGGGGCGCGATCGAGGAGCTCGTCGCCGAGCGGCACGAGAACGGGCTGTTCACAAGTTTTGAGGATTTCTGCAAGCGCATGTCCGGCAAGGAGCTGAACCGCCGCGCGGTGGAAAATCTCATCCGTGCGGGCGCATTCGACGGCATGGGCTATAAGCGCAAGGCGCTGCTTCAGATCGCGGGCGCGGTCATCGACAGCATAAGCCAGGCCGCGCGCGACAATATTGCCGGACAGTACGATCTCTTCGGCGATTTCGAGGCGCAGTCCGAGGCGTCGCCGCAGACGATACCGATACCGGACGTCGAGGAATTCAGCGCGCGCGACAAGATGATGATGGAAAAGGAAGTGACCGGTCTGTACCTGACCGGCCACCCGATGGACGAATACCGCGACGCTGTGCGCAAGGTCGGCGCGGTGCCGATCGGCGCGATACTCGGTGACTTTGCCGCCGATGACGGGCCGCAGCGCTTTGCCGACAACCAGTACGTCACCGTGGCGGGCGTCATCTCCACGATGAGGACGCGCACCACGCGCAATAATTCGCTCATGAGCTATGTCCAGCTTGAGGACGACACCGGCACGATCGAGATGATCGCCTTCCAGAAGGTCATCGACACCTGCGGCTCGCTGCTGCGGGAGAATAACGCCGTCATCGTGCGCGGGCGCATCTCCGTGCGCGACGAGAAGGAGCCGCAGCTCATGGCGGACACGCTCTATAATATCGGCGACATGGCGTACATGCCGCGGGAGCGGAGTGCGCCGCGCGAAGAGATCAGGAAGGATCAGAAGCTGTGGGTAAGGCTCCCCGCAAGGGACGATCCGCGGCTGCACCGGATAGAGCTGCTGCTGACGATGTTCCCCGGCGAACAGCAGATGGTGATATTCTGCGAGCGGGAGCAGAAGCGGCTCGCCGCCCACTGCGTTATCCACCGCGCCCTCGTGCAGGAGCTGCGCGACATGCTGGGCGACGGCAACGTCGTCGTAAAATAGAAGATAAGATCAAAACCGGCTGACGGAGGAATTTTCTCCGTCAGCCGGTTCTGTTATGCGTATATCCGCAGAGTCTCGTTATAGACCTTCATAATATCGTGCAGCACGTCAAACTGCTTGAAATCGTTGTGGTAGGCGATGTTTATCTCCCGCATCATGCTCAGATTCTCAACGGGCAGAACCGCTATCTTGCCCTTTTTCAGCTCGTCCAGACACACGCTTCTGGCGAGGATGGAGACTCCGAAGTCCCGCCGGATAAGATCCTTTATAGTCGCCATGTTGTCTATCTCAAGCACGACGTTGAAGTCGCTTATGCTCATGTTGTTGCTCTCAAGGTGGGCGACGAACAGGTTACGCGTGTTGGAATCCGGCAGACGCAGGATCATGCGCTCCTTCTTCAGCTCGTTGAGCGTGACCATGCTCCGCTTTGCGAACGGGTGGTTTACCGACACCGCAAGCACGAGATAATCCGTATCGAGCAAAAGATAATGTATGTTCGGGTCGGCTATCCGCCCCTCGACGATTGCGAGATCAAGCTCATAGGTGTTCAGCATAGTATAAAGATTGCTTATAGTGTCAGTAATCATTTTAATGCTTATGCCCTCGTTTGCGGCGCAGTATTTGGCCAGCGCTTCGGCGATGGGGTTGCTCTCCGCCGTGTGCGTCACGCCTATTGTGAGATGCGTTGTCAGGCGGCGGCTGTCGCGCAGATCCTGCCGCAGGTTATTGTACAGCCCAAGCATTTTCTTCGCGCATTTTACGACCTCTTCGCCCTGCTTTGTCACTACGAGCTGGCCGTTTATACGCTCAAAAATGCGCACGCCGAGTTCCTGCTCCAGCGCCTTTATATGCTGGCTGACGGCAGGCTGGGTGATGGACAACTGCTGCGCCGCCTTGGTATAGCTTTTTAGCTCCGATACTTTGAGCAGGGAGAGAAGCTTTTGATCAATCATACAAATTCACCATAAGATAATTTTATAGATATAAATAAAAATATAATTTGACTTTATGAGCCGGCTGAATATAATGGTAACATTCCAAGCAGCTTATGTCAAGGCAAATCAAGGGGGGGCGATGCCGGTGAAGCCTGACAACGCAAAAAGTCCATATACTTCACCGGCAATGCGCGCCGCGCTGAACCTGTACGGTCTGCGCAACGACGAGAGCGTCTGTACTGCCGAATTGCGGCTGGATAAGGAAGACCTGCTGCCGCGCGAGATAAGGCTGCTTTTGCTGAGATACAGAAAGGGTGAAGAGCTATGACGCTCTGCGAATACTTTAACGGCCAGTTTTCGCTGGCTCAGAATATTGATTTTTTCATACGCATACTTGCGGCCTGCTTCTGCGGCGCCTGCATAGGCTTTGAGCGGAGCAAGCGGTTCAAGGAGGCGGGCGTACGCACGCACATAATAGTCTGTTGTGCCGCCGCGCTCATTATGATAATCTCAAAATACGGCTTCGCCGACCTGACGGCGGCGGACGGCGCGGTCTACAATGGAACGCGCGGCGCTGACCCCGCGCGCGTGGCGGCGCAGGCGGTCAGCGGCATCAGCTTTCTCGGCGCGGGCGTGATATTCAAAAACGGCAACACCGTCAAGGGACTGACCACCGCTGCCGGCATCTGGGCGACGGCGGCCATAGGTCTCGCGGTAGGTGCCGGAATGTACTGGGTCGGGCTTTTCGTAACGCTGCTTATCGCGGTGTTTCAGATATCCATGCACCGCTTTACCGTCGGCGCGGATTCCTTCTGCACGAGCCGTGTGCAGTTCACGGTGTCGAATGGGGAGGAGTTTGCGGCGGAGCTGCAAACTCAGCTTGGCAAGTGGCGTGCGCGCGTTGTGAGCAGCGAACTGAGCCGCGACGGAGACGGAAACCTGTGCTATGACCTGACGCTGAAAACGGCGCAGTGCATCGAGCTTGACGATATAATGCAGTTTATGACCGAACATAAAGAGATAATCCGCGCTGAGGGGGTGCCGGTGGCGTAGCCGGCTCGGCCGGAGGGAAAGGAGCCGCGCATGGAGCCGCAAGTGAATTATGACCAGCGATACAGCGGGCTTCTGACCGTTTACAGGCTTCGCAGCTTTGCCGCGGCGGCCGTGGAGCTGAGCCTGACGGCCTCGGCGGTCTCCAAGCAGATACGCTCCCTCGAAAGCGATCTTGGCCGCCCGCTGTTTATCCGCAGCGGCAGCAGGCTTATTCCAACCAGAGCCTGCGAAGCGATAGTGCCGTTCGCGGAGAAAATAGACGCCCTGTGCGTCCGGATGCAGCAGGAGCTGGCCTCAACGGATCGCAGTGTCCGCCGCCTCGTCGTCGGGGTGACGCCGAGCGCGGAGAGCAGCGCGATCTCGCAGGTGTTGACCCGGTACGCGTCGGAGCATAATGATACGCAGATAACGATAGTGTCAGAGGGCAGTGCGGCGCTGCATGACATGCTTCAGGCCGGGGCGATAGATCTGGCGGTCGTTGACGGCGGCTTCAGCGCAGACGGCTTCAATTCGATACTGCTCGACACGGATCACCTTGTAGTCGCGGTATCGAACGAAAATCCGCTTTCCGAGAAAAGCTTTGTGCGCCTGTCCGAACTGCGGCATGAACGGCTCATCCTGTGCGCGCCCGGCTCCGGCACGAGGAATCTTTTTGAGGCACATCTGAAAAGCGCCGGTATGCAGATCGGCCAGTTCAATGTGATGATGGAACTGGACAGCATATCGACGATAAAAAAGCTCGTCGGCGATAACTATGGCGTGTCGGTGCTGCCGAACAAGGTGTGCGCCCGCGATGCGGAAGCGGGGCGCTTTCGCATAAAGCCGATAGCGGACATGAACATGGCGCGGCAGATACATATGTTTTACCGGCCGGAGCTCCGCTGTGAAGAGCTGTTGGGCGATATACAAAGACTGTATTATGAGGTTATGAGCAATTAAAAAACCGACAGAACGCAAGCTCTGTCGGTTTTGACTTATTTCAGCTCGTAGAGCTTGGAGTATTTTTCCTCCAGATAGCTCAGGTAGTAATCCGGGGTCAGGCTCTCGCCGGTGATGTGGCGTATCCACTCGTCGGGATCCATGACGGACGCGCAGGAGAACACGTACTCGCGCAGCCAATCCGCGACCTTGCTCAGCTCGCCGCGCTCGACGGCGGCGAACACGTCGAAGTCCTTCTGCATCGTGCGCAGGATCTGCACGCCGTAGGCGTTGCCGAGCGCGTAGGATGGGAAGTAGCCGAACATGCCCGTCCAGTGGACGTCCTGAAGGCAGCCGTCCGCGTCGTTCGGCACGTCGATGCCGAGGTATTCTTTATATTTCGCGTTCCACAGCGCGGGGATCTTGTCGACCGTGATATCGCCGTTTATGAACGCCTTCTCCAGCTCGTAGCGGATGAGGATGTGCAGGCTGTATGTCAGCTCGTCGGCCTCGGTGCGGATAAGGCTGGGGCGGGCGATGTTGACGGCTTCGTACAGCTCGCGCTCGCTCACGTCGGACAGGTTGCCGCTTATCTCAAGCAGCTTCGGATATACAAAGTGGATGAACGCCTCGCTGCGGCCTATGAGGTTTTCGTAGAAGCGGGAGATCGTCTCGTGCATGGCGTTGGACATGGCGTTCGCGGCGTGGTTGGCGTAGAACTCCTGCGGCTCGTTCTGCATGAACAGCGCGTGGCCGCCCTCGTGCAGCGTGGAGAAAATGTTTGATATGAAGTTGTCCTCGAAATAGTGCGTCGTGACGCGGACGTCATTCGCGCCGAAGTTCGTCGTGAAGGGGTGCTCGGTCGTCATGAGCACGAGCGCGCTCTCGCGCAGCCCCTCTATCCGGAGCAGGTACTTCGAGAATGCCTCCTGCTCAGGGATCGGGCAGCTGCGTGTCAGGAAATCCTCGCGGATGGGCTTGCCCTCGGCGACGATGCGCTTCATCAGCGGCACGATGCGCTCCTTCAGCGCGCCGAAGAACGCGTCGAGCTGGACGTGGTCGTTACCCTTCTCGTAATCGTCGAGCAGAGAGTCGTAATATGTGGGCTTCTTCTCGTCGCGCAGGTCTATGCTGCGGCGGGTGAAGTCGATGAGCGTGGCCATCGAGTCGCGGTAGAGCGAGAAGTCGGCGGCTTTCTTGGCCGCGAGCCATTCGCCGTAGGCCTTGCTGGAAGCAAGATTCATCTCGTAGGCAAACTTTGCGCTTTCGTTCTTGGACTTGATATACTCGTCATATTTGTGCTCGACCGCCTTTTTCTGCACCTCGGTCAAGCCCTCGGAATCCTCGTGCAGCTCGCAGATGAGCTTCACGTACTTTTTGGAGTGCATCAGCTTGTGGAACTGGCGTCCGATGGTCGCCATATCCTCACCGGCCTGCGCGATGCCCTCTTCGGGCGCGCAGCACTCCATATCGAAACTGACCTTGCCGATGCAGCGGGCATAGGCTTCCATCTCGTCGAGCAGCGCGAAGAGCTGCTTGAGCTTTTTCTGATTGTTCTTTGCGTTGTCCATGTTATATCTCCTTGTCAACTGATACTACTTGTTCTCACCTGAGAAATACTGGCACAGATGGCGCAGACAGCACTCTGCGCAGTTCGGCTTGCGCGCATCGCACACGGCGCGGCCGTGCAGCACGATGCAATGGCAGAAGTCGGACGAGTGCTCCGGCGGAAGTATCTTCCGCAGCTCCATCTCAATCTTGACCGGATCCTTTAGGTTATCCACAAGCCCCAGCCGGTTCGAGATACGGATGCAGTGCGTATCGACGACCGTGGAGCCGGGCACCTTGAACACATCGCCGAGAATCAGATTTGCCGTTTTCCTGCCGACCCCGGGCAGCGCGGTCAGCTCCTCCATAGTCCGCGGCAGCTCGCCGCCGTATTTCTCGAGCAGAACGTTTGCGCAGGCGACGATGTCCCGCGCCTTCGCGCGGTAGAATCCGCAGGAGTGGACGTATCTCTCGACCTCCTCGACGTCCGCGGCGGCGAAGGCCTCAAGCGTCGGGAAGCGCTCGAACAGCGCGGGGGTTATCTTGTTCACGCGCTCGTCCGTGCACTGCGCGGCGAGCCGCACCGAAAACAGCAGCTCGTAGTCCTTGCGCCAGTCGAGCGTGCAGTCCGCCTGCGGATACTCGGCCAGCAGAAGCCGCACTATTTCGTTTACCTGCTCCTGTGTGCGCATAAGCTTACCTCTTATTTTTATAATAGTATAATGGTAATGGTCAGTAAAAAAGCAAAGTCGGCGCGGCTTTATCGCGCCGACTTTTATTGATTTATCTGCTTGCAGTGACGGTTCCGCTGGCGACTATGTCGGTCAGGTCAACGTCGCTGTACTTTCCGCCGAAGTGCCATGTGACACTCAGCGGCAGGCTGATGGACTCGCCGGAGGAGATGTTCACGGTGAAGGTCTTGCTGCCGAAGGGGGTGTTCAGCGCGCTCTTGCCGTCGTAATCCACGGCGGGGCTGGCCATGGTCGCGGTGCTGCCGTTGAGATCAATGGTGACTGCGCCGGGAACCTCAACGAGATGCAGGCTGTAAGAGTCAAGGCTGACCTTGACCGTTACCTCGGCCTGAGAACCGCTCACGGAGCTGATGCTCCAGTCAACGCGGATGTTCATCGGCACGCCAGTGTTGGAAGAGAAGCTGCCGGAATTGAGAAGCTTGTTAGGCTCCGGAGTCGGCGCGGGGGTGGGAGTGGGCGTAGGAGTGGGCGTCGGCGTCGGGGTAGGCGTGGGAGCCGAGGACGGCGTCGGGGTCGTCGCCGTGCCGGTGCTGCCGGAGCTGCTGCCGTCGCCGGTCGTACCGCCTGCGTTCGGCGTGCCGACGACTATCTGCGGCTCCATCGAACCTGATACGTCGGCAGCCGGAGGTTCGGCCGCATTATCCTTGCTTGTCAGCCAGAAGCAGATGAGCGCAACGGCCAGAAGGAAAAATACTATGAACAAAACCGCAGCAAATTTGCCTTTTTTCATTATTGATTCAGTCCTTTCATTAGGAGTAATTACAATTATACAGCAAAAGGCGAAAAATGTCTACCATGGGCGGCGCGGACAGGTGTGAATTATGTTTCTTAAGGGGCGGCGCGGGTGGACCGCGGCACGCCATATTTTGGCATGCCGGTGCATTCTGCCCACAATATACAGATGGCACATGATGAAACGACCGATCTTTTGTCAAAAATGTCTCATTTGGTTGACAAGTTGTGGCAGTTGGTGTAAAATCTTAAAAAACATAAGATATTCGTTGGACTGCGGCCTGACGGTTCTATTGCAGCATGTTTCCGGTAAGAAGCGACCGGTTGAAGGGAGTTGATTCACATCGACGTGATTGAGGAGACTACGGTAGAGAGTTATACTCCTGCCGCGGTGATTCTTCCTTATGAGGTAACAGGAGAATACTATGTGGAGGAGCGCTGGGCGAGCTTGACGCTAAGCCGGTATACTCCTTTTTTAAGCGCTTTTTTGATATAGTGCTTTCGCTTTTCGCACTTATCGTGCTGCTTATCCCGATGCTTATCATAGCGGTCATTGTAAAGCTGACCTCGCCAGGAAGCGTCCTGTATAAGCAGGAGCGGCTCGGCAAGGACGGCGTGAGCTTTGAGATAATAAAGTTCCGTTCGATGTACGCCGACGCTGAGAATAACGGCGCGCAGTGGTCCGACGGCGAGAACGACGAGCGGATAACCCCGTTCGGCAAGTTCCTGCGGCGTACCAGAATGGACGAGCTGCCTCAGTTCGCGCAGATACTGACCGGTAAGATGAGCCTTGTCGGCCCGCGACTGGAGCGCGAATGCTTCTACGAAAAGTTCGAGACCTACATACACGGCTTCAGCGAGCGTCTGAAGGTCAAGCCGGGACTCACAGGGCTGGCGCAGGTCTCCGGCGGTTACGATCTGCGGCCGGAGGAGAAGGTAGTGTACGATATCGAGTACATAAAGAAGCGCTCGCTTTGGCTCGACCTGAAATGCATACTGCTCACAGTGCGCATAATCTTTTCTCATAATGGAGCAAGATAAATGACGGACAGCACCATCCGGTGTGTCATATAATAAAACCTGAACTTAGAGTTCAGGTTTTATTTTTGCATGTAAAAAGAGCAAGGTGAATTATACTATCAAGTGCAACAGTAAAAAAAGAAAAGAAGTTCATACGAATCTCTGGTTAGAATGTAATTACCACAAAAACAAAAAACCAAAAGGAGATCCGTATATAGCCGTAAAGAAGCCGGACACTGGGAAGCGGACACGGTAGTAAGCGGTCAGGGAAAAAGCAAGGCTTGCTTTGCAACCTTGGCAGAGCGCAAGACACGGTTTTATATAGCGGTCAAAATGCTCGACCGAAGAGCCGAGACCATGGAGAATGCCATTGTTTCCGTGCTCTCACAATTTCCTCCGCAGTTGGTAAAGACGATAACCTGCGACAGAGGGACGGAGTTTGCAAATTGGCGAAATATTGAGAAACGGCTGGGCTGCGAAGTGTACTTTACAGATCCGTACTGCGCGTGGCAGATGGGCACGAATGAAAACTCAAACGGTTTGCTTCGAGAGTTTTACCCGAAGGGCAGAAACCTCTCCCGTGTTGCTCCAGCCACGCTAAAACGAAACCTGGCGCTTATTAACGCCAGGCCTCGTAAGGGTTCTTAATTTCCGTTCTGCTCAGGATTTGTGGGTCTTTGAGCTCTCTTCCTGTTGCACTTAGTTTGACAATTCGCTCCGTGTATCTATTATTACTTGTTCTCCATGTTTACGGCGCCGGAGAGGTCAACGGAGGTGGAACCTTCGTCTTCCTGCTCGAAGACGTAGTCTTTGCCGGGGAGGATCGCGTTGAGGCCGATGCCGACGATGGAGGCGACAGCGAGGCCGGAGAGGCTCACGATGCCGATCTGGATGCTGCCGGAGTAGCTGATGCCGATCGCAAGAACGAGTATGAGCGCGGCGATGATGACGTTTCTGGTGTTGGTGAAGTCGACCTTGTTCTCAACAACGTTGCGCACACCGACTGCGGAGATCATACCGTAGAGGATGAGGGACACGCCGCCGATGGTCGCGGTGGGCATTGCGGAGACGAGAGCAGCAAACTTCGGGCAGAAGGAGACGAGGATCGCGATGCAGGCCGCGATGCGGATGACGCGGGGGTCGTAGACCTTGGACAGCGCGAGGACGCCGGTGTTTTCACCGTAGGTGGTGTTCGCGGGGCCGCCGAAGAGTGCTGCCAGGGAGGTTGCCAGACCGTCGCCGAGGAGGGTGCGGTGGAAGCCGGGGTCAGACATGAAGTTCTTGCCGACGGTGGAGGATATTGCGCAGATGTCACCGATGTGCTCGACCATGGTGGCGAGGGACAGGGGGACTATGGTGAAGACCGCGGACCAGAGCAGAGAGAAGTCAACCTCGCCAGCGAAGAGGCCGAACACGGTGTGGTTCCAGTGAACGGGAAGGCCGATCCATGCTGCGTTGGAGACTGCTTCGGAGACGGCAGCGCGCTCTGCGGGGTCAACGATGAGTGCGAAGATGTAGGAGCCGAGGACGCCGAGGAGGATGGGGATGATCTTGGTCATGCCCTTGCCCCACATATTGAAGCCGATGACGATCGCGATGGCAACGATGGCGACGAGCCAGTTGGCCTTGCAGTTATTGATAGCGGAGGAGGAGAGGGTCAGGCCGATGGCGATGATGATGGGGCCAGTGACGATGGGCGGGAAGAAGCGCATGACTTTCTTGACGCCGAAGGTCTTGAAGAGGACGGAGAGAATAACATACATCAGACCTGCGATAAGAACGCCGAAGCATGCATAGGGCAGGAGCGCGTTGTCATAAATCGGGCTGCCGTCAGCTGCCGCGCCGATGGTGCGGATGGCGTTGTAGCCGCCGATGAAAGCGAAGGAACTGCCGAGGAAGGCCGGAACCTTGCCGCCGGTGAGCAGGTGGAAGAGCAGAGTGCCGATACCGGCGAAAAGAAGCGCGGTAGCGACGTCAAGTCCGGTCAGAGCCGGAACAAGCACGGTGGCGCCGAACATGGCGAACATGTGCTGGAGGCCGAGCAGAAGCATCTTGGGGGTGCCGAGCTGGCGTGCGTCGTAAATGGGGCCGTCGATGGTGGTTTTCTTGTTCATTCAATTTACCTCTCTCAGTAGATTTTTTAATTGAACCATCTATATAAAGCGGCGTTTGCCGCAATATACCGTATTAAATTAATCCGCAATATCCATCAGGAACACGCCGGTCTCGCCGTCGTATTCCGGAAGGCGAACCTCAACAAGCTCGCTTCTGGAGGTGGGGATGTTCTTGCCGACGTAATCGGCGCGTATCGGCAGTTCGCGGTGCCCGCGATCCACCAGCACGGCAAACTGTATCGTTTTCGGCCTGCCGCAGCTGAAAACAGCCTCGATCGCGGCGCGCGCGGTGCGGCCGGTGTACAGCACGTCGTCCACGAGCACAACGTCCCTGTCTGTCACGTCGAACGGAAGCTCCGTGCGTCGCACAAGCGGCGTGTCGGCCAGGGTGCTCAGATCGTCGCGGTAAAAGCCAATGTCGATGCTGCCGCAGCTGGGGTCAACGCCCTCGATTTTCTCAATATTGCGGCGGATGATCTGGGCGATAGGCTCCCCACGGCGGCGGATGCCGACCAGAACCACATTGTCAACGCCCTTGTTCTTTTCAGTTATCTCGTGAGCAATGCGCATGAGCGCGCGGTTGAGCGCGGCCTCGTCCATTATCTGAGCTTTGAGCTTCATCTACGATCCCTCCGGGCAACAAAAAATCTTGCTGGCAGAACCGGCAAGACACACAAATATGCAGGCGCGCAACACGCCTGTACCATATGAGCGATTTTGCCGGCGTCTCTGCACCGTGGCTTAAAAATCTCTTATCGCTTGGATTATACGGTAAGCGTGTCGAAAAAGCAAGAGCTTTTTTGCTGTTCGGAGCTTTGTACAAGATACGCCGCCGTGCCGGAAGCCGCTTTGTGAAAATACACAAGTCCACCCGGACCGGCTCCGGATGGACTTATACTCGTATATCACATGGCGTCGATATAGCTGCACGCGGCGAGGGCGGCGACGGAACCGTCGGCGCAGGCGGTGGTGAGCTGGCGCACAGATTTGCGGCGGCAGTCACCCGCGACAAACACGCCGGGCGTCCTGGTGCGGCAATCCTCGCCGGAGTCGGCGTAGCCCGCGGCGTCAAGCTCCATGAAGTCGGAGAAAATGGCGTTATCCGGCTCATGCCCGACGGCGACGAACAGCCCGTCAAGGCTTATCTCGCGCCGCCCGCCGGGATGGCGCACGGCGATGCCGCGCAGCTCCGTATCGCCAAGCAGCTCTTCGACCGTGGAGTCGAGGATGAACTCGACGTTATCCTTGGCTTCGAGCGCCTTTACGAGCTTTTCTTCGCCGCGGAAGCTGCCGCGGCGATGGATGAGATAGACCTTGCGGCAGGTCTCGCTCAGAAGCATAGCGTCCTGAAGCGCGCTGTTGCCGCCGCCGTTGACCGCCACGTCGCGCCCCTTGTAGAATGCGCCGTCGCACACCGCGCAGAAGCCGACGCCGTTCCCGACCAGCTCCTCCTCATGCTCAAGCCCGAGCATTCTGGGCTTCGCGCCGGTTGCGATGATGAGAGCCTTCGCCTCAAACTCCGCGCCGGACTCGCAGCGCACGAGCTTGCTGCTGCCGCGATCCTCGACGGATACGACCTCCTCCAGCTCGACCTCCGCGCCCTGCTCCATGGCCTGCTCAAGCAGCCTGTCGCCAAGCTCGGTGCCGCTTATGGAGACGACGGTCGGGAAATTTTCAACTTTCGGCGACCACGTGATCTGCCCGCCGAACGCGGCCTTCTCTATCACCAGCACCGTTTTTCCGGCGCGGCAGGCGTATGTTGCCGCGGTAAGCCCCGCAGGGCCGCCGCCAACTATAATTATATCGTACATAGCTATAACTCCTGTATGCAATGAATACGCCCCGGCGAACCGGGGCGTATTCTGTTTTAGATCAGGTCACTGTGCGAGGAACTGCTTTATCGCGGGAGCACCGGCGTACTTCTCAAAGTCAGTGCCGTTGGTGACGACGAGGGTCGGCGCCTGCTTGACTCCGTAGCTCAGCGCCAGCTCTGCGTTCTCATCGGCCATCAGCTTCTCATACTTGAAGCCGGCCTTATCGAGATACGAGCAGGCGATGCGGCAGTTGGGGCAGGTGGGAGTGGCGAAAAGGATCGCTCTCGCGCCGCCGTGGGACTCATCGTGATGCTCCTCGGCCTTCGGCGCGTCATGCTCGATGGGGCCGTTGTGGGTGAGCTTGGAGGTGCCGATGTTGTACTCGCGGCGCTCCTTGTACTCCTGCGTCTTGCCTGCGTTCCAGTTCTGGACGGGGCGGTAGTAGCCGGTGATGCGGCTGTAGACCTCGGCGTCCTCACCGCAGTGGGGGCACTTGAACTGCTCGCCGCTCAGATAGCCGTGATTCTTGCAGACGGAATAGGTCGGGGAGAGGGTGTAGTACGGGAGCTTGTAGTTCTCAGCGATCTTGCGGACAAGATTTGCTGCGGCCTCCCAGCTCGGCAGCTTCTCGCCGAGGAAGGCGTGGAACACGGTGCCGGAGGTGTAGCGGGTCTGGAGATCGTCCTGAATGTCGAGCGCGGCGAAAATATCGTCCGTGTAGCCGACAGGCAGGTGAGAGCTGTTGGTGTAGTACGGGGTTCCGCCCGGCTCGGCCGCGGTGATGATGTCGGGGTAAAGCTCGACGTCGTGCTTGGCGAGACGGTAGGAGGTGGACTCGGCGGGCGTGGCTTCGAGGTTATACAGGTCGCCGTACTGTTCCTGATAATCGCTCAGGCGCTCGCGCATATGGTCGAGAACCTGCTTGGTGAACTCCTGACACTCGGGATGGGTCATATCCTTGCGGATCCACTTGGCGTTGAGACCGGCTTCGTTCATGCCGACAAGGCCGATAGTGGAGAAGTGGTTATCAAAGGTGCCGAGGTAGTACTTGGTGTATGGGTAAAGGCCTGCGTCAAGGAGCTTGGTGATGACGGTGCGTTTGATCTTGAGGGAACGGGCGGAGAGATCCATCATCTTGTCGAGACGGGCGTAGAAGTCCTTCTCGTCCTTCGAGAGATATGCCAGACGCGGCATGTTGATGGTCACGACGCCGACGGAACCGGTGCTCTCGCCGGAGCCGAAGTAGCCGCCGGACTTCTTGCGCAGCTCACGCAGGTCGAGACGGAGACGGCAGCACATCGAGCGCACATCGCTCGGCTCCATGTCGGAGTTGATGTAGTTGGAGAAGTAGGGAGTACCATACTTCGCGGTCATCTCGAAGAGCAGCTTGTTGTTTTCGGTGGGCGACCAGTCGAAGTCGCGGGTGATGGAGTAGGTCGGGATCGGGTACTGGAAGCCGCGGCCGTTCGCGTCGCCCTCGATCATTATCTCGATGAAGGCCTTGTTGACCATGTCCATCTCTTTCTTGCAGTCGCCGTAGGTGAAGTCCATTTCCTTTCCGCCGACTATCGCGGGCTGATCCTTGAGGTCAGCGGGGACGGTCCAGTCGAGGGTGATGTTGGAGAACGGAGCCTGAGTGCCCCAGCGGGACGGGGTGTTCACGCCGAAGATGAAGGACTGGATGCACTGCTTGACTTCCTTCTGGGTCAGGTTATCGACGCGGACGAAGGGGGCGAGATAGGTGTCAAACGAGGAGAAAGCCTGGGCGCCAGCCCACTCGTTCTGCATGATGCCTAGGAAGTTTACCATCTGGTTGCAGAGGGTGGAGAGGTGGCTCGCGGGGGAGGAGTTGATCTTGCCGGGGATGCCGAGACCCTGCTGGATCAGCTGCTTGAGACTCCAGCCGGCGCAGTAGCCGGTGAGCATGCTCAGGTCGTGCAGGTGAATGTCGCAGTTGCGGTGTGCATCGGCGATCTCCTGATCGTAGACCTCGCTGAGCCAGTAGTTGGCGGTGATGGCGCCGGAGTTGGAGAGGATAAGTCCGCCGACGGAGTAGGTGACGGTGGAGTTCTCCTTGACACGCCAGTCGAGAGCGCCGAGGTACTTGTCCACGGTGTCCTTGTAGTCAAGGTAGGTGGACTTCATGTTGCGCAGCTTCTCGCGCTGCTTGCGGTAGAGTATGTAGGACTTGGCGACTGCCTCGTAGCCGCCGCGGGAGAGCACTGCCTCAACGCTGTCCTGTACGTCCTCAACGGCGATGAGGCCGCCCTTTATCTTGGGCAGAAAGTCCGCAGAGACCTTCAGCGCCAGAAAATCAATAATGCTGTCGTTATATTCGGTGCCGGTGGCATCGAACGCCTTTTTGATGGCGGCGGCTATTTTATTGATGTCAAAATCAACTATCTTTCCGTCACGCTTGATTACCTGATACATATCTTATCCTCCTATACTTTGTATCTTAAACTCCCCGCACCTGCACCGACGGCACATACTGCGCCGCGGCATCGGCAAGAGAGTGCATTTCCTTCTCGTCATACGCGCTCAGGCCGTCTATCGCAATAATATGGCCGGAGTCCTTGAATTGCTGGAGATAATATTCCTTTGCGCCTGCTATCCACTTCGCCGTGCCCACGATGCTCTCGCGCGTGTGCAGCCCGCGGACGACGGTCGTGCGGAATTCGTAGTCCACAGTCCCGCCCAGCAGGAAGTCCTTTGAGCGTTCTATTGCGCCGATGTCGAGCGTATCAAGCCCGACGGTCTTCGCGTAAAGCTCCGGCGAATTTTTTATGTCCATCGCCACTCGGTCGACAAGTCCTGCGCTGACGACGTCCATCAGCCGCTCAGGGAAGGTGCCGTTCGTGTCGAGCTTTATCATAAAGCCCAGCGCGCGGACCTTTTCGAGAAACGACGGAAGATCCTTGTGCAGCAGCGGCTCGCCGCCGGTTATCGCAACGCCGTCCAGCACGCCCTGACGCTTCCTCAGAAAGCTCAGCACCTGCTCCTCATCCGTGTCCTGCCCAACAAGCTCCGGCAGCACGAGAGGGGCGTTGTGGCAGAAAGGGCAGCGGAGATTGCAGCCCGGCGTGAACACGGTACACGCGACCTTGCCGGGGTAATCCAGCAACGTGAGCTTTTGCAGTCCGGATATTAGCATAACGCGGCCTCCCTTCGCCCAATTCTTATGTCCATGCAGTATAATACAGTCATATGCTGCTCTTGTCAAGAGTAAATCACAAGATATTGAAACTTTAACCGGCGTGTAACCGAATTGACCACAAAATATAGTGCCGAGGAGCGGCTGACCCGCCTCCCGGCACCGAGGGCTATTTTATATCAAGCTTCAAGGATTTTCAAGAGGAAAAACACATTCGGCGCATTTTTTGTCAATGCTGCACATTTTTTGCCTGTTCCAATTTACGTTCGCGGCGATTTCTGACATCATCGCCCATAGGCTTGATGTCGCCCGCCTTTTGCAGCGCCCACTTTGTAAGCATCGGGCCGACAAGCTCATAAATAAGCACGGCGAACAGCACGATATTTCGTATCAGCGCGCCGTCCTCAGGCAGGGTGGACGCCGTGACACACATGCCCAGCGCGACGCCGGCCTGCGGCAGCAGCGTGATGCCGAGGTATTCGACGATGTTCTTATTGCAGCGCATGAGCTTTGCGGATTCGCGCGCGCCGATATACTTACCGGCAGAGCGGGCAAGCATATAGATTATGCCGACGAGCACCGAGGCAAGCTCCTTGAATACGCCCAGCTCCAGCTCTGCGCCGGAGATGACGAAGAACAGCACCATGAGAGGGCCTGTCCAGCGGTCGGAGTTCTCCATGATCTCTTCGGAGAGCGGGCAGAGGTTGCAGAACACGCTGCCGAGCATCATGCACACCAGCAGCGACGAGAAGCCCAGCGTCACGGGGCCGATCTTCACGCTTATCATCGACAGCGCGACCGTCAGGAACACGAAGCTTATGGTTATGGCAAGGCGGTTTGTGTTGGAGTTAAAGAGCTTTTCGATCTGGGTCATAACCCAGCCCGCGACTGCGCCGAGGAGCAGGGAGGCGGTAATCTCGATTATCGGGTTTGCGACAATGGTGTAGAGGTCGACAACGCCGCTGCTCAGCGCCTTGGCGATGCCGAAGGACACTGCGAACAGCACGAGGCCGACCGCGTCGTCCAGCGCGACTATCGGCAGCAGGAGGTCAGTGAGCGGCCCCTTGGCCTTGTACTGGCGCACGACCATGAGCGTCGCGGCCGGAGCAGTCGCGGCGGCGATGGCACCGAGGGTTATCGCGGCGGGGACGGTCAGTACGTCGGGGCGGATAAAGTGGAATATCAGCAGCGCGATATCGACCAGCACCGTCGCGGTCACGGCCTGAAGAATGCCGACGACAAGCGCCTGCTTGCCGGTTTCCTTGAGCTGCGACAGGCGGAACTCGTTGCCTATCGAGAAGGCGATGAAGCCGAGCGCGACGTCGGATATAAGCCCGACGCCCTTCAGCTCCTCGTAGCTTTCAAAGCCGATGCCGGGGATGCCCAGCGCACCGATGAAGCAGGGGCCGATCAGAACGCCCGCAATGAGGTAAGCCGTCACGTCGGGCAGATGTGTTTTCTTGAGAAGTCGGGTCATCATAAGCCCGGCAAACATTGCGATGGCAAGGGATAATAATGCTTTCATATATCTCATCTCCAAACTGCGATATTATACAGCATCCGCGGGCTTTTTTCAATAATAAACAGGCAGGAAATTTCAGATTTTCCTGCCTGTTTTTTGTGTAAAAGTTATATCCGTACCGGCGTTACCAGCGGTAACCGCAGTTGAAGCACCGGTATGACTTGCCGAGAGACGGACTGTTGAGTCCGCCGCCGACCACAGTACCCAGACCGGTGGAATCCATCCACCTTTCTGCCTCGCCTATTGGCGCAACTCTCTCCGAGCCGCAGGTGGGGCATTTTGGCTTGTGCTTTGCGCGGTAGTCCATCTCGGCCTTCACCTCGCGTATCTTCCGGTCTATGAGTCGGGCTTCATCTTTTAGCTTGAACTCGCGCTCGCGCAGCTCACGTTCTCTTTTGTCGGCAAATTCTTTTGCTTTCTTTTCTTTGTAGGCTTCAAAATCGGTACAAGCCAGCTGATATTCGGCTTTTTCTTCTTCGTGAGGATAGTTGATTTCAGACACAATAAAACCCATAATAATACCTGCAATTAATAAAATGCCGCCTAAAATTATCACAGCTATTGCAGAGGCTTCATCCTCTAAGAAAAAGATCGGAGCTATCACCATTAATAGTCCGCATATGATGAGTGCTTTAATAAATGTTATCTTAACTTTATACTCTTTCTCTGGATCTTCTATCATAGGTACATCTGCTTTGAAAGCTTCAACTTCTTTTTCCAAATCAGCGCGCGCCTGCGCGATTCGCTGTGATTCGGCGCGCTGCATCTCCGGCAACGCAGCTTTCATACGGTTGAGTTCTTCAAGTGAATTTGGAAGATTTTCATATTTCATTTCTGCACTCCATCCTTCCCACGATTTTTCCTGCTCGGCTTAGGGCATTTTGCGTCCTTTGGAATGTGCCAAGGGCTGCCTTTGGCGTCGTGCGTCGCTTCCGGAATCAACCCCTCCCGACACCATTTACTGATAAGCGACTGGCTTACTCCCCATCTTTCCGAAGCTTCTTTGGTTCCCATTGAATCTGCCATATTTACACCTTCTCTGTAATATAAAATGATATCAAATAAGCAATCATATTGTAGTATATTACGCAAGCGTTTGTCAACCTATAATTTACATAGATTGCGAGGTGTTTTTATGGGTAAGGAGCCTTTGGTCATTAAAAAACGCGGCGAGGACGGAAACAAGATAATCACGGTGCGCATAAAAGAGGATATTCTGAAGGAGCTGGACAGGATAGCGGGAGAGAGCAATTACTCCCGCAACGAGCTTATAAATATCATTCTGGACTATGGCGTACACAATATTGAGATACAGTAACCGCATCTTGTACCACTGAGGGTACAGGACGCAAAAAGCGCGTGATTGCAAAAATCACGCGCTTTTATACTATATTATAATAGGACTCAGCCCTTATGCGGCCTTCTTGCTCTCGACACTGCGGATGACGAACAGCGTCGCTATCATGAGCACCGCGCCGACGGCTATGCAGATGAGGGCGTTCTGGACAAAACCGGCGACGACGTAGGTCACGAAGCTGACTGCCGCGACGGTGATGACGTAGGGAAGCTGAGTGGAGACATGCGTGAGGTGATCGACCTGCGCACCGGCAGAGGCCATGATGGTCGTGTCGGAAATGGGGGAGCAGTGGTCGCCGCAGACAGCGCCCGCGCAGCAGGCGGAGATGCCGATTATCAGCAGCTCGCTGGAGGTGGGGAAGATCGCGGTCGTGATGGGGATGAGGATGCCGAAGGTGCCCCAGGAGGTGCCGGATGCGAAGGCGAGGATGCAGGCCACGACGAAGATGACCGCGGGCAGCAGGCTGTAAAGTCCGCTGGAAGCGCCGTACATGAGGTCACGGACGAATTCCGCCGCGCCGAGATTGCTGGTCATGGTCTTGAGGGAGACTGCGAGGGTCAGAATGATGATCGGGGGAACCATGGCGATGAAGCCCTTGGGGACGCAGGACATCGCGTCCTTGAAGCTGATGACACCGCGCGCGACAAGGTAGATAACGATGAGAACGAGGGAGATTATGCCGCCCCAGGGAAGGCCGACAAAGGCGTCGGTGTTGCCGAAGGCGCCGATGAAGTCGCCCGCAAATTCGGTGCTGCCGGAGGGATCTGCGCCGAAGAAGCCGCCTACATAGAGCATGCCTATGGTGCAGGTGATTATCAGGACGAGCACGGGGAGCACGAGGTCGATAACGCGGCCCTTGGGGTTTGCGGCTTCATCCTCGCTGCCGGCAAGGCCGCCGAGATTGCCGTTGAGCTGGGCGCTCATCTCGTGGATGCGCATGGGGCCGTAGTCGAACTTCATGCAGGCCAAGGCCACGATGAACACGAGAGTCAGCAGAGAGTAGAAGTTATAGGGTATCGCCTTGATGAACAGCTCGATGCCGCTGTAGCCCGCGTTGAGGTCTGCCGCGACGCCGGAGACGGCGGCTGCCCAGGAGGAGATCGGGGCTATCATGCAGACGGGCGCGGCGGTCGCGTCGATGAGATATGCGAGCTTGGCGCGGGAGACGCGGTGTCCATCAGTCACCGGCCGCATGACCGAGCCGACGGTCAGGCAGTTGAAATAGTCGTCAATGAAGATCAGAACGCCGAGGACGAAGGTCGCAAGTATTGCGCCGACGCGGGTCTTGATGTGGGTCTCTGCCCAGCGGCCGAACGCCGCCGAGCCGCCGGACATATTGACCAGCGCCACGATTATGCCGAGCAGGACGAGGAAGAGGAAGATGCCCGCGTTTTCCGCGATGGCGGCGATGAAGCCGTCGTTCAGTGCGGTGTCGAGCGTGCCGACGGGGGAGAAGCCAGCGCAGAACATCGCGCCGATGAGGACACCGATGAACAGCGAGGAGTAGGCTTCCTTGGTGATGAGTGCGAGGACGATTGCGATGATTGGCGGCAGAAGCGCCCAGAAGGTTCCGTACATAATATGTACCTCCAAAATAAAAAAATCATGAACAGAGCAGATACTGTTCATGACCTAAATATCATAGTCGGTACATAGTCCTGACAGCTCTCCGCTTACGCGACAGTCCGGCGGATATTCTCCGACGACCCAGGCATATCCGTTCGGGAACCGGATACCCTTCGGCGGCGACCCCTTTCGTTCCACGCTTCCCTGCGTTTTTCCGGAGCTACTCTTGATAACCGCACCTCTATCATACTTTGTTCAGTTGAGCTTATTATAGCCGCCGAAATCGGTTTGTCAACAGGGAATATTCATTTTCGTGATTTTTCCCGTTTAATTGACTGCAATAAAGTGATATTATATACATATAATACAATCAAGAGGATGTTTAAATGGCCAAACTCTTTGATTTTACGATAAAAAACGGCGCCGCGGGTGGATTCGGAATGTTCAGCGCGGCGCATTTTGCATGGCTTGCGGCGCTCCTCGCGGCGGGGGGCGGCGTGTGTCTGGCGTATAAAAAGGCGGATGAAAATTCACGGCGGGTCATCCGCCGCGCGGCGGCATGGGGCGCGCTTGGGATGGAACTTCTGCGCGCGGCGCTGCTGTTCGCGGCGGGGGAATATAACCTTGGCCGCCTGCCGCTGCATCTTTGCGCGATGGCGGTGTACATCTGCGCGCTCCACGCATGGCGCGGCGGCGCGCTGACGGGGCAGTTCCTGTACGCGTTCTGTATGCCCGGCGCAGTTTTCGCGCTGATCTTTCCCGACTGGGGCTATTATCCGGCGCTGCATTTCATGAGCGCGTCGTCATTCGTGATACATGGGCTGATCGTGACCTACGTCGTGATGCAGGTCGCGGCGCGGGACATCGTCCCCGACGTGAAGAAATGCCCGCAGTGCCTTGGCCTGATGCTGGCGCTCGCGCTGCCGGTGTATATTTTTGACCGCATCACGGGGACGAATTACATGTTTCTCAACTGGCCGTCGCCCGGCTCGCCGCTGGAGTGGTTTGCATTTCTGGGGAGTCCCGGCTTCGTGCTGGGCTATCTGCCGATCCTCGCCGCCGTTTGGGCAGTGATGTATTATCCGTTCCGCCGGACGGGGGAAAATAAAATACAATAAAATAATTAATAAAAGCAATAACAAACCGTCCCTCAAACGAGGGACGGTTTGTTATTAGATGCTCTATTCAGGGCACAGCTTCGGTGCTCATAAGGAGTAAGAGAGTTTGTGAGTTTGTGAGGTTGTGGAAGTATAAGCCCCGGACTCATGCCCTGAATACAGCACCCAATTCCATACAATGTATATGAATATATTTACAAATCGCCGTAATGCGTGTATAATAAACTAGTTTTTACAGTTCGCGTTATATTTCCTGTGCTCCGCCTCAAATACAAGCATATTATATCAGATTTTTCTCCGTGTGACACACCATATGTCAAATACGCAGAATTTTATGTCAAAATAGCATGTAAATATATGGGGTATGACCTAACGTGATCTCTTTACCGACTATCATCTCGAACTACATACAGTTTAACTTCTGGGGCATCGCGATGAACATCCTGCTCACGCGGCGATACAGCAGGCTCAAGACCTTCCTGCTGTTCCAGCTCATCATACTCGTCATGATATTTTTCCCGTATATCCTGCCGTACCTCTCCATATGGCGCGCCATGATCGGGCTGATAACATGGGCGGCGCCGCTGGTGCTGTACAGCGACAAAATACGAAAGAAGCTGGTCGTTTTCGCGCTGTGCACGGTCACGACGATGTTCGTGGAACTGTGGGTGGCGGTGCTGCTGCCGCCTGAGGTCGTAGCCGCAGGCGTCTCCGCGCAGACTACCGAATTGCAGTGCGGCATATACGCGGTCTACGACGCGAGCGCTGCGCTTCTGCTCGCGGTGGGTACGCTGTTTCTCAAGCGCTTTGATCTTAAAAATGAGCAGTACCTCACGCTGCGGCACTGGCTGGGCTTCAGCCTGTTCCCGATAAGCCAGTACGTCCTGCTCTGCGGCTGGTTTTCCGAGCTGGCGCTGGAGGATTTCTCACTGAGCAAGCTCATTTTCATGGTGATCGCCGAGCTTATATGCATGGTCTCCGACGCGGTGCTGTATATGAGCATGGTCAGCATCGCGCGGCGTTCCAGACTCGCGGCCGAAAACTAGCTGCTGAAAAAGCAGATTGACGCGCAGAAGGCGCACTACGCCGCTCTGACGGATCAGTATGAGGATATCCGCCGCATGCGGCACGATATCGCAAACCATATGTACACGATAAATCTTCTCCTGAAGGATGGCCGCACCGAGGAGGCGGCGGCCTACGCCAAGGAGCTTAACGAAAAGACCGAATTCCAGCCAATGCTCGGCCAGTGCCGCAACCCGATCACGGACGCGTTCCTGTATTCCCGCTCGAAGGAGCTGGTGGCACAGGGCGTGGATGTCAATATGAATGTAAACGTGCCGCGCATACCCAAGGTGAGCAACATATATATGGTGAGCGCACTCGGGAATCTGCTGGATAACGCGGCCGAGGCCGCTCTCAAATGCGAAAAGCCGTGGATAAAGCTGAACGCCTATTCCTCGAAGGGCTATCTCATCATAGAGGTCACGAATCCGACCCTGCCGAACGCGTCCAAGCCGCGCCGGATTCCGGAGCTGCCGCGTGGAGTCGGCTCGCATATTCTGACCGAGATCGCGGAAGCCTACGAGGGGCAGTATACCTGCTGCGAGGAGAACGGCGTTTTCCACGCCACGCTCACTCTGAAGGAGGACAACTGCGATGCTTCGCATAGCGATATGTGACGATGAACGCATACACCGCCGGCACACGGCGGAGCTGATAGACAGCGCGCTCGCCGCGCGCAGCGCGGATATCAGCTGCTTTGACAGCTCCGAAGCGCTGCTCCAGGCGGTGGTTTCCGGCTACGCGCCGGACATCGCGGTGCTGGATATTCAGATGGGCGAGATGGACGGGATCAGTCTCGCAAAGAGGCTCAATGCACTCACTCCGTCCTGCCGCATAATTTTTGTCACGTCGTACCTCGCATTTGCGACCGAAGTCTACAGCACGGAGCACGTCTATTTCATCCTGAAAAGCCAGATCGACGAGCGCATCGGAAGCGCACTGGAGAAGGCCGTGTCGGCGATCGACGCGGATCGCGGCAGCGGCGCGATGCTGCCGGTCAAGGTTCACGGCGGCACGGAGCTGATACCGGTGAAGGACGTCAAATACGTGGAGCGGCTGAGCCGTAAGACGCATGTTGTTGCTGCGGGCTCGGAGCTGTGGAGCGCGCATGCTCCGGCGGAGCTGCTGAGCGGGCATGAGGAGCGGTTTATCCGATGTCATCAGAGCATATGGGTCAATCCGCAGTGGGTCTCCGCCATGAAGAGCGACGAATTCCTGCTCAAGGACGGGGCGAGCCTGCCGATAAGCCGCGGCTACAAGCAGTCCGCGAGGGACGCGTTCTTCGCATCGCTCCGCCGTCCGGAGGACGCACTATAATAAAGCAGCGCGGCAAAGTGTTGACAAGTCCGGCGGCGCACCGTATAATTGAACGAAGAAGAATTCACGGCAGGAAGATGAATCTTCCTGCCGTTGGTTTATAAACTGCCAACAGGAGGGATATTGTGAACCGTGTTTTGAATTTTTCCGCGGGGCCGTCGATGCTGCCGCTTGAGGTGCTCGAGGAGGCGCAGCGCGATCTGGTAGATTATAAGGGCTGCGGCAGCAGCGTCATGGAGATGAGCCACCGCTCCAAGTATTTCGCGCCGATAATAGCGGACGCGGAGGCCTCGCTGCGCCGCATCATGAACATAAGCGACGATTACTGTGTGCTCTTTCTGCAGGGCGGCGCGTCGCTCCAGTTCTCGATGATACCGATGAACCTCGCAAAGCGCGGGGAAAAGGCGGCATATGTCGTCACGGGGCAGTTCGCGGGCAAAGCGCTTGACGAGGGCGCGCGCTGGTGCGATGCTGTGTGTCTTGCGAACGGCAAGGAAAACGGCTTTACGGCCATCCCGCGCATAAACGCCGCGGATGTGCCGCAGGACGCGCGGTTTCTGCACATAACCGTCAACAACACTATCTACGGCACGATGTGGAGCGAGCTGCCCGAAACGGGAAGCGTCCCCCTCGTGGGCGACCTGTCGTCCGTTGCACTGGGGCGCGAATATGATATAAACCGCTTCGGCCTCGCGTATATGGGCGCGCAGAAGAATATGGGCATCGCAGGTCTCACCGTCGTCATAGTCCGCAAGGAGCTTGTGACGGGCGAGCTTGACGAGGGCATCCCCTCCATGCTGCGCTATGATCTGATGGCGAAAAACGGCTCCATGTACAATACCCCGCCCGCCTTTGCGATATATATGGCCGGACTCATGTTCAACTGGGTCGAGGCGCAGGGCGGCGTCGCGGAGATGGAGCGCCGTAATAAAGAGAAAGCCGCGCTGCTGTATTCCGCGCTGGATGAGTCGAAGCTGTTCGCCCCGCGCGCCGAGAAGGACAGCCGTTCGATAACCAACGTCACCTTTACACTGCCCACGCCTGAGCTGACCGCGGATTTCGTGCGCATGGCCGAGGGGCGCGGGATGATAAACGTCAAGGGACACCGGCTCACCGGAGGCTGCCGCGCCTCGATATATAACGGCATGCCGATGACGGGCGTGGAGAAGCTCGCCGAATGCATGAGAGACTTTGAGAGGGGACTGCGCGAATGAAGGATCTGAACAAGCTGTTCGCGCCGATCGGGCTGCGCGTTCCGGAAATCCTGCTCCCCGCGCGAGACATTGAGCGCTTCGCGGTTATCGCCTGCGATCAGCATACGGCGGAACCGGAATATTGGGAGGAGACGGAGCGGATCGTCGGCGATGCGCCGTCCGCGCTGCATCTGATGCTGCCGGAGGCGTGGCTCGGCCGCGAGAATGCGGGCGCGGATGTGCCAGCGAATATGCGCCGGTACCTTGCCGACGGGAGCCTGCGCAGCATAGGCGAGGGCTTCGTCTATGTGTGCCGCCGGACTTCGGAGGGCATACGCCATGGGCTGCTTGCCGCCGTCGATCTTGAGCAGTATGATTTCAGCCCCACGGCGGATACGCTCATGCGCGCGACCGAGGCCACCGTGCGCGAGCGGCTGCCCGCGCGCATTGCGCTGCGGCGCGAAGCCGTGCTGGAAATGCCGCATGTGCTCGTGCTGACGGACGACCGCGAGAATTCCGTGACGGCGCTGCTGGAGCGCGAGCTTGGCAGCCTGCCGAAGCTGTATGATTTCGACCTGATGCAGGGCGGCGGACATATCGAGGGCTATCATGTTCGGGATGAGCGCGTGTGCGCGGCGATAGCCGATGCACTCGGCGCGCTGAACGAGAAGCGCGGCAACGCGCCGCTGTACGCCGTCGGCGATGGGAACCATTCGCTGGCCGCGGCGCGCGAATGCTGGTATGCCCAGCGCGAAAGCATTCCGGAGACCGAGCGCGAGGGGCATCCGCTGCGCTATGCGCTGGTGGAGCTGGTCAGCATCTATGACGATGGACTGAGCTTCCACCCGATACACCGGCTGCTGTGCAATGTCGATCCGGAGCAGGTGCAGCGCGAGCTGGGCTTCGATGCGGCGAACCCGCCGTCGCTTCAGGAATTACAGCCCAAGCTCGACGAGTGGCTGGCGCGGCATCCGGAGGCGCAGCTGGACTACATACACGGTGCCGAGGAGTGCCGGAAGCTTGGGGACAGGCCGGATAGGCTGAGCATAGTGTTCGGCAGCTTCGACCGCGGCGACTTTTTCGCGACGATACAGCGCGACGGGATATTTGTCCGCAAGAGCTTCTCCATCGGTAGTGCGGACGAAAAGCGGTATTATCTTGAATGCCGCAGGATAAGATAAAGACGCGGCGCTGAAACTGAATAGACGAAGGGCGGCTGTTTCAGACAGCCGCCTTTCGTTATCGTGTGTTTTCCAGGTCACAATTCCATCTTGAAATAATAGCCATATTTTATTATAATCAAGTCAGATCGACCCGATAAAACACGTAAGGAGTGCTGATATGGGGGCATGGAGCGTCAGCGTAACCGGAAATGATATGGCGCTCGACCTGAAGATGGATTACTCATGCGCCTTCTATCGCTGGGGAGAAAGCGCCGCAGACAAGATAGACGAATACATCAGAACCAGATTCGACGAGACCGATCCGGAGGAATGGTGCAACTATGTCTATTCCCTCGCGGACTATATGTGGAAAAAGGGCATTCTCACGGACGAGATAAGAGATCGGGCGATACAGCTGATCGACAGCGATTTCGGCCTTGAGATATGGGCGGAGTCAGGGGAGAAGATACTGAACCAGCGGAAGAAAGCGCTTGCGGATTTCCGCGCAATGCTTCTCTCGCCGATGGGGCCGAAGAAGAAAATCAAGCCCGACGTATACACGGACACCATTTTCAACGAAGGGGATATAGTGGCGATACAGCTGAAAACCGCCAATAAATCCATCGCCAAGCACGCCCGCGAATATACGGACATGACGAACGAAGAGTTCCATAGCTACGACGGGAAATATGTCCTGCTGCAAAAGATATCTGACAAATCGTCATGGCAATGCGCCATGGTGCCTGAAATACATGACTGGTGGGCAAACTTCCGGCTGCTCAACGGCATTTACGAAGAGATACCGGACAGCGTCGATACTGACCGGCTCACTGACGCGACCTTTATCGGTCGTCGGGAGCCGGTGTTCACCTGTGAGAGCAGCATGTTTTACTTCAGGAAAAGGCACTACAAGGTGATAGGCAATCAACGCCCGCAAATGGAGAGATACCAGTATTTGCAGAAAAGTGAAGGCAGGCAGATTTTCCTCGGAATAAGCACGGAGTGGCACGATCCGGACTCCTTCTTTGTGGCGGCGATGGATCTGGAGAAAACTGTCCGCCTGTGTGACGGTTCGGTCAGCCGGCTGATGGAGATCGCGCATGACGCGAACCGCTGTGGCGCGTTCAATTACCGTTTGTCGAAAGAAGAAAATGACAGGAATCGGGAGCAGGAGGAGCTTCTGATAGACCAGAAGCTGCGGGAAGCGGCGGACGATCCCAAAACGAAAATTTATATGCTGCACTGGGGTCGTGACTGCGCTTTTGCTTCCGTCAAAGATGGCCGGATAGACAATGTCTATGTCCTGGGCGTTTATCAGAGAAGCGGCGCGGCGACCTGTCTTCTGACCGAAATATCAAAGGCGGCGGGGTCGGGCGCATATATGATCATTCCCGATGTCAGGCGTAAAAAGAAGCTCGAAAAGCTCTGCGGATACGCGGATATTGAGATAAGGTACTGCTGACACATAATAAAACGAGCGGCTCCATAGCGGAGCCGCTTGTTTCTTATATATCGGGATGCCGATCCGAGCCTTACAGGAGAGCTTTGACCTTGGCGGCGATGTTTTCCGCGGTCAGGCCGTATTCCACGAACAGCGCGTCGGGCTTACCGGACTGGCCGAAGCGATCTTCTACGCCGACGCGGTCGAAGCCGGCGCCGGCATGACCGGCCAGAACCTCTGCGACTGCGGAGCCGAGGCCGCCTGTGACGAAGTGTTCCTCTGCGGTGACGATGGCCTTCACCTTGCCGTTGTAGGCGAGGATGGTCTCTTTGTCGATGGGCTTGATGGTGTGGAAATTCACGACCGCTGCGCTGATGCCCTCGGCCTCAAGCAACTCCGCCGCCTTGATGGCGCGGGTCACCATGAGTCCGGTGGCGAAGATCGCGGCATCACTGCCGTCGCGGATGACGTTGGCCTTGCCGGGGATGAACGGCGTATCCGCGTCGGTCACGGCGTCGGTATTCGGGCGGGACAGGCGCAGATATACGGGGCCGTCTATCTCCACGGCCGCCTCGACGGCCTTTTTGGCTTCCTCGGCGTCACAGGGGACGAACACGGTCATGCCGGGGATGCCGCGCATGAGGCTTATATCCTCAAGCGCCTGATGGGAGCCGCCGTCCTCGCCGACGCTGAGCCCCGCGTGGGTGAACGCGAGCTTGACGTTTGCTTTGGCATAGGCGACGCTGTTGCGTATCTGCTCATATGCGCGGCCTGCGCCGAATATGGCGAAGGTGCTGGCGAAGGGGATATAGCCGGAGAAGGCAAAGCCCGCCGCCGCGTCTATCATGTTCGCTTCGGCGATGCCGAAATCATAAAACCTGTCGGGGAAAGCCTTTTTGAAGGTGCTGGTCTTTGTGGAGCCGGAGAGGTCCGCGTCCATAACGACTATGCGCTCGTTGATTTTGCCAAGCTCAGCAAGAGCTTCGCCGTATGCTTCTCTTGTGGATTTAGCCATTTAACGCAGCCTCCAATTCTTTCATGGCCGCCTCGTAATCGGCGGTCTTTATAGTGGTGCCGTGCCAGCCGGGGTTGTTCTCCATGAAGGACACGCCCTTACCCTTGACGGTTTCGCAGCAGATGAACTTCGGCTTGCCGGTGGTGTGCGGCAGGCGGAGCGCCGCGGTGACGGCGTCGATATCGTGCCCGTTCACGGTGACAGTGTCAAAGCCGAAGGCGGCAAACTTCGCGCAGATGTTGCCGAGGGACATGACGTCGTCGTTTTTACCGTCTATCTGGAGACCGTTATGGTCGAGAATAACAGTGAGGTTATCGAGCTTATAGTGGGCGGCGGCCATTGCAGCTTCCCATATCTGCCCCTCTTGGCACTCGCCGTCGCCGACCATGGTGTATACCTGATAGCTTTTTCCGGCGTGCTTTGCGGCCATAGCCATGCCTACAGCGATGGACATGCCCTGACCGAGGGAGCCGGTGCAGGCGTCAACACCGGGGGTCTTGTTCTTGTCGGGGTGCCCCTGCAGGTGGCTTCCGAGCTGGCGCAGAGTCATAAGCTCCTCCTTCGGGAAGAAGCCCTTGTCCGCCAGCACCGCGTAGAGCGCGGGGCAGCAATGACCCTTGCTCAGGACGAAACGGTCACGATCCGGCATCTGCGGATCGGCAGGGTCAACGTTCATCACGTTATAATACAGCGCGACCAGCTCGTCGATGCAGGACAGGGAGCCGCCCGGATGACCGGACTGCGCCTTGTACAGCTCTTCGATTATATCGATCCTGAGCTGAGCCGCTTTCTTCTGAAGCGTCATTCTTTGTTCCTCCATTCAGGTTTGTAGCCAATCGAGCGGGAATTTGCCCCCCGCAAAACGACATCTATAAGTATACATTACCGCGAATAGAATTTCAATACATAAAAGTTCTTGAAAAATGTCAATAAATGCTGTTTAATATCAGCGGAGTGATTTGATTGAAATACAAAATTATTGCATTTGACCTTGACGGTACGCTTCTGAACGACGTCAAGGAGATACCTGAGGAGAATCTGCGCATGCTGCACCGCGCGGCGGAGTGCGGCGTACAGCTCGTGCCGGCGACTGGGCGGATATATCCCGGCCTGCCGGAGCAGCTGCGCGCGCTGCCGTTCGTGCGCTACTGCATATGCGTGAACGGTGCGCAGGTGTACGACGCATGGGAGAAAAAAGTGATCTGCCGCGCGGAGATACCAGCGGCGCGGGCGATAGAACTGGCGGAATTCATGGACGGCCTGCCCGTGATCTACGACTGCTATCAGGACGACTGGGGCTGGATGAGCGGCAGCATGTACGCGAAGATCGACGAATATATAAGCGACCCCGGCGTCGCACTGCTGACGAAAAAGACCCGCACGGCGGTGGACGATCTGAAAGCGACGCTGCGCGAGCGCGGAACGCCGGTGCAGAAAATGCAGATGCATTTCAGCGATCCGGCGCAGCGGCTGCACTGGCTGGCTGAGCTGCCCGCGCTGTGGCCGGACATATCCGTGACCTCGTCGATAAGCAGCAACATAGAGCTGAACAGCCTTGAGGCAAACAAGGGCGCGGCGCTGAAGCAGCTGTGCGGCCTGCTCGGCGTCGGCTTAGAGGAGACGCTCGCCTTCGGCGACGGGTCGAACGACCTGACGATGCTCTCCGCAGCGGGAACCGGAGCCGCCATGCTCAACGCCTCGGATAAGGTCAAAGCCGCGGCGGACATCGTGACGGAGGCGGACAACAACTGCGCCGGTGTTGCGCAGACGGTGTACAGGCTCATGCCGGAGATAGGGGGAGCATGCGATGAATGAAGCGATCGCGGTGCGCGTGGTGATAAGCGCGCTGATAGGATATCTGCTCGGCTGCATAAGCCCGTCGTTCCTCATCGGGAAGCGGCGCGGATACGACGTGCGCGAGACCGGGTCGAAGAATGCCGGCGCGTCAAACACGATAATCATGGCGGGGAAGTTTGCCGGAGTGCTGGTCGCGGTGCTGGATATTCTGAAGGCTGCGGCCTCATGGTGGATAGCGGCCGCGCTGTTTCCGGAGCTTGAATTTGCCGGACAGATCGCAGGAGCGGCCTGCGTGCTGGGGCATATGTTCCCCGTGTTCCTGGGCTTCAGGGGCGGAAAGGGCTTCGCCTGCCTCGGCGGGCTGGCGCTTGCCTGCGGCCCCGCGACGTTTTTGCTGATGGTACTGCTCGCGGCAATTATCGGCTTTGCGAGTAGCTATATCTGCATCGCGGCGGTGTCGATGTCGGTCGTTTTCCCGCTGTATTATGCGCTGACCACCGGCTCGTGGCTGGGTGCGCTGATATTGCTGCTGCCGTCTCCGTTCATGTTCTATAAGCATAGGGAAAATTTCCAAAGGATCGCGGCGGGGCAGGAGCTGAAGCTCAGCTTCCTGTGGAAAAATGAGAGCGAGATGAACCGCACCGGCCATATAGCCGCCGTCGAAAACGAAGCCGACGGCGAGCTGCAGGCGTAAAAATTCGCAGTTTGCTGGCAGAATAAATAAAAAATTCCGTGGATCATTCCACGGAATTTTTTATCTGAGCCGGTCGAAGCCATCGTCCACAGGGGACTGGACTTTCTGCGGCTTTTTGCCCATGTTCTGAATAATGACCCAGGTGTAGTACATGAACATCAGCGCGGTGGAGATAAAGATGAGCTGCATGCCGAAATAGCGCTCATCCGCGATGCACATCACGCACAGCATCGCGCCGATCATTGAGAAGAACAGACTGTGCCACGGTTTGGGCTGGCCGAATACGTATCCGGCGTTATAGAAGAAGCCGATCATTGCGACCGAGACCGCGATGATCTCCACAGCGTAAGCCCAGACGACACTGTTGATATCGTTGGCCTTGTAGCAGACAACGAGCCAGAGCGCGTACATCAGCACCGGCAGCATGGACAACAGGCACAGCAGGGAGATCTTGGCCTGCGGGTCGCTCACCTTTTTCATGAGCAGCGGGAATGCGACTCCAGAGAGGAGCGCCAGCCCCGCGAGGATGAGCAGAAATACGACCTCTTCGTCGGTCTCGCAGCTCATGGCCAGGACGAGCGCGCCGAGACACATCATCCCGCCGATGACCCAGCGGAGAATGGAGAAGAGCCGTCCGGTGTTGGCCAGCGCCTCATACGGCGCGGCGGGCGGGACGAACTGCTGTGCTTTCATACGCTTGATGAAGCGATAGAACACTGCGGCCGCCGCGAGGACTATCAGCACCACCGCGACATTCAGCGAGCTGGAGCCGCAAAGCCCGTTGTCATCGAACGCGATCTGAAGCTGGAGCCAGCGGATGAAAACACCGAAAGCGCTTGCGCCCAGCACGTAGCAGTCGAGCTTCAGGGCAAGCTGTTTCATTTCGTTGCGCATAAAGAATTACCTGCTTTTATATTATTTTATATAGGGATTTATATAAGGGATTTTATACTCATTCTGCCATTCCGTCAAGCGGAAGATGAGGAGGACAAGATGAAGCGAACGATTTTGCTGTCATATATCGCGCTGGTGATCGCTGTTGTGCTGTCGGCTGCGGCAGGGCGCGGCGCGGAGAGCGCACCGGAGGAGACTGCACCGCCCGAGGAAAGTGCTGCACCGGAGACAACGCCGCAGCCCCCGTCCGCGCCGGAGCGGATAAGCCTGCTGACAGAGGACGGCATACTGGAAATGGACATGCAGGAGTATCTGGTCGGCGTTGTCGCGGCGGAGATGCCGGCGGCTTTTCCTGGTGAAGCGCTGAAGGCGCAGGCGGTGGCTGCGCGGACATACGCGATGAACTGCGCCGCAGGCAAAAAGCATGGCGATGCGCAGGTGTGCGCCGATTATAAATGCTGTCAGGCGTGGCAGGACGACGCCGCGCTGCGCGAAAAATGGGGCGTGGACTACGACATGTATATAGAAAAAATACGCGCCGCGGTCGCGGCGACGGAGGGGCAGTATCTGAGCTATGACGGGGAGGCGGTGTTCGCGGCGTTCCACTCATCGTCCGCCGGAGCGACCGAGGCCAGCGGCAGCATATGGAGTGAGCGGCCGTATCTCATAAGCGTCAGCAGTCCGGAAACGGAGGAAGACGTGCCTAACTTTGTCAGCCGCGTTGACTGCACGGAGCTTGACTTCCGCGACACGCTTCTCTCCGCGCACCCCGAAGCGGACTTCACCGGCGATGCGTCGGGCTGGGTGGGCGAGATCTCACGCGACGAGAGCGGACGCGTGGCAAGCGTCGTTCTGGGCGGCGTCAGCGTATCTGGAACGGAGCTCAGGAGCCTGTTCGCGCTCCGCTCCACGGCATTCGAGCTTGAATATGACGGCGGCTTTCATTTCACCGTCACGGGCTACGGCCACGGCGTTGGAATGAGCCAGTACGGCGCGAAGGTCATGGCCGAGGATGGCGATGACTATCGGGCGATACTGGCTCATTATTATACGGGATGCGAGCTTACAGGCTGAACTTCTTCTCGTAGGTACAGAAGCAGTAGCGTATGCCGTCCTCCTCCTCCCATGGCTCCTGCGAAACGCATTCCCATTCGGGGTTATGGTCGAGGTTCGGGAAGAAGCTGTCCGACTGCGGCTCGGTGTCTATTTTGGTGACGTATACGCGCTCAAGATAGTTGAAAAACTGCATGTAAACGCTCGCGCCGCCTATGACGAAGCACTGTTCAAAGTCTTCCGCCGCGTCCAGCGCTTCGCCGGTGCTGTGCACGACCAGCGCGCCGTCCACGTTGATGCCCTGGCGGGAGACGACGATGTTGAAGCGGTTTGCCAGGGGCTTGCCGCCCGGAAAATCGGCAAGCGTTTTGCGGCCGACTATGACGGCGGAGCCGTCGGTAAGGCTGCGGAAATGGCGCCTGTCGGCCTTGAGGACGACGGGCTGCGTGCCGCCGTCGCCGATGCCCCAATCGGAATATACTGCAACTATTGCATCCATAATTTTACCTCTGTCCTCACAGTGCTACGGGTATTTTTTCGTCAAAAGGCGTAAACTCGTAATTTTCCATGCGGAAACTGTCGCGCGTGAACTTGTAGAAATCATCAACGCTCGGATCGACGATGAATTTCGGCGCCGGCTTCGGCTCGTTCCGGATTATCCGCTCTATCATCGGCACATGCCGGTCGTATATATGTGCGTCGGCGATGACGTGCACAAACTCGCCCGGCTCAAAGCCGGACACCTGCGCCAGCATTATCGTCAGCACGGCGTACTGCACAACGTTCCAGTTGTTCGCGGCGAGCATGTCCTGCGAGCGCTGGTTGAGTATGGCGTTGAGCTTGTTTCCGGTGACGTTGAAGGTCATGGAATACGCGCAGGGGTATAGCGCCATTTCCGACAGGTCGGCAAAATTATAAATGTTCGTCATGATGCGGCGCGAGGCCGGATTGTGCTTGAGGTCCCACAGCACCTTATCGACCTGATCCATGTCGCCCTCGGGGTAATGGTGCTTTACGCCCAGCTGATAGCCGTAGGCCTTGCCGATGGAGCCGTTCTCGTCCGCCCACGCGTCCCAGACGCGGGTGCGCAGATCGTGCACGTTGTTGCTTTTGGCCTGCCATATCCACAGCAGTTCGTCAATAGCGGACTTCCAGTATGTGCGCCGTATGGTGAGTATCGGAAATTCGCTGGACAGATCGTAGCGGTTTACAATGCCAAATTTCTTGACCGTGTGGGCGCTTGCGCCGTCCTCCCAGTGCGGGCGGACTTCGCGGTCGGTGTCCCAGACGCCGTTATCAAGAATGTCCCGGCAGTTCTGGATGAATATCTCGTCTGCTCTGCTCATATCGCACCGCCTTAAAAAAACTAAGCTTAATAATAACACATTTGCCGCCGCATGTCCACAGGAACCGCTTCACGTCCATCCGAATACCATGGAGCGAGGAGGTGGTTTATTTGTGAAATTTGCTGTAATTGGAGGAGATCTGCGCTCTGCGCTGCTCTGCTCGATGCTTGCGGGCGACGGACACAGGGTGTACAGCTTCGCGCTTGAGAAGGCGGAGCTGCCGCCGGAGGTGCCGAAGGCCGGCTGCATTCAGGGCTGCACATACGGCGCGGACTGCGTAATTCTGCCGTGCCCCGCGGAGAAGGGCGGCTTCCTGTATGCCCCGTTTGCCGCTGAGACCCACCGGATGACCGAGGTGTGCAGCGCGCTCTGGCCGGGGCAGATACTCTGCGCGGGGAAGCTGAGCGACACCGCCGCGGCATGCGCGATGGAGGCAGGGGCGCAGGTGGAGGACATCATGCTGCGGCAGGATTTCGCCGTGGGCAACGCGGCGATAACCGCCGAGGGGGCGCTCGGCCTGCTCATCTCCGGCAGCGATAAAACGCTCTGGCGGCGAAAAGCCCTCGTCCTCGGCTGGGGGCGCATAGGCTCCATCCTTGCTCAGCGGCTGCGCGCGATGGGAGCGGATGTATACGCCGCGGCCAGAAAGAGCCGTGATCGCGCAATGGCGCGCGCGATGGGCTGCCATGGGCTTGGCTTTGACGAGCTTGAGGGGCGGGTCGCGGACTTCGACTACATAATCAATACGATACCGGCGCGCGTCCTCAGCGACGCCGCGCTCTGCTGCGTCCGCGATGACGCGCTGCTGCTGGAGCTTGCCTCGCAGCCTGGCGGCTTCGACCGGAATCTGGCCGAGAACATCGGGATAAGGACAATCTGCGCGCCGGGGCTGCCCGGAAAGTGCGCGCCCTACGGCGCGGCGGAGCTGATGCGCGAGGCAATATATGACGTTTTGAACGAGCAGGGGGAGTAGCAATGGGTGAGAAGAAAATTGTCGGTCTGGCGCTGTGCGGGTCGTATTGCAGCTATGACAAGGTGTTTGCTGCGGCGTGGGTGCTTGCGGAGAAATACGAGCTGATACCGATCATGAGCGGCACCGCCGCCGCGACGGACAGCCGCTTCGGCATGGCGGAAGAGAATATGCGCAGGCTCGCCGAGCTGACGGGGCATGCCGACGTGGTGACGACGATAGCCGCCGCCGAGCCGCTCGGCCCTGCAAGGCCGATGGATGCGCTGCTGATCGCGCCGTGCACCGGCAACACGCTTGCAAAGCTTGCTCACGGGATAACGGACAGCGCCGTGGCGATGGCGGCAAAGGCGCACCTTCGCAACGGGCGGCCGCTCGTGCTTGCGATATCGACGAACGACGGGCTTTCCGGCTCGGCGGAAAACATCGCGCGGCTGCTGAACCGGAAGAACGTCTATTTCGTCCCATTTGGGCAGGACGATCCGGCGAAAAAGCCCTGCTCACTCCAGGCGGATTTCAGCCTGATGTACGCAAGTGTGGAGGCGGCGATGGCGGGAGCACAGCTTCAGCCAATTTTGACTGCAAAATAATGGCTTCGTGGCATTGACAAGAAATTATCCGGCATGTTACAATTATAAGAGCGCGTTACCGATACGATAAAGCGGAGGAGAGAAAATGAAGAAAAAGCTATGGATAATCGCTGTTGTGGCGATACTCATCGTCGCGGTGCTGGCGTCTCTGGCGGCCTGCGGCAATCTGTTTTCCAAGAACGATGAGCCCGAGGAACTGGAGGATGAGCTGACGGCGGAGAAGCCGGAAGCCGAGGAGACCGAGGAACCGGAAGCGACCGCACAGCCTGAGGAGCCGGAAGCCACGAAAACCCCGACGAGCACCGGCAGTGGCAGCAGACCCGGCGCAAGCACCGGCAATAAGCCCGGCAATTCCGGCAGAACCACTCCCGCACCCACGCCCGGCGCAGAACCCGATCCCGCACCGAGCACCGAGCCCGAACCCGGCACGGAGCCGACCCCCGCGCCCAGTCCGGACACTGAGCCGAACCCCGGCTACGATCCGACTCCCGCGCCCGATCAGGATAACGGCACTGGCAGCGATCTGGGGGATGCCATAAAGGACATCATCGACGAGTCTCATAAGCCCGGCAACGGCGACCTTGGCGGCGCAATCGGTGACCTGATAGGCACGATCATCGGCGGCGGCAGCGAGAAGCCCTGAGCACATAAAACAAGGTAAAACGATCCCGCATCACAGAAGTGAAGTGACCCCAAAAAGTTAGACAATATTCTGAAGTAAAAATTGTTCAAGCAGCCGAAAGGGCTTGCTGTCTGTGAATTGCAGGCGGCAAGCCCTTTAGCTTTGCCTTGATCCTGCGGTTGTTGTAGTAATCCAGATATGCAACGAGTTCCTGCCTGAAGTGTTCCATAGACTGAAACTCTTGTAAGTACAACAGTTCACTTTTGAGTAAGCCGAAGAAATTCTCTATCACGGCGTTGTCCAGACAGTTTCCTTTCCGGCTCATGCTCTGGCGAACGCCTTTCTCCCGGAGCATCTGTTGGTATTGTTTGTGTTGGTACTGCCAGCCCTGGT
>ERZ773208.103-NODE-103-length-78614-cov-20.404753_pt1 | contig 78614 bp, 111 predicted proteins | sample MGYA00581006_ERZ773208 | MGnify/ENA primary metagenome ERZ773208 (study PRJEB29015, sample SAMEA2737793) | human gut metagenome | biome: human gut; feature: human-associated habitat; material: faeces | place: China | collected 2012 ... | reverse complement strand
ACCGTCAGCTAACAGTTGATAAGTAAATTAGTTCCTTATCACTGTTAAGCCAAGCGTTTCCGAGTTTTGATAGTGTACTGCCGTGGCAAACAAATAATATCTTAATCATATGAATTTTCCTTCCTGCAATGCCTCAAAGTGCCGTATTTTGCGCCATTTTGCGATTCATGCCCTGAAATCTGTGATGTACAGATTTCTGTCCAAATCCGGTTTGGAGGGCAAAATGAGGCAAATCAGTGCAAGCAAACGTAGTCAAAACGTAGTCGAAATAGCGAAAACAGACTACTGCGGTTTTGGGCAGGTATTATTCTTCATTCTACCACATCCGTCAACTTATCACCACAGAGAAAAACACAAGATATCATAGCCCTGCTTGACAGACTGCAAAACCTCCGGCTTTCGCCGGAGGTTTCGTTCTGTTGGTCAAATACGTCCGTGTCAGTTCTCCCGCGTTTCGTAGCGCAGGGGCACGCCGTACACCGCCTCGTAGGTCTCCCGGCAGAAATCTTCCGTCTTCTGCCGCAGCTGCTCCCGGGCGGCGGGGCGGGACAGGGTCTCGTCCGGCCAGATGGGCGCGCCTAAATGGGGCGTGTATTCCTGCACAGGGAACCCGTCGGCGCCGACCAAGTCGCTGTCCGCCATCGTGATGAAGCACGGCACCACCGGTACGTGGTTCTTCAGCGCCATGTCAAAGGCGCCGGGCTTCAGGGGCTTGGGCTTGCGGTAGTTCCACCACATGCTCTGTTCCGGGTAGATCAGCAGGCAGTTGCCCTCCGACAGCACCTGATCTACCGCGCGGAGAAATTTCTTCATCGTCTGCATGTTGGAGCTGAGGGGAAGGGTGTTGCAGTTGCGCATGAGAAAGCCGTAAAAGCCGGGGAAGCTGGTGTAGTTCCCCTCCCGGATCACCCGGTACATCCGCTTGGGATGCTTCGACGCGTCAAACACCTTCTGCATGATGAAGCTGTCCATGGGGTGAAAATGGTTGCAGGTGATCACCGCACCCTTTACCCCGGCCAGATGCTCCAGCCCCTCGGTTTTGCACAGGATGATCTCTTTTTTGCGCCGCAGATTCCAGAAATACAGATACGCCGCGCCAAATGCCGCCGTCCGCCTGCATTCCGCAGAAAAGCGCCTGTCCGCGTACTCGATCTCCTCCGGCAGCAGGACGCGGCTTGGGGGATCGTTTTCCACGTCCTCGTCAAAGCGCCCCTCCCGCTCATACTGGGCAATTTTTTCCAGTATGGCCAGACGTTCCGGGGACTTGGGAATCTCCTGAGACGTCATACGTTCACCACCCGCCTGATCTTCCAGCGGATCAGCATATTTGCCGTCCGCTTTCTGGCCTGCCGTTTGCCCATGGCGATCAGATGCGTGGTCTCCTCGGCGGAGCGGGCGATGTGCCATTCGGTGTAGCCTTCCCGAACCTCGCGGATTTCCTCCAGATAGCCGGAACGTTCCGCATAGTCCCAGAACACGTCGCCGAAGGCCACGTCGTCCCGGTGCCAGGGCTTGAAGTCCAGATTGTAGTGGATAAGCTTGGGGGCGTTCGTGTGGACGTCGCAGGGCATGGTGTTCCACTCGAAGCCCACGTACTCCACACGGTTCTTGCAGATGACGTTCAGATAGTCCTGATCCTGGGCGATCTGGAAGGTGACGCTTTGCAGCAGGCGGAGGAACACGTTCAGAAAGTCACATTTGCGCATGGCGTCCAGATTCATCAGCAGCACGCCGGCGTTGAAGTAGTGATCCGCCGCCACCCGTAGGCGCTTCTTGGTGTACAGCGCCAGCGCCGGGATGGAGCCGACCACGCTGTCGGGGATCGCGCCCACCAGATTCTCCTCCAGATCCACGTCGTACAGCTCTGACACATCGCCCAGCAGCACCACGTCGCTGTCCAAGTACAGCGCCTTGTCAAGCCCGGGGAACAGATCGGGGATGAACAGGCGGTAATAGGTGGATTTGGAATAGTAGTCACGGGTGTGGAGCTTGTCGGCAAACTGCTCCACGGCCTGCGTGATGTCGATAAACTCCATGGTGAAGCCGTCGGAGGCGAAGGAATCCGTCAGCCGCCGGATGTTCTCCGGGTCAAGACCGGTGTGGAGTATCCGCAGGGCATAGTCCCGCTTTGGATTGCAGTTTTCCTTCAGTGACGTGAGCGTCACCGCGAGGAAGGGAACGTAGGCGTTGTCACAGGCGAAAAATAAGTTGACGGGGTTCATTGCAGGTTCTCCTTTATGGACAGATATTCATTCAGGATGTCATCGAAGCAGGTGTAGCCAAATTTTTTATGTACCTTCTCCACCTGCCATTGCTTGATGTTCTCCGTGTGGGGGTAGGGGGTGTAAAACAGCCGCTTGGAAAAATGCCGGATTACGGTATGACCGTGGAGGAACTTCTGGTCGTTGAACCGCTGGGGCAGGAGCCGCCGGGATGTGGTGGAGCGGATGAGCGCGGACTGATCCGCAAACATCAGCTTTTTCGTCCGAAGCAGCTCCCGGGACTTTTCAAAGATCCCGGTCTCGCGGCACAGCTTCACGTTGAACAGAAGCACACCGGCATTGATATAGTTGGGGTTAACAAGGTATTTCCCGTAGTGATCCCGGGCGGCGGCGTACTCCACGGTTTCCACGTCCTGATCGTAAAGCAAGCCGATATCCTTGCAGACCATGATGTCCGCGTCCAGATACAGCAGCTTGTCCGGCATGGGCAGAAGATCCGCCAGCAGCCGCAGCAGGGTGTAGGGGGAACAGTAGCAGCCCTCGTTGGCGTTTTGCTTCAGGTGCTGCTCGTAAAGCGCCGTGACGTCATAGAGCTTTACGTGGGTGTCGGGGTTGTGGCGGCGCAGCGCCGTCTCGATGATGTCCGCATGGTGCCGGGTCATGGGAAGATAATCGGGGGAAACCCGGGTCAGCTCCATGGTGAAAATGTGGATGGTCAGCGGCCTCGGCGCGTCCAGCCGGCGCACAATGGACAGGCCCGACGTCAGCACGCCGTCGAACACCTTGTCGTTGCCGCAATACAGGATATCGGTCACGTCTTCTCCTCTTTCTTCACATATCGGATGTATTCGTAGTCACTTTCCTGACTCCGTCTGACCATGGTCTTATAGATTTCATCCCGCAGCGCCTGCGCTCTGGCTCTGGGAGGGAGACTGTGGTCCGGGTAAAAGGGGCCGTCCAGATACGTCACCGTCCGGGGCTTCCGGCCGAAGCGGCGGCGGTGGTAGGTGGTGGTCAGGGTGAAGCTGGGAACGTCCAGCTCCACGGGGTATTTCATGGACGTGGCGGGGAAATCCCGGATGCCGGTATAGTACGGCCAGATGTGGGCTTCCGGGTAGACCATGATGAAGCTGCCTTCCTCAATTCTGGTGCGGATGGCGTCCAGGAAGGAACGCATGGCTTTTATGTTGGAGGGGAGGGGCAGAGCGCCTAAGTACGGCGTGATCTTTCCCAGCACCGGCATGGAGACGTTGTTGGGGTGGACGATCATGTAGACGCTTTTCGGAAACAGCGCCAGATTGGGCAGGAACGGGTCGCCCACCTGCTGGGTGTGGTTGCCGTAGACGAAGCAGCCGGTCTTGCCGGCCTTCCTCAGCACCTGCCGGTTTTCAAAGCGCGCGTGGAGCGCCAGCTTGCAGTACAGGAATGCCGCGGGCATGGCAAACAGGCGGTAAGCGATGAATCTTGCCGCCTTCCACCCGGGGCGGGGGTCAATGTACCGGTAGCTCTCGTCAATGCGCCGCGTTTCGATCTTGGCGGAGGAAAACTCGTCGTTCCGCTCGTCGGTGTAATATATGGTTTTGATTGGCGCGGGGGCCTGCGTCTTCATAAGATGCTCCATCCGAATCTTCATAGTCAGGGAAGCTCCGAAACGGTCGTATCCGGCTGAATCAGAGCTTGTCATAGTTTACCGCCAAAGCCCCCGAAAGTCAAGGAGTTCTGTCGTACCCGCACTCTACCCGCGCGTCCCCCGCTGTCCGGCTGGTAGAATGGGGTGGAAAAGACTCCACCCGGGATTCTACCGGCGGGGGAGTCGATTTTTGCGGGGTTTTCGGCTGTAAATCCGGTTCGGGCGCAAAAGCCGGAGCCGCACTGCCCTGCGCAGTACGGCTCCGGTGGTTTTCCAGAAGCTGGCGTCTCTCCCTAATATTTCAGATACCGCCTGAGCTTGGCCTCCGCCCGTTTCAGCGTCCGGCAGACGGTGCTTTTGTTCACGCCACGGTCCGCGGCGATCTGGGTCAGGGTCTGTTCCTGAAAATAAAAGGCGATAAGGGTCTCCCGCTGCAAGGGCGTCAGCTCCTCCTGCATCACCCGCTGCACCCGCTTCAGCTGCACCTCCCGAGGCAGCCGGGGGCCGAGGTAGCCCTCATACAGTATATTTTTCATTCCGGTAGTACCCCCTGTCGTAGTAGTGGGCCGTCAACTCCGCCAGTTCGTTCATTTGGGTCAGCATGGGGGTCAGTTCCGCAATGCGGCGCTTACAGCGCCAGATTTCCTCCGGGTCTTCCGTTGCTGCCAGCAGCAGCCGAAGCTCCCGCAGCCGCCGTCGCAGGGGGACGGCGGCTTCCTCGTAGCACACGCTCAGCTCTGCCAGCGTCATAGCGCGTCTCCTTCACAGCAGCGGCAGACGCCGTCCGGCGCGTAGCATTCGCCGCCGCATTTTTCACACAGACGCACAGGCACTTGCGCCTGATCGTCTATGTACAGCATGGGTTCCAGGAATCGGATCATAAGAATCGACCTCTTTCGTAAGAAATGTAGGGTATCTAGGCAATAACCTGTCGAAATTGGCATTCTTTTTTTCGCATAATTTCCCAGCTATTTCCATGGAAACAGCATACCACACGCTATGTGTAATGTCCGTCGAAATGTGTAGGCGTCTTTATTCCCCTGTTTTTTCACTTTTTTTGTGGTATCCTTGCGCTAACCAGATAACAAGAAAGAAGTGGTCATATGTTGGGAACCCGAATTGCGGCGCTGCGCCGGGAGGCGGGGTTAAGTCAGGCGGAGCTGGCGCAGCGGCTGCAGGTCAGTCCAAGTGCGCTGGGGATGTACGAGCAGGAACGGCGGGAGCCGTCCATGCAGACCCTCGTGAAGCTGTCACGGGAGCTGGGCGTCACCACGGACTATCTGCTCACGGGAACCCCGGCGGAAAAGGAACGGGCGGAACTGGAGGAAATGCTGCTGGGCCGTATCCGCGCCGCGGATCAGCGGCTGGAGCAGCGCCGGGAGCGTCCCTTCTCCCGGGAAGAGCTGGCGGTCCTGTTTGCCGCCATGCTGATGGAGGAATAATACTATTTCTTGATAAAATGATTTCATCATTTTATTTGAGCTGTTTCACAGCAGACCGCCTGTCGGCGGTAAGAAATGTATTGACTTCGTCTTTTGCGGCAATGCCGCAGGCCGCAATCCTGCGGCCTGATAAAACACTTTTAAGCGTTTTATCAAAAACTCGTATAAGGATTTTTGTTGACTGCCCCGTCCGGATTCGCTATGATTATCCCAAAAGGAGGGATCGTCATGGAGGACACGTATTTTATAGACGAAGCGCTTGCTCTGGCGCGGGAGGCCGCGGCGGACGGCGAGGTGCCGGTGGGCTGCGTGATCGTCCGGGGGGACACCATCGTCGGCCGGGGGCGCAACCGCCGGGAGACGGACAAGTCCGCCCTCGCCCACGCGGAGATAGAAGCCATCGGGGAAGCATGCCGGCGTTTGGGCGGCTGGCGTCTGTGGGAGTGTACCCTGTACGTGACGCTGGAACCCTGCCCCATGTGTGCCGGGGCCATTATCAACGCCCGCATCCCCCGGGTGGTCTACGGTGCTTCCGACCGGAAGTGCGGCGCTGTAGATTCGGTGTGCAGTCTGTTTTCCATGGAGTTCAATCATCACCCGCAAGTGGAAAGCGGCGTCCGGGAAGCCGAGTGCGGGGCGCTGCTGACGGAATTTTTCCGTAATCTCCGGACGGAACTGCGTTCCAGACCCAAGTGGAAGCCCGGGAGTAATACATAGGTTTTCTTACGTCATTTTTCGACGCTGACGAGGTTTTTCGACATTACTTTACGTAAGGGGGGCGGCGTATGGGCAGCAGAGCGCTGCGGGTGGGCGCGGCGGCAATTCTTTGCGCCCTTACCCTGCGGCTGTTCGCTTCGGGACTTCCGGGGAAGCTCCTGTCGTGGCTGACAAGCCCGGATACCGCCGCATTCCTGATCTACTTAGAAACCGGACGAGACGTCCGGTTTTCGCCGTCTCAGGAGGCATTTTCGGTGGATTTCGTGGAATCTCCGCCCCCTGCGGCACCGCAGCCCACCGAGCCGCCCCTTCCGTCCTTTTCTGACCCGGAAATGGTGAAGCTGTACTATGCCTGTTCCGTCAGCCCGGACATCGGAGCGCTGATGGAGCAGCCGCTGAACTGGGACCTGACCGGCGAGCAGCCCACGGTGCTGATCCTGCACACCCACTCCACGGAAAGCTACACCCGCCACGGCGAAGCCTATACCGAAACCTCTTCCTACCGGACGCTGGACGACAATTTCAACATGCTCTCCATCGGCCGCCGGGTGCAGGCGCTTCTGGGGGAAAGCGGCATCGTCGCCATCCAGGACACGTCCCTGCACGACTACCCGTCCTACAACGGTTCTTATGCAGATGCCCGGAAGTCCATCAAAAAGCTCTTGGAGGAATACCCCACAATCCAGATGGTGCTCGACCTCCACCGGGACGCCTCCGGCGGGGCAAGCCAGATGCGCACCCTCGCCCATGTAGATGGCAGCGACAGCGCCCAGCTGATGATCGTCGTGGGCACGAATTACGATACATGGGAGGAAAATCTCTCCCTTGCGCTGAAGCTCCACGCCCAGCTGGAAACGGCCTGCCCCGGAATCACCCGCCCGTTACAGCTGCGCGGCCAGCGGTTCAACGAGGATCTGTCCCCCGGCGGTCTGCTGATCGAGGTGGGCGCCGCCGGGAACTCCCACGACGAGGCGCTGACCGCCGCCGGGGAACTGGCGAAGGCCATCATCGCACTGGCGAAGGGCACTCAGCCGTTGGATGAAGAATAAGAGTACCGCACAGATTTGCTGGGTGGTCGTAAAACAGCGAATGGAGCGTATCGGTAAAGATACGCTCCATTCCTGCGCTCGGCCACCTCTCCCATAGGGAGAGGCAAGGTGGTGCTTGCACGGCAAGAGGGTGCAGCTTTTTTAAAACAGATTCCACCACGACGCCCCGTGAGCCTGCCCCATGGCCTCCACCTTCCGGGAAAGGGCGGCGCACCCGGCGGCGAAGTCGGTTTCCTCCCGGGCGGCGGCGTAGACCTCCACCTCGGCAAACAGCGCGTCGATCTCCTCCATGGGCGTGTGGTCGGCAAAGCAGGCGCCCAGATGGCGGCAGCGCCCCCATGCTTCCCGCGCCTGAAGCATCAGCACTTCTCCCTGCGCCATGTCTCCCTGAAGCGCCGTTTTCGCGGCGTTTTCCAAATCCCGTGCAATCGGCTCATGGCACTTGGCCATGCCCCATGTGGCGGCAATGCCCCCGGCCAGCAGGACGAGAAGCAGAGCGAATCCGATCCAACTGCGTTTCATCTGCCGTACTCCTTTCCCAGCCACACGACCTTGTTCCCGGCGTCCACCGCCAGCAGCAGGGTGTCCGCGATTTCCGCGCGGTGCTCCTGCAGGACCTGCTTCAGCCATGCTTCATCCTTCCCGGCTCTGCCCAGATTCTCTCTGGAAAGGAAGCCGTCCTCCACGATGGTCACGGGGAGGAACTGGGGCTTGGGGTGAATGCCCGCATCCTTGGCGCTGGCAGGACGCTCCTTGGGGAAGGGGAACACGGAAAGATTTCCGTCGGTTTCCAGAATGGCGTACTGCACGGCAGTGATGTCCAGCACGTCCTTTTCCCGCAGGTGCCCCGTCAGCTCGTCCAGCGTCACCCGGGTGCAGCGGAGATTGTCCTGCATCAGCTTCCCGTTTTCAATCAGGATCACCGGCTTGCCGCACAGCAGCTGCCGGAATTTCACGCTGTACAGGATCAGCCCGGACAGCACAAGTTCCGACCCCAGAACCGTCAGGATCGGCACCAGCCCGGAATACAGGGGGATCGCCCCGTCCTGCATGGGAATTGCCGCCAGATTTGCCAGCAGCATGGTCACAACAAACTCCGTCGGCTCCATCTCCCCGATCTGCCGCTTGCCCATCAGCCGGACGCAGACGATCAGCACCAGATACAGCGCGATGGTGCGCACATAAGACATAATCAAAACCCGTCACCTCTTTGAAGTAGCTTCCCCAAAAGGCGGCGGGATATACGAAAATTCTCCCGGACGGCTGCGCCATTCGGGAGAAAAATCATGCGGGAATGTTCTCTTTCACAACGGCAACGCCGTCTACCAGATTCGCCATTTCCAGCGTACCCTCCACGGCCATCTGGCGTTCCATCAGGTCGGTGAGGATCACCATGCCGTCCCGGCACTCGATCTTCATGACGTTGCGCATCATGACCGTTTCGGGGGTAAGCTTGTTCTTATAAACGGTAGAAAGACACATTGTCTGTCCCTCCTTTACTTGACCTCAAGGCTGGACAGCACAACGCTCAGGCGCATGTTGCCCTTCTCAAAGTCGGATACGGCGGCCATGACCTGCTCGTAAGCGGTGTGGTCGCCCGCCTTGTCCAGCTGGACGGCCAGATCGGCCAGCTCTTTGGCATGGGCGGCGTTGTGGCCGACCATGTACTTCATCAGCGCCACCAGCTCCTCCATGGGCGTATGCTCGCAGGTGCTGGCGCAGGACGCGCAATCCTGACCGCAGTCATGGGAGTGGGTATGCTCCGCGCCGTCGGCGTGGAGGTGGGCGTGATCGTGGGGATGTTCGTGGTCGTGGGTATGCTCATGGGTATGGGGGTGGGTGTGGGCAACGCCGTCATGGGTATGCTCGTGGGTATGGGTGTGCTCATGCTCGTGGTCATGGCCGCCGGCCACATGTTCGGAATCGATATGCATAGGAAAAGCCTCCTTGAGTTTTTCTAATATTATACCCGCGGAAAGCGCATCTGTCAAAACATTTATTTTTGTGCAGATATCCCCCGGGAGGGCTTGCGAAATACGCAGAAAAAAGGTATACTATAAAAGATATGTTTCACCCGAGAAAGAGGGGCAAGACGATGACCGACCACACCCACGAATGCTGCGACGCCCATGACCACGACCACGAGCATGACCATGCCTATCTCCATGCCCATGGCATTCCCCACAGCCACGGCCATGTCCACGAAAATCAGAAGGCCGTACTGAACCGGCTGTCCCGCGCCATTGGCCATCTGGAAAAGGTGAAGCGGATGGTGGAGGAAGGGCACGACTGCTCGGAGGTGCTCATCCAGCTGGCGGCGGTGCGCTCCGCGCTGGACAACACCGGCAAGGTGATCCTGAAAGACCACATGCGCCACTGCATGGTAGACGCGGTAGCCGCCGGTGACCAGGACGCCATCGACGACCTGTGCCAGGCGATCGATAAGTTCATGAAGTAACGCTCAGGGGGTCAGGCGAATGCCTGACCCCCGTCATTATTTTTCTTTGGAAGTGAGCGCGTTCAGCAGGCTCACACCGGCGATGATCACGCCTGTGACCAGAAAAACGCCCAGCATTCCCGTGCCCACGATAGGCAGAACGTTCATCAGATAATCCACATGCAGCTCCATTTTTAACCTCCTACCAGCGCCAGAATCAGGCCGCCCGCAATGACGGAGGCAATCTGGCCGGAAACGTTGACCCCGGCGGCGTGCATCAGCAGGAAATTCTGCTTATCCTCCGCCAGGCCCATTTTATGCACCACCCGGGCGGACATTGGGAAAGCGGAAATCCCCGCCGCGCCGATCATGGGGTTGATTTTCTCCTTCAGGAACAGATTCATCAATTTTGCAATCATCACGCCGCCCACGGTGTCCATCACGAAGGCGACCAGTCCAAGTCCCAGAATCAGCAGCGTCTCTACCCGCAGGAACTCCGCCGCATTCATCCGGGAGGCGATGGTCAGTCCCAGCAGGATGGTAATGAGGTTTGCCAGCACGTTCTGCGCCGTCTCCGACAGGGAATTCAGCACGCCGCACTCCCGGATGAGGTTTCCGAACATGAGAAATCCGATCAGCGCCACGGCCTGGGGCGCGACAAGCCCCACGATGACCGTCACCGCAATGGGGAACAGGATTTTCGTGGTCTTGGAGACGGGACGACCCTTGTAGGTCATTTTGATCTTCCGCTCCGCCTGGGTGGTACACAGGCGAATCACCGGCGGCTGTACCATCGGCACCAGCGCCATGTAGGAGTAGGCCGCCACCATAATGGCCGCCGTATAGCTGGAACCCAGCTGCTGGGCGACGAAGATGGACGTGGGGCCGTCCGCCGCGCCGATGATGGCGATGGAGGCCGCGTCGTTCAGTTCAAATCCCAGTAAGGATGCCAGTCCCAACGTGAAGAAAATGCCGAACTGCGCTGCCGCACCAAAGATCATCAGCTTTGGATTTGCCAGCAGCGGCTGGAAATCGATCATCGCGCCGATGCCGATGAACAGCAGCAGCGGGAACAGCTCATGTCCCGCGATGCCAAGCTCAAACAGGTGGGCGATGACCTCTGCTGCGCCGGAATTGGGCAGGTTTACCAGAATCGCGCCGAAGCCCATGGGCAGCAGCAGCGACGGCTCCATCTCCTTGACGATGGCGAGGTAGATCAGCACGCCGCCGATGAGCCACATCAGCACCTGCTGCCATGTCAGAAACGTCAGGTTTTCCACAAGCACTTCCATAAATAAACTCCTTTTGCGGCAACCCGTCGCCGCACGAACTGGGCTTCATTATAACGTACCGGCGGTAAAAATGGGGTAAAAATTTGCCGGACACAGAAACGCCCTCCGAAAAGGCCGCAACGGCTTCTTCGGAGAGCGTTTTCGTTCAAGTTTATTCGTCGGCGATTCGATATCCCACGCCCAGTTCGTTGATGACGTACCGGCTGTCCCCCGGACGACAGCCCAGCTTCTTGCGGATGTTCGCCATGTTCACTTGCAGCTTCTTTACGCTCCCGTCGTCCATGCTGCCCCAGACGGAGCGGATGATGGTGGCGTAGGTCAGCACCTTGCCTGTGTGCTGGCTCAGAAGCGCCAGAATGTTGTATTCCGTCTGGGTCAGGTGAACCGGGCTTCCCCCGACGCTCACCTGCCGCCGGTCATAGTCGATGACCAGATCGTCCACGGTGAACAGGTTGGAGGGCGCGACCCGTGCCCGGTTCCGGCTGGCGCGAAGCGCCGCCCGCACCCGCGCCAGCAGCTCCGCCGTCCCGAAGGGCTTGGTTATGTAGTCGTTGGCGCCCAGATCCAACGCGGAGACCTTGTCGTTCTCCTCCGTCCGGGCGGACAGGACGATGATGGGAACCGTGCTGAAAAGGCGCACCTGCCGGATAAATTCGCCGCCGTCCATGTCCGGAAGTCCCAAATCCAGCACCACCAGATCCGGCGTGTAGGAGGAAAAGATCAGCAGTCCCTGACGGCACCGCTCGGCAGTCAGTACCTGATAGCCGTTGGTCTCCAGAATCGTCTGGACAAAGCCCAGAATGCTCTGGTCGTCCTCCACAATGAGTACCTTATATTTGTTATTCCCCATTTTCGTCCTCCATTTCCAGCCGGAAGCCCACTTCAGTTCCGCCACCGGCCCGTTTGTTCGCCCAGATCTCGCCGCCATGGGCTTTAATAATGGCGCTGCACACGCTCAGGCCGATGCCCATGCTGCTGCGGCTCTGGTCTGTGGGCGCTTCACTGCCCAGCATCCCCGTAAACAGCTTGGGGAGCTTTTCCTCCGGAATGCCGCAGCCGTCGTCCTCTACGTAAAAATACGCCCAGAAACCCTTGACTTCTACCCGAAGCCAGAGATGTTTCATGCCCTTGGCGTGGAAAACCGCGTTTTCCAGCAGATTCATCAGCACCTGAGAGATCAGCATGGCGTCCATGGGAATGCTGACGAATTCTTCCGGAATTTCCACATGAACCTCCGTGTCCGGGTAGTGCTTGTGGAATTTCACCAGCACCGCGTCGATCAGCTCCTCCAGAACGGTGTCGTTCTTGGAAAGGCGGACGGTGGAGGTATCCACGCGGGTCACGGACAGCAGATTTTCCACCATCCGCACCAGCCATTGGGCGTCGGCGCAGACGTCCGACAATAGCTTCATGTGGGTCTGCCGGGGAAGGGCATCGAAATTGTCCCGCATGGCGGAGCAGGCGCCGTAAATGGAGGTCAGGGGCGTGCGCAGGTCGTGGGACACCGCCCGAAGGAGATTGCCCCGCATCCGCTCCTTTTCCGCCTCGGCCTTCATCTGCTCCTGCCGCTTGATCTGGGTTGTCATGGTGCTGGTCATGATGGACACCATCAGCATCACCACCGCAGAGGCCAGACACTCCGGGCGGATCAGGTTGAACGCCCAGTAGGGATAGGTGAAGGCGTAATTCACGGCCATGACGCTGGCCAGAGAGGAAACGATCCCCCAGAAATACCCCTGCGTCCGCCATGCGATCAGGAACACGCCCAGCACGAAGATCATGGGCGTCACGGACGGGATACGGAACCACTGGAGCAGCGCCAGATTCAGGGCAAATGCCGTCACCAGAATGACCGCCGCGTAGGCGAAGTCCAGAAAAACGCGCTTGTGCTGCTTCATCATGCTCACCTCTTTTATCTATTATAGCATTTTCTGTCGGAAAAACATACCCCGCATCTGGAAAAGTTTGGTATGCTGGCAAAAATTCGGTAAAGAATCTGTTCCGGTTCTTTGCCAGATACCCATTGACAAACGCCGCCGTCTTTCCTAAAATGACGGAAAAGGGTAAGGAGGCCGCGCCATGGGAAGAGCGTCTACGAAAAGCAACAAGAACCGCTACCAGCTCGTCCGGGAGGAGCTGGGGCTTTCCAGAGAGAAAGCCAGCGAGCTTCTGGAAGCGGTCACGCCGGAGCGCATTGAGAAGATCGAAAGTGGGAAATCCCTCCCCCATCCCGACGAGGTGCTGACCATGGCGGCAAAATACCGCCGTCCCTCCCTGTGCAATTACTACTGCTCCAACCAGTGCCCCATCGGGCAGGCGTATGTGCCGGAGATCGAGATGAAGGAGCTGTCGGCAATCGTGCTGGAGATGCTGGCGTCCTTGAACTGCGTCAGCCGGGAGAAGGAGCGCCTGATCGAAATCACGGCAGACGGCAAAATTGAGGGGGACGAAATCGACGATTTCATCCGGATTCAGGAGGAATTGGAGAAAATTTCCATAACGGTGGAAACCCTGCAGCTCTGGGCGGAGAAAATGCTGGTAAACGGCATTATCGATCCGGATGCATACCGGGCGAGAAAGCAGAAATAATTAAGCGGCGGAAGATTTCATGGGTGGTTGTAAAACAGTGAATGGAGCGTATCGGCATCGATATGCTCCATTTCTTGCGCCAACATGTCCAGCCCCTTGGCTCTCCCTCTGGGAGAGCTGTCACCGAAGGTGACTGAGAGGGCTTTCCGCACCCATTTCCCCTCTCCGTCTTCGCTTCGCTCAGCCACCTCTCCCAAAGGGAGAGGCAAGGGGTGCTTGGGCGGTATAGAAATGCACCCCATTTGCCTGCGCCGCTATTTTTCTTTTTGAGTGGAAATAGCCCCGTCTATTTTGCCGCGGCAGCCATGGACTTATCATTGCGCCGGGGATATAATAAGGCCGTAAACAGACATCACGGCAAAGGGCGCACCCCGGAAAGTCTGTTGACACTTCACCGTATCTCTGATACAATGAAGTCACTATCATAGAAAGGAGATTACAACATGAAATCGGCTGCTTTTTTCTGGCTGGTGCTGCTGGTGGTGTTCCTGATCGCCGAGGCGGCCTGCCCGATCCATCTGGTTTCCATATGGTTTGCGCTGGGTGCGCTGGTCGCGCTGCTGTGCGCCGCACTGGGTGCGCCCGTGTGGCTGCAAATCACGCTGTTCGTGGTGGTGTCCGGCGTTCTGCTGGCGCTGCTGTGGCCGCTGGCAAAGAAATTCCTGAATTCCAAGGTCACGGCCACCAATGTGGATTCCGTCGTCGGCTCCATCGGCCGCGTCACGGCGGACATCGACAATGTGGAGGCGCGGGGTCAGGTGAAGCTGGGCGGCATGGAGTGGACGGCCAGAAGCACCTCCGGCGACCCCATCAGCATGGGAACCGAAGTCCGGGTGGACAGAGTGGAAGGCGTGAAGGTCTATGTGGCCCCTGTAGAGGCTGCCGTCACCGTCTGAGATCGTTAAGAAGAGAATCAATCATTACATGGAGGTTTTACTATGGGTTTTGTGATTTTAGCAATCATCGTGATCGCGTTCATTGTCGTCATTACCAACATTTCTGTTGTCCAGCAGTCCCGGGCTTACGTCATTGAGCGTCTGGGCGCGTTCCACAGCGTGTGGGGCGTGGGTATGCACTTCAAGGTCCCCTTCATTGACCGCATTGCCCGCCGGGTCAGCCTGAAGGAGCAGGTTCTGGACTATCCTCCTCAGCCCGTTATCACCAAGGATAACGTCACCATGCAGATCGACACCGTCGTGTATTTCCAGATCACCGACCCCAAGCTGTACGCCTACGGCGTGGAGCAGCCCATGGCGGCCATGGAGACTCTGACGGCTACCACCCTGCGTAACATCATCGGCGATCTGGAACTGGATCAGACCCTGACCTCCCGTGATGTGGTCAACACCAAAATGCGTTCCATTCTGGACGAGGCCACTGACCCGTGGGGCATCAAGGTCAACCGCGTGGAGCTGAAAAACATCCTGCCGCCGCAGGACATCCAGAACTCCATGGAGAAGCAGATGAAGGCCGAGCGTGACCGCCGTCAGGCGATCCTGCAGGCAGAGGGCCAGAAGAAGTCCGCCATCCTCATTGCCGAGGGCGAAAAGGAATCCGCCATTCTCCGCGCCGACGCCGAGAAGCAGGCCGCCATTCTGAAGGCTGAGGGCGAAGCCGAAGCCATCCGCAAGGTGCAGCAGGCGCTTGCCGATTCTCTGGAAATGCTGAACAAGTCCGCCCCCAGCGATCAGGTCATCAAGCTGAAGTCCATCGAGGCCATGCAGAAGGTCGCCGACGGCAAGGCCACCAAGATCATCATTCCCTCCGAGATGCAGGGTCTGGTGGGTCTGGCAAACGGCATTGTGGAAGGCACGAAGGAGTAAATTATGGCGAGGCAGGGCGACCGCTTTGTGAAGGTCTACTCCCAAGGGAGCAGCTTCACCGCGATTGTGCAGATCTGGGTGGACAGGGAGACCGGCGTGAATTACCTGTGGCAGTCCAGCGGCTACGGCGGCGGGCTGACGCCCCTCTTAAAGCCCGACGGCACCCCCGTCGTGACGCCGCTTTCCCCTGAATACGACAAATAACCGATATGCCCCCGCCCTTTTGGGCGGGGGCATTAGACCGTCAACAGGCACAGTGGGATAATTGACCTGCACCACTTGCCTCTCCCTGTGGGAGAGGTGGCTGAGCAACGCGAAGACGGAGAGGGGACACGAGACTGCAACGCCCTCTCAGTCACCTTCGGTGACAGCTCTCCCAGAGGGAGAGCCAAGGGGCTGCATAGCATGTTGATACGCTCCATTCATTGTTTTACGACGGCCCATCAAATGGGCGAGACAGATTCGTTTCTACACGCCCAGCACCCTGTCAAGCCGCCAGTCCAGCCACCGGTACAGCCCCATGGCCATCAGGGCGACCGGAATCCACAGCAGGGTAAAGGCGGGGCATATCTGCCCCAGAAAATTTCCGGGGCGGCCGCGGTAGTCCCAGATCTGGTAGTGCTGGTTCACCAGCAGTCCCGCCGCCAGCTCCACCATGGTGATAATCCCCGCGCCTATAACCGCCCGCAGCGGCCATGGCAGAACGGGCTGAACCTGCCCGAGCTGCCCGATGAGCAGGAAGCACACCCCGCCTGCCGCGAACATGCTGATATGGCTGTACCCCCGCCAGAGCAGCTCCAACCCCACGTAAGCCCCGCCGCCGATGCAGAAGAGCAGACATTTCTTGAGAAAAGCCATGTATTTTCACCTCGGAGGAAGTATTGCCAAAAATTCCAGCAAAAAAACGAAAAAATGTCTTGACAATGACCGCCTGTTCGGATACAATAATAAAGCTGATTTCGGCGGTGCCGAAATCCTTTGACCACATGGCGGCATAACTCAGTTGGTAGAGTAGCCGGTTCATACCCGGTATGTCATCTGTTCGAATCAGATTGCCGCTACCAGGCCCGTTGGTCAAGCGGTTAAGACACCGCCCTTTCACGGCGGTAACATGGGTTCGATTCCCGTACGGGTCACCATGCAGAAAAAGCCCTAGAAATCAATTCTAGGGCTTTTTTATTGCTTTATCAGCTATATTCCCACGTTCTCCGAACTATTCTGTGGGAAAGTATTACCACAGTTTTTAATATTTTTCCGCGTGCGGTACGTTTTTAGTGTACAAATTGGCAACGGATTGGCAACGGAATTTTGCCACGCTTACCGCTTATACATCCCCTGCACCACTCCGACGTTTTCCGCCCGTTCAATATCCCGCTTGTGTAGGTACTCATAGACAGCCATCATGGCCGCAGGCGGTTCGCCCTTCTGCTTGCGGTATTCCTCGATGTGGAAAACAACGGCCTTGTGCAGGGCGTTCATGTGGTTCATTTCCTCCCCGCTCAGCCTGTAAAACAGATCTGCCAGTTCCGGGTCGTCGTGCTTGTATTCCACGGCCAGCTCCGCGTAGGTGTGCGCGTCTTCCAGCTCGTCCTCAATGTGCTCCATCAGGAGTTTGATTTTTTTCATATCAAGCCTCCTTCAGTACGTTCACCGTTACGGAGGATACGCTTGCCGCTCCGGCGCCTGATACCCATGCGTAAATGTCGATGGGGTAGGCCACATCTGCGCAGTTGCACCCATTTGGCACCACCAGATACAGCAGGTTATCCAAACTGATTTCTGTGCTTCCGACGGCCACAGGAACGGTTTTCAGTGTCGGGTCAAGAGCCTTGCCGTCATAGTACGCCTGAATGTTCAGCGTGCCGGCGGTGGTCACGGCGGCGATAACCTGTGCTGTGAGCCGATACATGCCTGTTCGGGCAATGCCGATGTTGTTGTTCCGATCAATCACAGCAGAACCGGAGGGCAATCCAGCGCTAAAGCCCATGTTCAGAGGGGTAGGTGTCGTAGTAAGAACCTGAGAAGAAAAATTATACTTCTGCGCTCCTGACTTTCTGTTGTTGCAGTTACAAGACATTTTAATAGCTCCTTTCCTCATTGGTAAAAGCCCCCACAGCGATTGCCGCAGGGGCTACGCTGTTATAGCGTGAGTTGTGGTTTAGCAGTTGCAGCCGCAGAAGGGACTAGGGCCTGCGTTGTAAGAGTAGCCGTTGGGGTATCTCACGACACCGTACAGTTGCTCCCGCACAAAGAGCTGGCTGTTTGCCTGCTCCAGCTGTGCGATGCGCCCTTCCAGCTGGCTCTTTTCCAGAGCGGCGAATTTGGCGTCAATGTTTGCATTTACGCTGTCAATTGCCCGCTGCGTCTTGCAGCAGCAGTCGGCCATCTGAGACTGGATGTTGTTTCCGGTTTGCATGATGGTCATGTTCGTACCGTTCTGGGCCAACGCCATTTCCTTACCCAGCTGACCGATGTTGCCCTGCATCTCGTAGCCGAGGTTACAGATGCCGCTGCCAATATTGGTCAGCCTGTCGTTGAGCTGGCCGAACTGCTGCCCAAACAGGATTTCCTGCTGAGACGCAGCGGTAGCGTACTGGCCGAAACTATCATTGTTGTTCCAGCCGTTCCGGCCGAAGCCGAACATGAACAGGAACAGAACAACGATCAGAAACCAGCCGGAACCCCAGCCTTCGTTCTCGTTACTACGAGTTACGGCAGCGATATCGGATAAACTCATACCATTGTCCATTTCGTAGATTCATCCTTTCATAAAATAATTTATTGTTTCGGCCTTCTGTGCACCGGAAGCCGCTACAACTTTATTTAAGACCCAAGAACTGCATAAAATCCTTGGCTTGGGATTGGAGCTGTTGGAACTGCTGCTGGGACATTTGCCCGGATGAAAGCATCTGCTGAATCTGCTGCTGTGCCTTCTGCGGTGTCATGCCCTGCGCAAATTTGCGGAACTCAGACAGCATTGCCATCGGACTGTTTCCCTGCGCCTGCTGCGGATTCAAAACGTCCAGTAGTGGATTGTGTGCCATTGACCATTGCCTCCAATCTGCTGAGTCTTTCCTCGATGCTCGCCCTGTGCTGTTGGTCTGCCTGCCTGGGGTCAAATTCCGAAAACTGAAAATACCGTGTATTCGTAATGCCCATTTGGTCGGCGCTCCGCACAGCAAATACATTTGCGTTCTGTGTCATCACCCAGGCTGTTTGCCCGGGCATGACTGATACCTGGTCCACATCCGCAACGTTAGGTACCCGTATCCAATCCATGCTGGCTTGCTGCATAGGCTGTTGCCGGTATTGATTCTGCTGCTGGAATCCATACCCGTTCGGCTGGTTCCACTGGCTATTCCACGCCATATTTACCGCCCCTTTCTGCTTATATCATAACAAAAATCCCGACGGTAGAATCATCATCTACTCGTCGGGATTTCGTCATATAATCGTCAATAAATCGTCACGCAGAATCAGAATTTCAGATTTTCAGGGAGCTTGTCACTGTACTTTCTGCATAATTCATATTCTATCCGCAACTTTTTAACCGTTCTTGTGATAGTGGCTTGGGACACACAAAACTTGTGGCACTGTTTTGTCTGGCTCCATCCGGCGGCTCGGGTGCGGATGATCTTTTCCTCCAGCGGCGTAAGAATCGCCAGAGAACAGAACTCATCCAGAATCACCCGATTCCACGGGACTTTATCCACTTATCACATCAGTCCTCCTTTGGGGAACTGTAAGTTCTTGCCTGTTTGCTGTCAGAGATACCGGCGGTGGTGGGGTCGTTCACCACGCCCAGGATCACCAGCAGAGCAAACACGGCGTTCACCACGGCCAGCAGCTTGTCGCCAATTTCGCCCAAGTCCAGCGTAAAGCCGAACAGGGCGGCTACCGTCTGCACCAGCAGAAGCAGCGCGGGAATCGCGGCCAGCCAAAAGTTCTTGTTCTTGATACGTACAACCCAGTTAATCATTTTGTTTTCCTCCTTAAAGCGTAATGCCCTCGATCTCAGCGCGGATTTTCAGGCAACGGATGTAATTCCCCATGTGCTTCTTCTGCTCCTTCAGAAGATCGAGCGAGCAGTTGGGGGTGAACGGCAACGTTCCAGCCTCGTACTTCACGGTCATTGCGTCCAGTTTGTCGTACCGGATTTTTACCTGCTGGTACTCGGCCTTAAAGCGCTCCTTATAGTCAGCGCTTGTCATGCCCTCGATGGTGTCTTTCAGTTCGTACATTTTGTTTTCCTCCTTAAAAATCAGCCCAGCCCAAGCCGGGCAAGAATAAACCCTACAACAGCGGCTACAACGATGTATATGACCCTTTCTACCACCGACTTCCACCGCTTGCCGGGTTCGGATTTCAGCTCCTGCACGTCCGTGCAGAGGCCGTCAACCTTCTCCCCGGTAACTTCCACCTTCTCCGCCATGACGGCGACAGACGTTGCCAGCGTGTTCACCGCTTCCGTGTGCCGTTCCAGCGCGTCCAGACGGTGGGAGTTGGATTTGCTCCGCTGTTCTACCGCAGAAAGCCGCCCAGCGATTTCCGTTTCTTCCATTGGCATACTCCCTTCTCAGCCGTTCCACCGAGCATATCCGGGACGGGTGTCCACATGAATGCCCCAGCTGTACAGCCCAATGCCACCGGTGTGCCCCATGACTTCCTCCGCTACGGCTTTCATCTCCGCCGGACTTGCGGCACTGTGCAGATCAGCGGCAAGCCCAAACAGATGCTGAGAATTGGCCACGCCGCCGACCTCCGCATTGTGCGCCGCGCACCGGACGCCGGAACCACCGCCGTCCACAATGGAAATTGGGATACCAAGCCGCCGTCTGATTTCGTCCACAGTGCGTACCATGGTCTCCTGCGGCTCCACCGGGAACCCGCCGCAGTGACCGCAAGGGCACCGGAACTCCTTCCGGGTGAAATAATTGATATCATCCCAGAAAGTCCCAGTTTTCGGCGCGTCGCTGCTCTCCGGCTTCTCCTCCTTTACCGCCGTCCCGGCAATCGCGCCAATCAGCATTTTCTGGGTAGCCGCCCCCGGTATTCCGTCCACGGCAAGCCCGTAGTCGGACTGAAACGCCTGAATAGCCGCTTGGGTATTCCTGCCCTCAATGCCGTCAATCGAGCCGGGAGAATAGCCCAGATAGGTCAGAAGGCACTGAATTTGCTTTACCGTCATACGTTCACCTCTTCCCAGCCCTGAGGGTATGCGGACGGCGACCATACATTATTGTCCAACGTGGAGCGGTACACTTTGATTCCCTCCGTGCAGCAGTCGCCCTTATTGTAGGGGCTGGTAGCCATGGCGACGAACGGCAACGCTTTCGCTGGGTCGGTGCTCCAAACAAAACCCCACTGTGCGGGAAGCTCCTCCGGCTCCTTGGTGTAGATAGTACTGTCATAGGGCTGCACCAGCCGCACCACACGGCCAGCAGATGATTGGCACACAAACCCGGCCTTGCGCTCCAGCATGTTTTTGTTTGCGACAGCAGCCTTGAAACTGGGAATGTCGCTATCCGCCGCGTTCAGTTCGGTGCCTGTCATGTCCGGGGCTTTCTCCTGCAAGGCGATCGCGTTCGCACGCCCCTGAGCATACATGATGCTTTTTCTTTCCTCTTGTGTCACAGACTGTCAACCCCTTTCTTGTAGGCTTCATCCAGCTCTTTCAGCTGTTCCTCACCGCCGCTGGCTTTCATTTCCGCGATTTTCGCAAGGATGGCGTTTTTGCGTTCTTCGATGGTCATGCGTTCACCCCCAGAGCAGTTTCGATCTCGGATAATGCGGCTTCGTATTCGGCGTTCTGAGCAGCGAGAGCCTGATACTGCTCCCGCTCATACTCCCGCTGAGCGGCGTCCAGCTCCGCCCACGGCTTCCACGGGGCAATCATTTCGCCAGCGAACACCACGCCATCAGCACGTGTCCACGTCTGACCCGCCGGGATGAAGCGGTAGCCCTCAACGTAGGTGTCGCACTTACCGTCGAATGCGTCCGTTTCAATCTGCGTCAGCCCCTCGGCGGTGGAGGTGTGGCACTTAAAGCTGGAATCTATGTAAATCGTTTTCATGAGCCGCCCTCCTATTTCAGCAATTTGATTTCCGTCGCGGTGTACGTAATCGCCAAATACGCGGTATGCACACCGCCAAAGCCGATACTGTGGAGCCCGGACAGGGCAGATATGTCAACCGTTACCGTGGTTAGATCGGTACCGATTGCTACCGAAGCAACGACAGACGAGCCACTGTACACCTCCAATTTTGTATTGGCGCCGCCCGACGCTTTGCACGTCGCTTGAAGCGTGCTATACTCTGTCAGGTCAATTTGGCCTTTTGTACGTGCAGAAATGGTTCTGTCGCCGTTGTAGTTATTTACCGACTTAACCGTCAGTTCTGCTTCTGCGGTTACAGTGCTATTCGCAGTCAGTTCCCACTCACCGGCTATAATGTCGCTCGGGGCATTTGGTTTGAACAGGAACAGCGCATAGCTCAGCTCCACAGAGGTGCTCTGACCATCCGTGGTGATAGTTGCGGCCTTGCTGTCGGTCTCCGTCCCACTTGTGGAGGTCACCGTCCACGTCCCTGCGTTCGGCACAATGCAAGCCCATGTACCACTGGTGTCAGGGGCGGATAGAGTCGTTGTACCGTCAGAGCAAGTGCAGGTCGAACCGGCGGGATAAGTGATGTTGATGGTAGCTGCGAAAAATGCAATCATGGTGGAATAATCGGTCGTGACCACAACATTCTTTTGGGCGGTCTTGCCGTCACCGGTGATGGTAACTGTCCACGTCCCGCTTGCAAGCCCCTTGAAGACCACCACGCCGCTGGTGCCGGAGTTTTTGGTCTTTGTCTTGCCGTCCTTGGAAACAGTCACAGTGACGTTCGCCGGGGCTGTGACGGTAAGCGTACCGCCTGTGCCGCCCCCTGTGTTTACTCTGCCAATCATGCGCTTACACCGCCTTTCCAGCAAATAATGGTGGGAATTGTAATTGCCGATTCCGGGACGCTTGCGGCATACAGATACACACCGCCGTTATAGGTAGCCGCAACAGGGGCAAAATTGCCGTCAATTGCGTCTGCAACGCCGAGAACCACCTCCGGAATCATGGTATCCAGCACCCCCGTCAGCGCGATCGCCGCGCGGAATGGATAATCCTGATATGTAGAATCAGCCACAAACGCGGATACCGGTACGTTGGTATCCGTGAACAGAAGCTTTTTCAGCTCCACCGCCGTACCGGCTTCCAGATCGGCCAGCTCCCGGTTGATGGAATCCAGAACCGATGTGGCTTGTGCCGTGGTATCATCAAGCACATCTTTTACTTGTGTCTGCGTTTCCTGCAAAAGTGTGGAAAACTGACTTTGCATTGTGCTGGTATCAATGCCCACCTTTTCCGTCACCAGCCCGCACACCGAAGCGTCAAGCCGCTCATCCGTAATCATGGACGCTGTGATAGCAGTTGTACCGGCTGCAACGGAAATCCGCGCAAGGCTGATCTGCCGGATTGTGCTGCTGTTTGTCAGCGCCGGGGCTGCTGCCTTCCCAGATTTTGCGCCTTTCAAGATTTTCACTTCCGGATAGTCCACATAGTTTGTGGTCTTCCACTCCACGATTACGCGGTCAATTCGATTCAGAACGCCGTCTGCCGCATCAACGGAAAGCTGCAATTTGGCACCATCAACGGATTCATTATCAATCCACCACACAATGCCGTTCCTGCCGGAATTTGCCATCCATCCGGTGCCGTCTGAGACTTCCACCGCCATTCCCGGCGTGGAAAGCGCCTGCACGGACGCATTACTGCCAGCGGCAAAAACGCCGGATGTGCGGCCATGGTGCCAGCGCATAACGTCTTCTGCGCCTATGTATGTATCTTGGTTATTCGGGAAACTTTTGATATTAGCCATTTAATTTCATTGCCCCCAATGCTGTAAGAATAGGGTCGCCCAGGATAACTTCTGTCCGGGCTTTATTGCTGTCCAAGGTGTACTTAATGCCCGTAATCCGGGCGCTGAACGATACCCCAAACCGGGCAGATACGCACGATACAATGTCCCCCAGAGCGTAATACTTGCCCAGATCTTCCGGGTCGATGGATACGGAAAAGGACTTTCGCCGGATTCGCTTTCCCAGCTCCATTTGTCCATAAGCACGCGCACGGGCTTTGCAATCGGCCGCAGATTCGTCATTTTCCTGCCGAACGGCTGTTTTGAACCACACTTCCCGGCGATTGTCCCCGGTTGCATCGCCGACGATTTCAACAAATGTGTTATCCTCTCCGCTAAGGCTTCCCTGCACATAGGCCACATTACAGAGGGTGGAATCGTCGTCGTTGATTACAAGGTCTTTCGCGCTTCCCTGTTCCTCCGAAAAGACAATAGCGTGAATGCCAGCCGTCAGGTCGCGCCCCTTGTAAAGGCGGAAAGTGTGTGTCATGTCGTCGGGGTTCCACTCCATTGTGTGGCCTATGCCTTTTTCTTCAAGAAACGGGATAATTTCATCCAGCAAATTCCCGCCCATGAAAACATTGTCCGTTTTATCGGTCATCCCGGTTGCCTGTGCAACCTGAATCCTTGTCATTCCCCGGAGATTATCGCTTACCAGCTTGTACACGCCCGTCTCAATAGTTGTCATGTGGTATTCCGCTGCAATGATGCGCTTATTCAAAAGCCAGTTCGCGGTGTAGCCGTTCGCCGTTATGCGGTTCGTGGTCGTGTCAATCTTTGTGTTTTCTATCACAAATGTTACGTTTCTGCTCGTATCATACAGGAGATTGCCGACTTTCAGCACGTTAATGTTGTAGTCGCTTACCGGCGCAACCAGTATCAGCTTTCCGATATCGTTGTAGTAAATATTCATGATAACACTGATTGCGTGCCGGATTTCGTACCGTGTGGAAAAGTCCTCTTTATAGATTTCAAAGCTCATAGCGCGATCCCCACGATCTCCGTTGCGAAATCAATATCCACCTGCAAATTCGCAAGCCCGCTTGTCGCTTCCGGCTTCAGCACATTATCCCCAACTTCCAGCTGAAACAAAGTGCTTTTCAGGCTCAACGCGCCCCGGCAATCTCCGTCGACGGATGACGTTACAGTTGTCCGATCGTGCGTAATCTCTACAATCAGCCGCTCCCCGCTGACGATAGTTTTATTTATCAGCAGAAATTTTCCCGTCGCGGCGTTGGTGATTTTGGGATTTTCCACATCACCGCTTGCCGAAAGAGTAGCAGTAAACGGGACGGGAACCTGGCCGCGGTTCTCCACATTGATAAATTTCGCTTCAAACAGCTGTCCGAAACGATACGGCCTTGAAATGTTCCACGGGAATTTGAATAGCTTTTGAATGCCGGACAACGTTACCGCTGCGGAATCGTCCTTGCACCAATACGGATACGCCGCCAAAAGGGAAAACTGGAACTGTGCGCCCCATTGTTTCGCCTCAATGTTGGGTGTCGCCGTAGGCCAAACATTCAGATAGTAATCATCCGCATATAGCTTCCCGGAAATATCGGGGCGGATGACGGAAAGCAGCTTTTCTTTATTCGCTGCTTGTCCGTCTCCCACCAGATGCCCGTTGACATTTACAGGCCGGGGCTGAACGTTTTTGCTCTGAATTGTCGCGCCCGTCTGGTTAATGCCCTTCGCCTGGGACAGGGATACCGTTACCGTATCGATGCCCGTGGGCTTATTGATAAGATATCCTCCGGCATAATCAAAGGTAACGCTATCCCCGTTTTCGTTCACGTAGCGGAACAACTTGCTTAAATTGTTGAAGTTCGTCAAATCGTCCACCTCGCTTGTGTGAAATAAGCCTCTGTGGCTGCTGCCAGCTCCACTTCGGATTGCACAGGAGAATTAATATTCTGGATAATTGTCACGCCGCGTCCACCACCAGCAAAGCCCGCTCCGTCGTAGTCCGCCCCGCCGGACGCACCAGCAGATTTTCCAGCCCTATACGCTCGCGCTTCCTTGGCGGTGAGAACTTTTTCCCCCTTATGGAGGCGCACTAGGTAGTCATCGTATGGTACATAATCAAGGCCGCTCTTCGCACCGGGAATGTTGCTACCCTTGATATTGGCCTTTATCGTGAGCGTGTAGTTGGCAAAGCTATTTGTCAGCCGTGATTTCATCTGGGAGGCGAGAGAATCAAGCTTTGCCAGAACTCCGGGGGTGCTGCTATCGATACCAGCAACCAGTCCACTCATGGTATTGGTTGCCGCCTCTGTAGCCGCCGCCTCCTGGTCAAGATCGCCGACCTTTTCCACGTAGCTGTCTGCAGCTTCCTGCATACGAGCGTTCACATTTTCTACGGCCAACGCCAATCCATCAGAAGTTTCGGTTCCTGCGGCCTCGTATGCAGAAACATTGTCCATAAGCTCCGCAAGTTTTTTGCTTAGCCCCTCGGTGCCGCCGGACATATCTTCTAGTTCATCACGTAGCCCTGCAAGGAATCCGGCCTGTTCCCCCGTACTCATGGACGCGAGATATTGAGCAAGTCCGTCAACGCTAACGCCTGCAAGGTCTGCTTTTTCGGAAACAAATGCAAAATCTTCATCGATCTGCTGAAGAACTTCGGTATTTCCTTTAAGATTACCCATGAAATCGTTCCACGACATTTTTGCAACTTCTATTTGGGAAGTAAATGCAGACCCCACATCATGCAGCCCGTTATAGATGGTGGTATAGGTATTCTGGTAATCCTCCAAAATGGACTGTGCGGCGGCCGCGTATTCCTCAGAAGCAGCCTTTATCACGTTTGCGGGCTTTGCCGCTTCCTCGGCGGCGGCCTGTTCCTGCGCTTGCAGATCGGCAAGATTCTGCTCCGCCTGCTTTATGGCTTCGGCTAATCTCTCCATCTCGACGGTGTCGCCGCTGAAACCAGCATCAGACGAGAACATTTCCAACCTGGCTTTTGAAGCTTCCTCGTACTGCTGCTCAAGCTCTTCTACCTTTGCGCGTGCTTCTTCTACCGTCTGCGGCTCTCCGGCTAACTCTTTGACGAACTCCTTGTGTGCCTTGGTTGCCTTTCCAATGCCAATCGCCAGAGCCGCTACAGCAGCGGCAATCAAGCCAATGGGGTTTGCTTGTATCGCCGTATTCCATGCGTATTGCGCCGCAGTTGCAAGAGAAATCTTCCCGGTGAGTACACCAATGGCGATTTCACTAACGGAAAATACACCATTCAGCGTGGCTTCTGCAACCGCCGCTTTCCCGCTTTCCGCTGTAAAAAACGCAAGCGCCGAGGCATTCGCTGTGAACACGGTAGCAATATTCGCAATGGCTTTTCCGGCCATATTCGCCCCGATTGCAGCACCGGCAACGGTCGCCGCTGTGGCCGCGAACTCAAACGCCGTGGCGAGAAGATCAATAGCGCTATTCGTTTCCCGGAGATACGAAATAGCTTCTACCGTGGCAGTTCCAACGCCGGTAACAATTTGCTGTACGCGGGGTATAATGTTCCTTCCGGCTGTAAATACGCTGTCCACAAAGTCCTGAGTAAGCCCTTCCATGTCGGCGCTGCTGTCAGCCATGCCGGTAGCCAGATTTTGCCATGCTGCTTTCATGGATGCCGTGGAACCCTCGATGGTGCCCGCCGCTTCATTTGCCGCATACCCCGCAAGCCCCTGCATTTCGATATAGTCCACAAGGGCAGCTTGACAGTCAGCCAGATTGTCAATGGTATAGGCAGTGGCCTCACCGTTTTCCGCATTCCACTCGTTCACCTTATCAATCAGCTGCTGGAATCCCTCTTTTGTGGGGGTAATACCCAACTGCAAATTATCCAGCATCGTGAAGTTGGATTTCATGATGCCGTTAAAGGCATTCTGTACGGCTTCTTGGGTGTTTCCGGTTGCCGCCACAACGTCGGCCTCGGCGGTGATAACTTTGTCGGCAAGTTCGGCGGCGGCCTGCACATTGCCGCCAAGGGCGGTTTTCAGGCCGGTAGCAAATCCATTCACCTGCTGCAAATAGTCGTTCTGGCTCATTTGCACGGTCTTGTAGGCGTTTCTCGCTTTCTCCGCCACAAAATCGTAAGCGTCGCCGAACATCAGCTGTGCGCCACCGGCTAACTGCTCATACCGCGCATAACTGGTATAGGCCGCTTTACCAACGTCTGCAACTACCCCGGCGAGCTTCTTTACTCCGGCGATAATCGCGCCACTGGCAAGGTTGGCCTTCAAGATATCGGCAAATAGATTTGTTTTTTCTCCGGCGTCCTCCACCGCCTCGGCAACATCGTCAACGGCTTCTGACGTATCGTGCATGGTGGTATCAAATTTGTTTGCAGCGTCTACGGCCTCGCTGATTTTTGCTTTATTTTCCCCCAAAGAAGTGGACAATTCGGTAATCTGCCGGGCGACTTCCTGCGCTTCTGCGGATTCCTCACCCTGTTCCAAATACAAGCTTGCATATTTGGCTTTCAGCTCGTCCAAATCGGAGGCTTGCTTTGTCACGCTTTCCGAAAGCTTCTCAAAAGCGCTTTTTACCTTCTGCGTAAGGGGCGGAATTTCGCCAAGCGGCTTTTTGGTTTCCTCGGTGGTTTTCTTCACGCCGTCAATTCCATCCGATGCTTTGGTGGTGGATTTGCCAAGATTTTCCATTCCCTTTGCCACTTTATCAGCCGCAACGGGGACTTTTATCATGGCTGATTCCATGGCAGAGGATGAGGTTGAAACGGCATTCCCTGTATCTTTGGCGGTTTTCGCCGCTTTCGCCATTTCTGATTCATAGCTGGAAGCATCCAGCGTGATACTTGCTTCAAGCTTGAAAACGTTAATCCTGCCCACCGCCTTTCGTCACCAGTTTCAGCCCGGCATTTTTCACCACATCCGCCACGATATCCTCCGCAGACCGGTTTTCCTCTGGCTTCGGGTTGACGATATCCTCGTATCCGATAGATAGATACAATCGCTTATCACACCCCGCCGTGTTTTGCGTTATCATCTGGATACCGTCGGTAATGTAGCGCCGTAGAATTTCGCGTTCGCATTGCTTTTTCAACTCCATGGGAAGAATGGAGAGGTACGCCCTCGCCCGTACTCTGGGGAGGGCGCACAGTGCGCTGATTATTCGCTCTGCTCCCCACGCCCCCACGATTTGAAAAAACTCAGCAGTTCCTTATCGTTGGAAAGCTCCTTAATCTGCCAAAGCGTCGCCATGGTACTCTGTGCGGCCACTTCCTCAATGCTCTTTTCGCCCATGATGGACAAAATGGCATAAATGTCGGCGCGGTGCGTTTTCAGCAGCAACGGAACAACGGTGGTAATCCTCTGCGCACCAATCAGCATAACGCCGACTTTTGTGGAGTTTTTCTTGTCCACCGGCTTGCCGATGGCGTTCATGATTTCCTCATCAGAAACGAGATTCACAATGTGCGGGGTGATCTCGCACAGCACGTCCAGGCACTCGTCCGTGCCAAGTTGAGATAATTTTCTCATGCTTGACCTCCTACATCGTAGCGGATTCGGCCTCTCCGGCCTTTACGTAAATCTCAAAAGGCGGTGTATCCTGCGCCGTGATGGAATAATGCCCGGTAAACTCGAATGCGAACTGGCCTTTGCTCTTGTCGCCGGTTTTCAGCTGGAAACCGCCAGTAGAAAGGCCGTTCAGCATATGGATGGCCATATAGCCGCCCTTTGTCGCGCCGTTTTTATCGGAGTAGTCGGCCACCAGCCAGATATCCTTGAAATCCTCGGTTGCAATATCGTTTCTGGGCGTGATTTTCCCGGCGGCTTCATCAGCGGCGGCCACCATCGATTTTGCGTTAGTGGCATTCATGGATGCAAAAGTGCCGCTAAGCTTCACCTCCCAGCCTTCCAGCCGTTTCAACTCCTTTGTGTTCTTCGGGCAGTTATCAATATCCTCGCCGAAATCAGAGAAGCTAGGCGTTGCCGCGAAGGTCAAGCCGCCGCTGGTAGCGCCTATGATATCGGCATTGTCATACTCCGCCGTGGCGGGATTAAAATCTGAAAGCAGAACACCGGCATTCAGCACAAGCTCCTTAAAGGTATCCTGCGGAATTTGTGTAAATTTCATTGATTTCCTCCTATATGGTATTGAAAATTGCGGCAACGTTCAGTTGCCGCAATTTGATGGATTGATCTGATTCAAATGTGGAATTGATGCACCACGGCTCACCGCGCATAAGCCAAACTGTGCCGGTATCACAAGGCAGCTGAATGCCTCCACGTCCTATCGCGCGGGAAATTTCCTCTGCCTTGGCGTTCGGCTCTGCCTCTTTCTCCGTGTGATACCACAGCTTTACCGTCAGCGAGTTCGCCATATCGCCCCACCCGCCGACGGAGACGGAATAGGTGAGGTAAGGCATTACGGTGTCGCTCGGTACCGCTGTATCCGGATACGCGGGGAGATTAAATCCGGAAAAAAACTTATAGAGCGCTTCTGTTGCCGTCATTTTGTCAGCTCCCATTTCTCGGCGGTAACCTGGCACATATCCAAAGTGCCGACCGCGGGTGCCTGCTTATCGCTCCCGTTGCTCGTCACCCGGAAAATTGCGCCATCGGAAATCCGCTTGAACACATCATGGAAAGAAAGCGGATTCGCGCGGCGGGTGGTAATGGTGTACACGCTGGTAACGCCCTCCTTCTCCGCGATTCTGGATTGCATGGAGGTATCCAGAATAATAGCCGCGTCAAATTCCGCGCCCGGTGTCCATTCCGTTGCCCAGCCGCCCTCACCGTCCGGGGTGCGCTTCTTTTCCATCAGTGCGCACGTGTTATTCAGGTAGTAGTCAAGCAAGCTCATATCTTCCTCCATATCCGTAAGCGCGGCGCAAATACCGTTTTCCAGCTCGTGCTTTCGCCGGAGCCGGACGAACTGCTTGCCTTTGTGTACGAGTAGCCGCCGAAAGATTCGCTCTGGTACGGGCTTTGTACGGCCTCAGCGTTCTTCTCCTGCCATGTGTTGATTTCTTCCAGAATCGTTAGCACCTCCGGCGGTACGCAGATTTCCGTAACGATTCCGGTATAAGTTTCGTTCCGCAAATCAGCATCCCCGTACACGTGAATCCCGTTATTCCTCCGGCTTCCTTCGATCAGGTAGTAATCGCCGGTTTCAAGGCCAGGAATAACGATCCGGTTCCCGGTGATTTCCTCCCCGGTAAACTGCCAGTGCAAGCCGGGGAAGAAATTACGCAGGTACACAAGCAGCTCATACAGGCTTACCGCATGCCCCATGTGATTCCCTCCTTTACCGGCTCTTTACAACGGCCAGAATGTCCGCTTTGTTCATTGCGGCGCTGACCCCGGAAATACCGTTTTCTTTGGCGTACTCCAAAAGCTGCGCTTTCGTCATTCCGTCAAAGTCCACGGTTTCCGGTGCGGTTTTGTCAGCCGTCAGAGCCGCTTTTAACCCCCCTCCTTGGTAACAGGGGTAACAGTGGCAACGGCGATGCCGTCCAGGTACTCCGCCCACAGCTTCATACCCATGATGGCATACATATCGCCGGTAGCCCGGGAGTAGTCGCCCTCGACATGTACGCCGATCAGGTTCGTTTCGCCCTTCACGGTGTAATTCAGACCCAGCTTGGCAAAGTCGCTGTCACTGGGGTCAACGTAGTACAGGTCGATGTTCTCAACGGGGGTGGTGATTACCTTACCGGCGGCGACGTACTTATCAGGCAGGAGGAAAAGGGTGTTGTAGCCCAGGAAGTTCTGGACATAGGTCAGGCCGAACATGGTCTGGGTGGTAATCTCCTTATCGCCCAGGTAGTCGTAAAAATCCATAATGTTGGCAAAACCAACAACCTCGGTCACGTCCTTGTCCATGCCCATGAACTTCGCCAGCACCTTGCCCTTGGCCTGTGCAAGCGCCAGCTGCCAGGTCTTGGGGGTCAGCGCCAAAGAGCCGGTAGCCAGGAAGGTGTAGAAGTCGCCCAAAACCTTGTTTTGCAGGGCAACCAGGAAAGCGTCATCCGTCTTTTCTACGGCGACCTCCGCGCCGTATTTTGCAACGCTCTCAATGGTCACGCTCTTCGCGTACTTGGCCACCTCGATATCGCCATAGGCGACGGGGGAAACCTTCATCTTGGTAAAGGGGATCTCGTCGCCTTCCGCTACGGTGGAACCGCCCTTCAGGCCGCCGTCTACTTCGGCCTTATAGGATACCAACTTAGTGCCGGGGGCTTTGCGGATAGGCCGCATAATGCCCAGAATGGTGCGCAGCGCGTCCCAGTTATCATTGAACCGGGTTACAAAGTCCACCTCACGGGCGGTAGTCGTGTACTGCGCAGTTGTAGTTACGTTCGTTTTTGCTGCCATTTGTACAGCTCCTTTCAAAAAACTTATTTGTTTTCGCTTGCCATGCTTTCAGCAAGCGCTGCCTGTCTCTCAGCGGTGGACAAAATATACCGGCCTTTATCGTCCTTTTTGTAGATTTCAGCGCGGCTCTTTGCGCCACCAGAGGTGTCAGGCGGGGTCTGTGTTTGGGTGCCGGTGGTGGTAGTCTTGCCGATCAAGCCCTTGTAATCGCCGGAAAGCAGCCCATCAAGTGCGGCGGTATCTTTGATACTTTCGCCGTCCAGTTTCAGGCCGTCAATTTCAGCTTTGGCTCCACGGATTACCAGCCCCATGCTCTCGGCGGGAATGCCCTTGCTCTGGAAGTACGCACGCGCGGCCTTTTCCTTGGCGGCGGCGCTCTCCTTAGCGGCAACTCCGTCTTTGAAATCCTGAAAGTCTTTCTTTTCCTTCTCGTACTTGGCCTTGTAGCCGCCGTCAGCGTCATCCTTTTTCAGATCATCCAATTCCTTTTGAATGCCAGGAAGTTTCTCAGCGTCGGCCTTGTACTTCCCGATATCGGCTTTCAGGCCGTCTACGGTATCGGTGTGTGCTTCAATGATGGTGTCTACCTGTTCGTCGGTAAGCCCCATCCCCTTCAAAAGTTTGCGAGTTAATGCCATTGTGTCAGTCTTCCTTTCTTCGCCCCTATTCTTCGGGGACGACTGTGATATAAAAACCGCTATACTTCGCGGGTTTTACCAAAATAAACAAGAAAGGAGCCGAACAGCACGCAAAATCTACGTACTGTTCGGCTCCGATTGCCCATTCCTGCGCCCAATTACGCAGGAGAAGAATATTTGATTGTTTTCTTTACTTCGAGGACTATGTAGCCGTCGCCCTTGCGCCGTATCTCCACATCGTTCCCGCGCTTTATGATAGCCTCTATGGCCTTTATGATTTCGTCATTGTTCATTTATTGCCCCTCAAATCGCGTCAGCGTTTTTGAACGCTTCCATAAGTTTGGGAAACTGGATAGCGAAGAAATCTACCATTTCATCGTTCTGTGCCCATTCGGAGTTTTCCGCAAGGCCACTTTCAAATAGGAATGCGTGAATGATCTCATGCCGCTTGTTCTTTCTAATCTGAACTTGTAAGTTTTTCTTACAAGTTCGGTCTCCGACGTGCTTACTATAGCTATCCACAACCAGTTCTTTGCTGGTTTCGTCGCAAAATCCATCGCATCCCGCCAGCCGCGAATCTTCGTCTTCACAGCAGACGGAAAGTGTGTATTCAGCCCCAAGCGCATTTATTTTTCTGGTATCCACGCCACGTCAACCTCCTTTGCTAAGTTCGTCTTTCAGAATGTTCTTGTATGTTCCCTGATGATCGGCGATTGACGGCTTAATAAACGGGTGCGCCCGGTTGCCAGCTGTCCAATGCCAGATTCCCTGCGCGTCCTGGTATTTGGTTGGTTTTCCATCTCCGTTCACCGCGTATTTACCGGTTCCTAGTTCCTGGTAAATGGCGTATTTGGTAGGCGTTCCAACAATGGCTTTCTTCCCATCCTCCACGGTATGTGTAATGCTGTTGCGCAAATTCCCAGTATCAACGGGGCATAAATCCTTGGCATATTCTACAGCTTTTTTTCCGCAGCGTTCCAACCCGCGCTCACACGCTTCACCAAGGGCGCGGAGGATTTCGTCGGAGTTATCCACAAACGTAACGCTCATCTCTTATTCCGCCGTTTCTTTTCCAATTCCTCTTGCAGTTTTTGCCACGCCTCGGGCTGGTTGTACTTCATATTCTGGAATCCGGCGAACGTCTTCGGGGCTTTTTTACCCAGAATTTCATGGTATTCTGCATATTCCCGTTTGTCGGCCTGATAGTTCTTGCCAGCTTTTATCATGCCCGCCCATTTTTCCGGAGGATGCTGTGCTTTCTTTTCGTCGTACCATTCTTTGTACGATTTTTTCTTTACAAGCTCATATTCCCCGGTTTCGGGATTCTTCACGCGCATCATGTGGCGTTCCGATTCCAGGTCATCATCCGTGGCATTCACCACCGTGCAGCGGCAATTATACAGCTCATGCCCCGGCGCTCCCAACGAGCCATCACCGGGGAACATCATCTTATAGCCGCCGACATCAAACGGCTGATCGTAGTCCACAATCTGATTGTCCGCCATACCGTGATCGTGGCGGGTGCGCAAATCCTTTGTGGCTACCCACTTTTTCTTGGATTTAATGCCCCACATTTCGTCAGCGGCGGCGTAGCTGTCCATTCTACCGGCATTCTGTGCGGCGGTAACTGCCGTTCTTGCCGCTCGAATGGCGCTTACACGGCTCATTGTGACGATTCTGGACTGCAAATCATCGGATATCTGCTTGATGCTTCTGCCTTGCAAAATGGAGCCTGTAACGCTTGCTGTAATCTGCTGCTTGCCAAAAGCCAGATCAATGCCCCGCTTTAGCGCAAGCCTTTCGGGGTAGTATGGCATCACATCCGGCTGCTCCACAATTAAGCGCTTTACGGTCTGCTCGTCAAAAAGCGTAAAATCCGCACTCGGGTGAACGCTCTCAATGGTATAGGCGGTGTAATTCCGATTCAGGGAGTAGATTCCAGGCGTAGCGTCGTTCACATACGCAAGCGCCACCTCTTTTGCTTCCGTCGCACGTTCGGCCAGCTTGTCCCGAAGCGTTTCCAGCCGCTTCCCGCGTCCCATCTGGTTCAGCCGCCATTGCTGGTAGTCCTTTTCAGTCCACTCCTTACCGTTGCGCTTCTGGCCTATCAAGTCCTGCATCTTCTTATCCTGATCGGCAAAATGCTTGAAAAAAGCATCTATTTCCTCTTGCAGTCCTTTAGCCGCCTGAGAATATATGGAGTTAATGCGGCGTTCCAGATCGGCAAGCGCCCTGTCGGTTCCCCTATCGGCTTCATTCGGCCTGGGCATTGCCACCACCACCGTAAACCATATTTATGTCCGCGTCCGCTTTCCGTTTCAGAATTTCCGGCACTTCCTCCGGCAAAAGAAATGGAAGGTGTTTCAAAATCGTTTCGTCATCAAGGAACGCAGCCGCCGAAAGCACCATGTTTGTTTCCTCTGTACGATTTATCACCTTGTTCCACGTAAATTCCGGCTGTGGATTACTGATACCAGCAGCAGCGCAAATCTGCCGAATAAAATCTATCAAGAAATACTCGAAATCGGCGCATTTGTTGTCCTGTGGCTGATACGCCGCCGAAATCTCTGTAGCCGTTTTCTCAGCGCCCGCCAAAGCTGTAACATCAAGCATCTGGGAATCTTCATACAGGTCGCGCCGCAAGATATCCAGCATGGTTTTCCGGGCTTCTACAGGAACGTCAAGGGTGTGGGCTTCTGCTGCCGTTCCATCGGAACTATCTACCACATTCGCCTTTACGCTCTTCATTCTCTGAATGAACTGTGCCAAATCCTTATCGTCCATAGCGCCGGTATTATGCAGAATCCAGTAAATTCCGCTGGTATCGTCAATTTGGTTGGCAAACCCGGATTTGATAAAATCATAGCAGTCTATGGAGCCACGCAACCCAACGAGTTCGCTTTCGTGGGTATCGTTTCCATACAATACCGCAATAGGCAGGCGGGTGTAGTTCTCGTCGCACACATCCACAACGCCCAAGGCGTTGCGCAGTTCCTTGTGGATATACGCGCGTTTATTTGCAATCAGGTGCGCGTCGTCGCTTCCCTCTGCGCTCCATTCGCTAACGCCGTCCAACTCATAAAGCGTAGCCCGGAAAACTGCTTTCTGGCCAGTCTCCCGGAACCAGTACCGAATACCGGCCATCAGCTCAGACGTTTTTTCATCCAGCAGCGGAACGAATCCCGGATTCCCGGGAGTATCAGCGAACGAGAACACTTCCAGATGATCGAGATTCCAATAGCCGTAGGAAACGCCCTGCGCCAGTGCCAATTTTGCCGCCGCTTGAAGCTTAATGTCAAAATCTGCGCCAAGCTTTTCTTTTTCGTCCATGCTTACGCCATTAGCGCAAATATAGCCAACCTCCTGCGTCACAAGCCGCCGAAATGTGAGCGTTTTTAGCCGGTAGTCGCTACTCCAAATATCAGGAGTTTTGTTCCCGGATAAGGTGAAAAGGAACTTCTGGAATTTCTCAATTGTGATGTTGTGCTTGTTGTAGTACGCCATACCATCAGCGGCATCTTTATACGCCTTGCTGCCCTGGTGTTCCCGCACGGCATCACGTATGAATTTCCCGGTAGTTCCCTTTGCAATGGCTTCTTCCAAATCTTGATAAATCTTCATGCATTTTCTCCAATAGCAGAAATCTCACAAAAGCAACGCAGCAGCGGGTGAAATCTCGTTTTTCTTCTCCACTTTGTATTTCATGATGGTGCTGCAAAAGTATCTGATATCATCCATAGCGTGGTCATTATCCTTCACGACGGCGTCCTCCGTTTTCTTATCGTCCCATCGGTACAGCCCAAACTCCCTTATAGCGTCCGTGCAGCACCGGTGAATTTTTATATTCCCGTTCTTGAGATATACCGCCGTGCGCCGAATACCATCAAGAACGGCGTTGTCTGCCTGCTGGACGAGGAATCCACGGCGTTTCAGGGCGGTAATGAAAGATGCTGCCGAAGGGTCGATTATCGCCCTCTTGATTTCGTAGCCGCCCGTCAGGCGCTCCACAGCGTCGCAATATTCCTCGTCTGTGAGCTGCTTATAGTTGGCTCTGCCATCGTAGTAATACTCTTTGATTCTAACCGCCTTGTTGCCATCTACCGCCCATAAGCCACATGAAAACGGGTTTAGGGTGCCGTAGTCGATGCTTATGTAATAATCCGCGAATTCCGGCACTTCATCCGTGATATTCGCTTCGGAAAAATCATATACAAGTCCTTCGGCCAAGCACCACTCGCCCATAATGTACCGGCGGTAAAACACGCCTGTGTACATAGCCTCATATCTGGCAAGCGTTTTTTCTGAAAGCGACGGATTATCCGGCATTGTGAAATGCAGATACAGAGCGTTCCGCTCACTGCAACGCTTAATCCAGTTTACATAAAACCAGTGGTTGGGATTGTCCGGGTTGCAGGAAAACCACATCCGCGCCCCATCTACAGAGCATCTTGCAAGTGCCTGATTCACGAAACTTTCAGGCATGAGCGCCACTTCATCCAGCAGAACACCGGCCAGCGTGCGCCCCTGAATCAGCATGAAGGAACTTTCATCCTTGCCGCCGAACACCTCGAACCAATTCACCACAGAGCCGCGCTTGACTTCCAGCAGCTTGTCAGAGCGTCGCCAGCGGAGCGTGTATTTCTTCTTTGCGTAGCTCATGGAGATATATGGAACGATGATATTCTTTGTAGCACTGTCCACGGTCTTTCCGCAGATGCCGAACCGCTGGCCGCTGAACTCCCGCATAGCCCAATCGATGAATGCCACCATCATAATAGAGGTCTTGCCGGAACGCACTGCGCCGTCACAGATTAATGAATCATAGCGGCTGTATGGAAATGCCAATATTTTTTTCTGTTTATCGCTTATCGGCATTAACAAAATCCTCTATAATTTTTCTTTCCCTTTCAGAAATAGACCAAATAACTTTGTTTTCTTTCTCTGCCGCTGCTTTCTCTGCCGCTGCTTTCTCTGCCGCAACTCTATCCGAGCAAAGCAAGCCTTTCCCAAAAATAGTTTTTTGTTCTCTTTTTTGCATATCAAGTGCTGAAATTCTTACAGATTCATTTTTTGGAACTGAAAAACTAATCCCGTACTTACTTAATTTTTGCAAGAATGTAGCGGTAATTACATTGTCTGGATAATCATATTTTGGAAGTTCTCTGTGCAACTTTCGCTCGTTCTTTTTATTTTCTTCCGTTATGATTTTATATAGTTCTGGGCTTGTCCTTGCCACATTGCTTTCAAGGTTTGTTGCAAACGATGTGGAAACTTTAGCGCCGTTTTCGTATGTAATTGATGCACCAACCGCAATTCCGCAATACCCATCGCAAACCGGAGACAAAAGGGTAAGCGCAGGAGCAAATAGAAAGAATTTTATGCCTCTTGAGTTATAAAAGCTAATTATTTTTGATAGAATCGAAAACGGAGGGTTGTCCAAAACAACGCATCCGTCCGAATACTCGTAACGCTCATAATCGCCGCCCGGGTAAAACGGGCGGACGATGCTTTCCGGATCAATGCCATATTCCGCGCAAACCCAATTTTTCACAGCCTCATACACAAGCGGCGGCGTGTAGCAATCATCAGTCGTTTTCTTCGGCTTGAATTTTTCTATGAACGCGTCATATTCAGGATTATCCTGAAACAACGATCTTTGATTATCCACCATCTTCCATCTCCTTCGCTAACTCTTTCAGGCTCCTGCTCAAATCGTCTTCTTTCACCGTATCCCCCGGCGCACCGCTTATAGCCGCCCATTTGTCAATCAGCGTGCCAATCGCCGTGGTGATTTGTGCGGGGCTTGCATCCGCCAGCTTTCCCGGCTCATTTAGCGCCTGTAACCCCTTGCTGATGATCTCGCACACCATGCCGCGCTGTGCTTCCATGTATGCCAGAATATCAGCGGTATCTTGCTCCTTTTTTCGTTTCGCCTTTTCCGTGAAATCGTCGCATTTAAGTACAATTCGCTTTACGCTATCATCGGAAACGCCGTTTGCTCTCGCTGTGGCGCTGTAGTTGCCTAGCCGCAAATAATCGGCAATAATTTTCTTCTTTTTCTTATCCGTTATTCGCTCAGCCATAGCACCACCGCTCATACAAAATAATTGGCGCGAGGCCGACTCGAACGGCCTTCTGTTGGGGAGAGAGCGCCCAACTCGTTATCTACCGCGCCATGCAAAAAGAGGCTCAGGAACAATCCCAAGCCTCTTGCGCTTTTTCTTTTTTACCAGTATAGCACATTCAAACTGAAAAATCGTCTCATTTTTTTCTCATTTTTCAGCTTTCAGTCTGCCCATACAGGCATAGCGTGAAATGTCGTAGTGCTGAATCCCGGCGGCGGTAAACCTGAGCTTTTTCAACTCCAAGTTCTTCACACAGGGCATCAACATTGCCTCTAGCCGGGCTTATGTAGAATCTGCTCAGTATCTTCTTTTCATCGACGCTAAGCGATTCAAGCCCGGAATCTACCAGCGAAACCCACTTTTTTGCCTGTTCCAGAGAACGCGCCAGTTCCTCACGGTGAACGATATTCGATAGCATCATATCTTCCCGCCCTGAGCCGCCTCCGCTTACCGGCGTACCGTCAGCCGTGGCACTTCGGATACTCTGCATAGCGGATTCCAGCCGCGCCATTTCTTCGGGAATGCTTTTCAGGGACTGTTTCTTTGCACTGTACTCCTTTAGCTTTTCAATGGCTTCATACTTCCAGTTCATTCCGTTCCTCCTTAATCATTGTCTGTTCTCCGATCACAAATTCTTACAATATCGGCAATGTAATTTGCCTCGTTCCGGGAAAGCAGAAGCTTCCCCATCAGAAGTTTAATAAAGCGCTTACGTGTCATGCGGGGAATCCTTCCTTTCTCCGTAGCTGCAAAAATCATTGCCGTCTACCTCATTTGGGGACATGCCCTGCTCATATTGCCAATGATAGCAATACCCAAATGGCGTTCCTCCTTTGTTGGTGGGGTGCTTGCCTATTTCCTCAAATGCAATGCAGTCCCGGAACCTTACCACGGGGACGGCATCCACGGTATCAGCCTGATTTATCATCATCACAATGTTTTCCACTGTCAAATATGTGGTGCTACATCCTGTACAAAATGCTACAATTCTGCGGCGAAGCCCGTCTGCATCAATCAGCCTCATAAAAATTCTCCTTCCTCGGTATCTCTTTCAGCCACCGCCTGACGGCAAAGAGCCGAATGCGTGGCGGCTGATTCTTCGCCCACCGCTCAATAGCGGCAGCGTAAGCAATTCTAGCGTTAAGACGCTGACGGTGTTCTTGTCTTTCACTCATTCCCAGCACCTCCTACCATGCCACATACAGGCAATCCAGCGGAATTTCCTCTGCCTGCTCATAGATGCAATCCCGCAGATTTTCGAGTGCAACCACTGCGCTGGCAACCGTTCCCCAGCCATTTTCCGGCTCGTACTGCTTGTATTGCGCCTTGTTTGCCCGCAGCTCTTTAACGCCTTTCTCGATATTCCCGATCACCTCGGAGCACCTGTAATATTCTCCCTGCTTGTAATCCCACCCGGTACAAGCCCGGAACATCTTGCCCAGATTATACGTGGGGTTGCTGTATTCCGGCTCGGCGATTTGTGCGAACTTATCGCATCCATCCACCTTAACGGCGATTCTCAGATCATAGCTCATTTCTCTGTGCCTCCTTCCTTCGGCGCCGATGGGAGTAGGTGCATTCCCATTGGTGAAAGCCCTGAATCCTCATACTGTGCAAGGCGAGTATAGAGCTTTGGCACTATGCAGCCATTTCGGCACCCACCCGGCTTATTGTTAGGGCGCATGCAGTAGTTATCCTGCCCGCAGCATTCCCACGGATCAAGATTTTGCCAGTGTTCTACCGTCAATCGTTTCATCGTTTTCCTCCTTCGGCAATTCTGGAAGCGGCATCCATGTGTTGCCCATCGTGGGTTTCACGGGATTAACCTTGATAATCTTGTATTCCGCTCTACGTTTTCCGCTGATTTCTGCTGTATGTTCTGATACTCTTGTAATTTTTCCTCGCTCTAAGTTGGCAGAAGTTCCGTTGTAGTTCAGAAATACAACATCATCTCCAACGCTTAATTCATTTCCCAAAAAATCATGTGCCATTGTCATCCTCCAAATCCATTTTTGCGCCGCAGCTGGGGCAATATTTACTCTTTTGCCCAGTTATGAGGCCACATGAAGAACACACAATTCTAATTGTCCATTCTGGCCAGTCTGACTTCCGGCGAATTTTCCACCGTCCATGCCGCACCGGCTCCACGTCGGCGGCGGGGAGGCTCTTAATTAGGCGTACAGCGTTTTAAAAGTCGCAAAATCCACAAATGGTGCCACTACTTCCGCCACAGTCAGTGCAGCCTGCCACCCGAATCTTCTCAATCGCCGCCTCCCGGCTTATGTAATCACTCATTTCAATTCCTCCACGTAGCACCAACTCTGGGGTGGGTTTTTTACAATGCAATCTTGGCACTCCCCGCACTTTGGAATGGCGATACCCAGGTCGTTGTATTTACATTCACGGTTCCATGGTTTGAAACGATAGAGTGGCTTCGGCATATCGTAGATTTTTAGGTTGGAAATGTGCCACCCGTACAGTGTTGCACCTTTTCCGTAGTCCCACAAAGCACCGTCCACAAGTTTGGTCTTCGCCACAAAGTCATCGTCCACATCGTAGATTCCATACGGTTCTGTTGCCGCCTTGATGGTTTCAACCCAATCACATACAAATTCCCCAACAACATACCCATTGAAAACGTCCCAGGTTCTATCTGCTTCCGCTCTGCAATACCCCAAAAGACGGGGAAACTCCGTAACCCAATCGCCCCGGAAAACATCACCCCACACAAGGAACGGCCTTGTGTTTGTGCAGTATATATAGCACTTGAAAGGCGTTCCCAAATATGGTTTTGTCTTGCGAACCTCGATTGTCTTCCGCCCGTTGGCAATCTTCTCCACCCACTCCGGGCGGATGCTGATAAGTACCGCTTTAGCCATTGTCAGCCCTCCGGTTCCATGCTTCAGCAGCTTGTTCTTCCGTGTCGTAAATATACACACGTCCCAAAATCCCGCCATCGCACTCATAGCTTGCAATCGGGCATTCCGGGTTTTCCTCGTGAGCGTGGTGAAGCATGAAGCCAAGCCCACTATAGGGATGTTCTCTATATGCCTCATCATGCAGATTTCCTTCGTCATCGCACAGAACAAGGCTAACTTTACCCCCACAAAACGGGCAAGGCTTCAATTCGATTTCTTCCATCGTTATCTCCCTCCTATGGCAATTCCCAATAAGATTTCATTTCCTTGCCGATCTCCACCGCCAACTTCGTGGCGATGATTCTGGCGTGTTCGTACTTGGCTTTTATACCCAGTTTATAATTGCCTTCCCACTTCTTTTCCGGGTGCTTTTTGGCTTCCCGGATGTTGGCATCGTTCGCTGTTATAAGTTCCGCCTGGTACAGATTTAAGAGCCGTACCAACTCCTGCTTTTCTGCAAGTTGCATGTTATCTCCTTCCCGCCCGGGTTGCCCCGGGCTTATCGCTTGTTTTCATTCTCCCTAAAATCTCCACTCCAAAGCTATCCATGCAAATTCATAGGGCAAAGACCCTTTCCGGAACTCTTGCGCAATCCTGTTTGCATTGTTCCGCTTAACGCTTTTCGACATGAGCAGCTTTACAAATCGTTTTCGTGTCATTGGTCTCTCCTAACAGTGTCGATTTCGAGGCGGTTAAACCATTTCAGTGACCTCACGAAAATGGTCATCCAAGGTGGATCATTTCTCGCTTTCCCCCACCGGGGCGGGGTGCAATTCCGCTTCACCGGCTTGAAACAGCCGTACATTTTCGCCTTGCTCATGCCTGAAAACAATCCCCTCTCTCACCAAATCCGGGTGTTCGTACCGGAAAAATTGGCGTTGTTTTTTGTGGTTTCCAATTGATTTCATGATGTTTTTGTTCCAATTCGCCACGAAATATTCTTCCCATGCCTTGCAGCCGTCCCCGTTGGTTGGGCAATCATCCCGCGTGCAGTTTCTGCAAAAGGGACTTTCCGAATCGATGTACTGGCCGGGGCGTTCCTTTTCCCCGTTAACTTCGTTTTTCATGCTCCACCGCCTTCCGGTAGCTTTTCAAATTCCATCTTCCCGGCCATCTCGGCGATAAAGCTCTTTACCGCTCCGGGGAGCTTCTGGTAATCGTCCTCCCGCTTCTGGCACACTTGGAACGATCTCTGGAAATTCGATGCAACCACTGACTGCACCGTTTCTGCGTCCATCAGCGCCCATTCCTTGAGCTGGGCGGGGCTTCCCACCGTCCGCTGTACCGCCGGTGGCAGCTTACGAAACTCGTCCTCAGCGCCGTATACGCTGTTTCTCAGCGCACTGGCAACCAGCCCCCATGCTTCCATCTGGGTCATCTGCTCCGGAGAGCGCATTTTGTCAAGGCGGTCTTTCAGCTGTCCAACCGTTGGCATAAAGCCCTTGGTATCCGTAGCCATGTATGCCTTAGCCGCCATCACCACCAGGTCAAAGGGTTCATCCGCGAAAATGTCCGCCCACAGGCCGATCTTTGTTTTTGCGGCGTCCTCCGACATTCCCCGGAATGCATCCGGGTAGTTGGCTTGCAGCAGCGCCAAGACCTGATAGCTTTCCTGTTTATTCAACGCCGAATTCCTCCTCGTACAACCGTCTCAGCTTGTCCAGCCCGTGTTCCTCCGTGGCTCTTGGCTGCACACGGTTTCCGGCTCCGGACGTTCCCCGCCCCTCTGACCGCTCCCACGTCCGCACGGCGGCCTTCCAATCCTTCATGGGGTTCTTGCCCACCATCCAGCCCTTGGAGGCGTAGAAGTCAACGAAGGCCTCAGGGTCAAGGCCGTTGCCACGCTCCTGGCAATAGGCCGCGACTTCATCAACCGTGGGGGGGATAAAGCGTTTTGCTTTGGTTCCCCCTGGCAAGGGGGTAGGGGGATAACATTCGTTCTCTATCTCCCCCTCTTTCTCTTTCTCCTTCTCTTTCTCCTTCTCTTTCTCGCTTTCGTGTTCCTCTTGCTTACCGTTTGCTTCCGGTTTGCTTTCATTTTGCTTACCGTTTGCTTTTTTACTCCCACCTTCTTTCCCGCTCTTTGCTTTCCTTCTGCTGGAATCCAGATTCGGCTTTATGAGCAGAAACGCGATTTGTGCGGCATCGGACATTTTGGAAAAGTCCGGGTCTTCTTCCCGCAGGGCATAGGCGCAAATAGCGTCGTAAGCGTCGGCACGGTCTGCCTTTTTCTTGATTCTGGAAACCGCATCGAAGAAGCTGGCATAAAATGTAAATTGGGTTCTTTCATCCATGTGCTACCTCACTCCGGTTGCGTGTTCCAGCGAATACCGCGCGAAGCACGTCCGCTCCCCGTACCGGTTCTTTCCGGTGACGGTTTCGCTCTTGATGGGTACTCCCTGGGCTTTCAAATCCCAGATTCTTGCGCCAAGCCTGTAACAGCCGTACTCGGTAACAGCCTCGGCCTGAGTAATGCTTCCATAGTCCTGCAAATGCCGCAGGATACGCTCACACTGTGTCACGGGGTGCCTCCTCTCCGGTAAGACGAACCGCCACGCATGGGCGGGTGCCGTATCGCTTGCAGACTGTGGCATCTGTGATAGCTGCATCATCCTTGTAGGCGATACCGTTCAGGGCATCACACACAATCTTGCCTATGTTGTCCCAGTCGGGTTTCACCATTGGCAGAATCTGATTGTCAATCGCTTCGGCCTGCCTGCGCTTGCTCCACGAATGGGGAACGGGGTAGATTGCCGCAATGTCAACCCGGATAGTGCCGGTGAACTTTGCCCCGTGGGCTTCGCACTGGTATGCCCATGCCACCAGCTTTTCATAGTCCTTCGTTTTCTTTGGGGTGTATGTCGCACCGTTCTGGGTGAAGCGGGGGCGCTCCTTCCCTTGCGGAACGCCGGGAATCGTAAATTCAATCGTCACGTTTTCGCTCCTTCCTTTGGAGTTGGCGGTTTCACCTCCCACCGCCAAGGGAAGAAATCAAGAAATCACAATATAGCCGTCCATGTCGTCAAGAGCTGCTTCCAGATACGCCTTGATTCTGCGCATAGCATCGATCTTCCAAGCACCGCCGTCCGCTTCATAAAGGGCGCACTGAATGCCGTTTCTGTCCTGCATCCGGAAAACGTACTGGGATTCCGGCTGCTCCACTTCAATGAAGGTACGGTATGCAACCAGCGTGACAGGGTTCGGAATGACCGCTTCTCCCTTCTTGGCAATGCCAACCTTGACCGTGGCTTTCTGGGTAATGCCATCGTCCCCATATTCTGCAATCGTTCCGCTTTCCACGGTTCCGGCGAACTTCAGCAGCAGTGCCCGGTCTGCATTGGGCAGGAACTTGGACTGAAGGGCAATACAGAAAGTTTCATGGTCAATCCAGCGGTTAAAGCCGAATTCCGGAACATTGGCGTTTACCTCCGCAATCGTTTCGCGGTCGTGGTTCCAATTTAGCGCAGAATACATTCTGACCTTCGTGGGGCTTGCAACATGGATAAACATTGCTCTGGTTCCGGTGTGCGTCAGATCGTCCTTTTCGGATTTGATATAATCAACAAGGCTTTCCAGCGTGGAAAGCTGGATAGGGTCTGCAAGGGGCGCGTAGTCTACCCGATGTAGGGGCTTGTCGGAATAGGTCTCACCATTGATTTCCTGAACTGTAGGAGTGGAAAGACCCACAATGTACTGCAATGCTTCTTTAATCATATTTGACCATCCTTTCTAAATCAGGCTTTCATAGCCTTGCGCATATCGATAACGGTCGTCGGAACCGGTTCAATGATTTCCCCGGTTTCAGGGTTGCACGGGATTTCCGGTTCAGATTCAATCTGCATCTGGCCGGGAAGATGCTTATGCCGCCCATATTCCTCTGCAAACATCTGACCGGTTTTCAGATCCTTTCCGATAACGAAAGCGGTCTGCATGGGTGCTTGCGCAGCAAGCTTTTCGGAAACCTTGATTGCACAAGAAACATCGTCCCGGGCTTCGTTCTGTGTGAACTTCAGTTCAATGCAGATTTTCCGGCAATCCTTAAACGGGGTGTTCGGGTCAGAAAGATTCTCCACAACCCGCAGAAACGATTTTTCAAACTGTTCCTGAAGGGCACCGCCAACCATTTCCTGTAAAGAGATTTTTTCCATGTTCTTTCCTTTCTCAAATCATAAATTGTAAGTATACTATCAACCTTTTTGCGGAAAGATTGATTTTTCCGGCCTAGAACGGCAAGTCGGCGTCGTCTGCGGTGATCTCCTGATATCCTCCGAACCCCTGCTGACTGTACCCGTTGCCACGGTTCGTCTGCTGTAGGGTGCTGGGCTGCCCGTATCCGGCGTTTTGTGCCGTTCCGGTATTGGTGGTATCCTGAGAGCTGCGCTTACTGGAAAGCAGCTCAACGCTTGTGGTCACCACCTCGAACGCCCGGCGCTTGTTCCCGTTCTTGTCCGTCCAGTCCCTTGCTTGCAGCGCTCCGGAGGCGGCTACGATATCGCCCTTATGGCCGTACTGCGTCAGGTACTCAGCCCCCTGCCGCCACGTGACGAAGTCCAGAAAATCGGTGACGTCTTTCGCCATCGGCCGCTTGACGGCAAGGCTGTAGGAGCAAACCGCCGTCCCCTCCTGGGTTCTTCTCAGCTCCGGGTCGGCGGTGAGCCGCCCGACAAATTGACAATTATTCATGTGTTCTCCTTCCTGTAAATCAGATCGTTTTCGTTCCAGCCGGGATAAATGCCCATCAGGTACTCCCGGAAATACGCCCTCATTTCCATTCTTGCCGTGGTCTGATCGTACCGGCTGTGACATCTGGGGCAGAGGGTCAGCCCGTTCTGGGCAATGCCAAGCCCTCCCTGCGCCCGGGATATGTAGTGGGCATTGCTCCATGCCAGGGGGGCGGGGGCGGGAGCGCCGCAGAATACGCAGCACGTCCAGCCGTCAATGCTGTCCCGCTGGGCAATCGCCATTTTCTCGTCCCGGGTGAAATCCCTCGCTTTGGTGTCCTTCCTCAACGCCATTCCTCCTTGAGCAGTTCCAGCTTGTCCGGGGGTAGGGTTTCAATGTCCAGCGCCTTACAGTCCTGTATGAGATTGTCGATAAGCCGCGCCATCTGTTTGGTGTCGTAGGTACTGGAGCCGTGGTATGCCGCCAGATTCCGGCACCCCGGCACCTGAGACGCGCCCAGGCTGTCCACCAGCCATCCGAGGCCGTTTTTCTGCCAGCTCCGTGTGAACCGCTCCACGTCCTGTTCACGGACACACATGGGCGTGTAATTGTCTCCCACGCCCCGAACGGCGTTTCGGTAGACCTCAACCGGAGGAATCCCCATAGCGGCGGCAAGCTTGTGAATCAGTACCCATGCATAGGCGTTTGCGTCCAAGCTCCGCTTTTCCCGGTGCTCTTTCAAGGTCAGATCGTAGGGCGTGGCCTTCATTTTTCGGATAAAGGCCATTGCCTTGCCCAACTCGGAGCGGGAGGGCTTGACCATCAGCCAGCCGCCTTCCAGTTTGGCCTCGGTGAATGTAAGCTCCGTCATGATTGCTGCCACACAAACGCCCGAAGGTTCTTTGTGTCGTTGCGGATTGCAAGTCCGGTGATCCGCCCGGTCTTCTCGTCATAGGCGATTTTCTCAACGCTGAACTTATCGTAGCAGTTGAACCGGGTCTTTCCGTTGAAGGAAGATGCTTTGATCTCTGCCTTATTGCTGGGAATCCAGACAAACGGGGACGTGTAGAGTTCCCTTCCGATACCCCAGCGGAACCCGGCGCGCTTGAAAGCGTCGCTTGCCTCGCCCTTTTTCTGGTTGCCTTCCTCGTCCTCCCGGCTCTCGATACCGCAGTCCCATTTCCATTGGATGCCGCCGTTTTCCTGGATAATCCCGATACCGGCATACAGATTGCCCTTGATCTCCTTGTAGTCGTTCGTCCAGTTGCCAGCCCCTACAGTCTCGTCCAGCAAGTCCATGTCCGTCCTTGCCGTCTTGTACAGCAGACACACCAGACCATTTTCCTTGACCTGCTTGACCTTGACCTCGATCTCGTCAGCGGTCAGAAACCGAAACATTCTTGCCATTGTCTTCCTCCTTAAATTTCAGCGGGCATTCATACCCAACTGTTGCTCTTGTATCCAGCAGATACTCCCCGGTCAACCGGCACTGCTTCCGGGCGTATGTTTCCATACAGGCACAGAGGTCACAGCACACATGACCCTCCGGGAAGTAAATGCTTGCCGTGGCCTTCTCGTACCACAGGCAACTTTTTTTATCCGCCATAGTTCACCGCCTCCATCATTCTTCATCCTCCTGCAACGGCTCAAACCGTTTTATAGCGATACCGCCTTTGTACGGATATGCCCGGTATTTTGCCCCGGGGGGAACAATTCCGCCTAAGCTACCTGTGCTGATATAAAAGCCCCCGCCAACTTTGTTGATTTTTAATGTTCTACCAATTTTTTGCGGAATAAAAACGACGTAGTTCTTGCTTGCTTTTATCCCAACAGTGTTTTCGCCGTTCCAAAACTTTGTAGCAAGAGCGTTAATGTAGGCAACGCGCCTCTTATAATTCGGGAAAATGACAGCCGGAACATTGACTCGATTGTACGGCCTAATGTAGATATCCTCGAATCTTTCCGATTCGCTGATGATGATTCCGTCCTCCATTATTCCTCCACCTCCGCTTCCTCGTTGAACTCCGTCATGGAATCGATGCAATCCAGGCAGTAGAACTCATCATGCGCTGGGATATATACCAGTTTGCTGTCTGTGATGGGATATCCGCACCTGGCACACTTCGGGAGTACCGCTTCCCGCCGGTCGGCCTCCGCCGCCAGCTGTTCGGCCTGCCGCCACGGTTCGTAGCATTCAGGAATGTGCATCGTCCCACTCCTTGCTTATAACGTGCTTCCAAACTGGGCTGTCCCCGTCGGATACAGAGCGAATAACCATGTCCTTGTACATTTCTGCGGCCAGCGCGTTTTTCTTCCGCAGGGCTAAATAAACACAATTGATAAGGAATGTGGATTCCGTAATAAGGTCTGCCACGCTTCCATCTATACGGATAGAACGCGAAAATATGGAGTTGCTTTTGGAATCTATCTTGTACTTAATCATGTTGACTTCCCTTCCTCTATTTGATATAATGTAAACGGTAGAGATTTTTTATATCGCTTGCCGTCCCCGGTGCTGTAACATCGGGGGCGGCTTTTTATCGCCCTCTGATGCACCGTCCGATACCGGCACCCATCAGGATAGCGCACACCCACATTGCGGGAACTGCCGCCCTGTCTGCCAGCAAATCGGCCTGCTGCCACCAGAAAAGCACCAGATTCAGCCCCGCATAGGGGAGAACACGGAAAACGCATTCCCTGATATTGAACGGCTTCCGGTTCTCCGGCACCGGCTCCCACCGGGCATCCACGGGTTTATTCCTGCTTGCCATATCATCACCCCCTGACCTGATGATTTCGGTGGACTACGTCGAAAAGTTCCACGTTCTCATCATCAAACGCCTTGCTTTCCTTCGATTCCATCAAAAGAGATTCCCGCAGATGCTCATTTTCCCGGCGCAAGCGGCGGTTCATCTCCGCCATAGTGCGAAGCTGGGCAACCTCATTCGGCATCATTTGGAGTTCTCCTTGTAGGGACGGACACACTCCATACGAACATTCTGTCCCAGCCCCTCTCTATTTTTGAACCTGCCCTCCCCCTTGCTGGATATTTTCGGATTAACCAGCGTTACGATTTCGCCGATTTCGAAATAGTGGTGGCATTTTCCGATAGGGCGGTTTCCGGTAATCACGAACTTATCTCCCACCTTCAGCTTGCTCACCTTTGGCTTGCTCTCCTTTGGCTTGTCCTCCTTGCGCTTCTTCTCAAAAAGCCGCTCAACGGCGACCCTTGCGCCCTCCGCTCTGCTGTAGGTATCCTTCGGATTGCACCGGGCTTCTGCGGTCTTCACGTCCCGCCCGCCACGTTTCAGCGTGGCCGTGGTAATCATCCCGTCAAAACGGAGTTCCACGGTGTAGGGTTCCCGCGCAGGCTCCACAAGGCCGGAAATCATGTCTTCGTACCAATACCACCAAATACCCTCGGAGGCTCTATCTTCAAACACGCGATAGTAAGTCTCCCCCCTGCTGTTGCGGCCGGAGGCCGTGACCGTCATGGTCTTTCCCAGATACTTGTCCATCTCAGGGTTCCAGTACCTCTGCGGCCTCTTGCTCACAATCCGCACCTTATCCCCAACTTTGTATTTCGCCATAAATAACTCCTTTCAATTTCGGCATTCTGCCGTAGATTTCAAATCACTGCAACTCCCTCGCAAACGCCCGTATCTCCTTCTCCGAATACCCCAGGGTTTTCAGGATCACCGCCGGGTTGGGGTGGAGGGTGGTCACCAGCTTCCGCAGGACGCTTACCCGCATTTCGGTTTTTCCCTTTTGGTAGTTCAGCAGATTTTGGTACCCCTCGCCGATTCTTTTTCCAAGTGCCGACGCATTATCGCTCTGAATCCCCGCCAGGGGACAGCAGCGGTCGATTTCCCGCCAGAAATCCTCTGCCGCGTAGCGCTCGGCATATTGCCGGATTCTTGGCATTTTATGTCACCTCCTGTCATACCATCAAGAGCCGGAAGGTCTCTCTGCCCTTGGGGGTGACCATCGTCTGCGTGCCGCTCCACTGGGTCTTCTCGTTGAACGTCTCCTTGACTTCAAACAGACCGCCGTTTTTGCCCTCGAATGGTAGCAGCTTGCCCTTCTTGTCCCGGTACAGGTATTTCTTATCAATCAGGAACTGAACAAACTTCTTCGGCGGTACGCCCAACTCTTTGGCAGTCTCCCGGAAATTGGTAAGCAGGTTGCGGTCGACCAATTCGTCGAAATAGTCCGCTTTGGGATGCATGATCTGGTTTTCGACGGTCAGCCGGGAATTTACGGCTTCCAGCGCCTTGCGCTTGTCCGTTTCGTCCTTAAGCGCGGTAACAACCTTAAGCAGGTAGTCCGGGCTGAGAATCGCCGCTTCCAGCGTCTCCGGGGTCATGTACGCGCCGTGCTTGCGGATGCTGGGCAGAACTTCCGATGTGACCCAGCGCTTGAATTCTTTCGCGCCGGGGAGCTTGCTGGACAGGATCAGGGAATACAGGCCGGATTCGTTGATAAGGATTGCCGGGGTTCCGTTCACGGTGAACGATTCGTTCACCGTCTTTTCGTCGTCATCAACGTGGTCACGGAGCGCCTTCTGCGGATTCTGATACCCCAGCGCCTGAGCAACGTCCTTTCCCACAAGCCACGGTTCGTCGTTGATGGTTACGGTTCTGACTTCTCCAAAGTCAGGGTGGTTGAAAATCTGTAATTCGTTCATTGTGCCCTCCCTCCTGTTACTTCTTGTTTTCTTTCCCCTCGCTTTCTTTATCTGCGGGCTTTACCTTGGGAGCAATGCAATCTACTAGCCCCCGAACGCTGTACCCCAACGAATAGCAGGCAAACGCCATTCCAATTATTGAAAGAATCGTGGAGGTACTCATGTTATTTCTCCCTTCTTCTGAGATTGCTTCTCTCGCTCCCGCTTGATGATTGCTTCCAAAGCGGTCTCCATCCGCTTCTGGATATTGGGCGGCTTCCGCTTCCCATTCAGAATCATGGAAATGTACGCTTTGTTCACGCCCATTTCGTTTGCCAGCTGCTCATAGGTGATCCGCTCATTGTGCATCCGCCCGATGAGCCGCCCCGTCCATTTTTCGGGCATTGTATTCCTCCTTTTAGTTAAAAATGTTGACTGCGGTGGGAAACCGTGCTACAATTTCATGCGTTCCCTGTGTAACAACAGAAAGGGGTGATTTGATGCGGAGCCATTGGCGAAGCAATCTTTTTGCTCTGGCGTTCCGAACTAAGGCAACTGCATGATGCGCATGGAGCACAGCAACCAGATATGCTGTAAGTGATTGGCACGGCTAAGAACCGTAAGACAATTTACGGATTCGGCATTTCTCCCGGTCTGACGCAACTGCCCGGGAGCCGCCGATAAAGCAATTTCGGCGCGTGCCGGGTTGCCGCCGTGTTTCGGTAAAAAATCTGGAGGAAAAGCGTCTGCGATTGTCCGCAGGCGTTTTTTCTTTCCCGCCGCAGTCATTTTGTGGTTGCAAAAGTTAACAAAGTGTGCTACTATGTACTTGCGAGGAACAGAATAGCTTTGACGCAGGACTTTTCGTCTTGGGCCTGAGGTTTTGTTGCGTTTGTTAACTTTGCTGCTATTGTAACACTTGTACCTCGCATTGTCAAGCGCAAATGTTGCGTTTGTTAACTTTCGGACTATTGCACAATTTGGAGGGATTATTTTTGTTCTATTTTCGCTATGTTGATTTATGCAACAAAATTAATAAGTCCCCGTCTGCGGTCGCCGAGGAGCTAGGTTTTAAGCGGTCTTCCGTCACAAGATGGGCTAATAATTCGGTTCCGAGGCAAGCGACCTTACAAAAAATCGCCGATTATTTCGGCGTCACCGTTGAGTATCTCAAGGGCGAGGAAACAAAAAAAGACCCCGGTCAAAAGACCGAGGCCGAAATAGATGGCGAATTACTTGAGATATGGAACACCGGCGACGAAGACGAGCACCGGGCGCTGCTTGAAATGGCGCGCCTTATCAAGAGCCGGAGGAATAAGAAATGAAATTAAATCCCGATTGCATCCGTGACATTATGCTCTTTTGCGAGAAAAATTGCTACGTCATTGCAGATGATTCCAGGAAAAAAGCTGCATTCCACACATTGGATATTTACGAACTTCACAAATTAGAGCCATTTCCAAAATATCCGATTGCGGAATTGATGTACCACGCTGTCCAGCTTTCCGAGAGCGGCTACCTTGTAACGGATTTTAAATTCTTCCCAGATGGCGAGGATAATCGTCTACAAATGCTCCACATTTATTATGTAACGCCAAAGGGTCATGAATTTGTTGGCACGATCACGGAAAGCAAGTTATGGGGAACAACTTTGAGGATCATAAAAGGAATCGGCTCCATCTCCCTTTCGATCATTGAAACAATCGCCCAAGGAGTCACGACCGCCGCGATTGAGTCTGCGGTAGCGAAGATGGGGAAACCCTGAACCCTCCATCCCCTGTTGATTGCGCGGAAATCTGATACGACCTAAACCTTGTACCGCTCAGGATCATATCATTCCCGCAGTCGATGGCCTGCGCGAGACAATCTGGGATTAGTGCGGCTCGTTCAGCCGAAATCCCGGATTCTTCGATTGCTTTCAGGCACAGGTTAACCGCTTTACAAAGATCATCCTGTTTATACCATCCTCGGGTGTCCCAACAAGCATTCACTCTGATTCCACCTTCCTTTTCCAGATTTCCAGCAGCTCCCGCTTTTCTTCCACGGACATGCTCAGTATGTAAGCTAAGTCGAGGTCTTCTGCGGGGACGGCTTCTTTTTCACTTCTGATTGTACCACATTCAGCGGTATTCTGCAACATTTTCTGCTTCATGGCTGATTCCTCCATTATGCGTTTATAAACGTTTGTTTGCTTACATAGCGCATAATAGCACGCCATGTGTCCAATAAACCGGACTAATTAGAAAAATGCACAAAAATTTTTCTTTTCGTTGAAATTATATGTCGAACGTGTTATTATCTTGAATAGAGATGACGATTGAATTCTGATTCAAAAAATTTTTAAAAGTGGTTGACAAATCGTCCAACGGTGCGTATAATAACGGTGCGTCGAGGTTACCTCGTTGCGCTGTTTATCAAACCTCTGGGCGAGGGCTTCCACCTTTCGGGAGACCCCAAACCCAGGGGTTTTATTTTTGGGAGGGATAGTCTTGAATAAAAAAGAAATACGAAAGACTGCTATTCTGGTAGACGGTGGATACTACAGGAAACGTGCCGTTGCGCTCTGGGGAAAGAAAAGTGCGCAAGATCGTGCAGATGAATTGTTTCGCTACTGTATGCTGCACATAACAGAACCAGACGAGCCAAGAGACTTGTACAGAATTTTCTATTACGACTGCCCAGGGATGACAAGGCAGCTTGTGCACCCCTTGACCGGAACGGTGACAGACTTTTCCGTCGGAACTGGGACGCAGTGGACGAAAGATTTTTTTGACTGCCTGGCATCGAAAAGGAAAGTGGCAATTCGCCGCGGAGAACTTGCCGAAAATCAGGCGGAGTACATTTTGAAAGCGCATGCTCTGAGTGATCTGCTAAGCGGAAAGAAAACTGTCTCAGATCTAACGGAGCGGGATTTTCGTTTGGACGTAAAGCAAAAGGGTGTCGATATGCGCATCGGCCTTGACGCAACGTCAATCGCGATGGGGAAGTACGCTAGTCAGATTGTTCTCATTGCCGGAGACAGCGACTTCCTGCCGGTCGCAAAGATTGCGCGCAGAAACGGTATTGATTTTATTTTAGACCCCATGAAGCAAATCCCAAAAGCAAATCTGCAAGAGCATGTGGATGGTTTGGAGACTTTCACGGATAAGATTTAAACTTCGCCCCGCCACCCGTGCCACAAGGTGACGGGGCTTTGCCGCCGGTAACGACGTGTGTCCCTTGCCGGTTGCAATATCACCATAGCATTTTCAGCCAGAGAAAGTAAACCACACATCTGATTCCACCGCAATCAAATGTGCACAATCCAATATCAAATTTAATAGGAGGGCGAATTATGGATTCAAATACAGGCCAAACATTCATCGAGGAAATGCAGCCGAATTTCGATGCCCTCCCGGAAAGGCTGAAAGACGAGAAATTCAGGAATCATCTGACGAACCAGCAGCTTTCTGACGTGTCCGGCGTTCCCATCGCCACCACAAGCCGGATTCTTTCCGGTGCCGTATCGAACCCCGGCTTTTTCCATATCGCCGCGCTGTGCGCCGCTATGGACGTGTCAATGGATTCCGTTGCAGGTGTTCACCCAAGCGGAGATCAGGCGGAAATAGACCAGCTCCGGCAGGAGATAGCATACAAGGACGAGATAATTGCCGAGAAGGACGCGGCGATAGACCGCCTACTGGACAGGAGCCGCATTATGGAGGCTGGTGTCGCGGCCAGAGATGACCGCATCAGCAAGCAAAGCGAAGCCCTTTCTAAAAAAGACAGTGCGCTTGCATCCGTGCAAAGGGAAAATAAGCCCTTGATTTACGGGCAGTGCGCATTAAACATTCTGCTGACGGCGGTGCTCATGGTCTATATGGTGCTGGATGCCCGGAACCCGGAAATTGGGCTGATTCGCTCCGAAAAGATTTCTGCGGTAATTTTATTTGGCGCGGCAGGAATCGCCGCTGTTTTTATGCTCACGGCATTTTTGATTTTCCACAGGCTTTTAAGTGGAGGCGAACGAAATGGCAAAAAGGAAAAAGGAGCCGGAAATCAGGCTCCCAAAAATTAAGCAGCTTCCCTCAGGGGCGTGGCACACACGTGTATTGATAGAGGATCGCCGCGTATCAATTACAAAAGACACATACGATGAATGCGTGGCCGAATATCTCGCCTTGAAAAACGGCGTTATCGAAGCAAAGGCCGCGCCCGGTAAGCGGGGGAAGACGCTGGGGGACACGCTTGATAAATATATAGCCGCCCGGAAGGGATTCAAGTCGCCGTCAACGATTTATGCGTATGAATCCTACCGCAAGCAGCGCTTCCAAAGCATGATGGCGGCTGACGTATACACCACCACGGACGAACAGTGGCAAGCCGCCATCCGAAGGGAAGCGAAATCACTGTCCCCGAAATATATCAAAAATGTGTGGATGCTGATTTCCGCAGCGATATTCGAGGAAACCGGACGCAGGCCGCGGGTGACCCTGCCGGAAAAGGAACACAATGAAAAGCCGTACCTTGACCCGGATCAGATACCGGTGTTCCTGCAAGCCATAAAAGGGGAATCGATAGAAATTGCCGCCCTGCTGGAATTATCCAGCTTGCGCAGATCTGAGATGCTGGCGCTGACGTGGGACAAGGTCGATTTCAAGAACGAAATAATATATGTCCACGGGGCAAGAGTGGCCGGGGACGGCGGCAAGCTGGTTCACAAGAAGCAGAATAAAAACGATTCCTCCCGGCGCACGGTTCCGATTATTGAGCCGCTGATGGAAGCACTAAAGGCAGTTGATAACAAGGAAGGCTATGTCGTAAACCTGACCGGCGGGTGGATATGCACAAGGATAAACGAGATTTGTTCCGCCAACGGCCTGCCGAAAGTCGGGAACCACGGATTGCGGCACAGCTTTGCGTCTCTGGCTTATCACCTCCAGATGCCGAAAAAGATAGCAATGAAAATTGGCGGGTGGGCAGATGACGAGACGATGCACAAAATTTACACGCACTTAGCGCAGAAGGATATTGCCAAAAGAGCGCAGGACTTTCGGAACTTTTTCTCGTCCAGCCCATCGGCGGACGGTAAAATTGGCAACAAAATTGGAAACGAAAAATAGAATCCATTAGAGTCGCAACATGTTTAAGAAATAATGCGCTGGGTTCGATTCCCGTACGGGTCACCATGTAAAAATCCCGGTGCGTTCGCACCGGGATTTTTGCATGATTCCCCGTCCGGGAATCGAAAGGCCGCCCCGGGAATTTTCCGGGGCGGCCACATTTTATTTGCCTGTCAGCGGCGCAATCAGAATGCGCACTTCTCCGCGATATAATTCTTCAGCTCGGCAATGGGGATACGCACCTGCTCCATGGTGTCCCGGTCGCGAACCGTGACGCAGTTGTCCGCAGGGGTGTTTTCGTCGCCCACGGTCTGGAAGTCCACGGTGACGCACAGCGGCGTGCCGATTTCGTCTTCCCGGCGGTAGCGCTTGCCGATGGAACCAGCGTCGTCAAAGTCCACCATGAAGTCCTTGCGCAGCTCCCGATAGATCTCCTCGGCCTTGGGGCTGAGCTTCTTGGACAGGGGCAGAATGGCCGCCTTGTAGGGCGCCAGCGCCGGATGCAGGCGCAGCACGGTGCGCACGTCGGCATTGCCCTTCTTGTCGGTGCCCACCACTTCCTCGTCGTAGGCTTCGCACAGGAACGCCAGCGCGACACGGTCGCAGCCCAGAGACGGCTCGATGACGTAGGGAATGTAATGCTCGCCCTTCTCCTGATCGTAGTATTCCAGACTCTTGCCGGAGGCCTCCTGATGGCGGCCAAGGTCGTAATTGGTACGGTCGGCAATGCCCCACAGCTCGCCCCAGCCGTTGCCGAAGGGGAACTGATACTCGATATCGGTGGTGGCGCGGGAATAGAAGGCCAGCTCAGCAGGCTCGTGATCCCGCAGACGCAGGGAATCTTCCTTGATGCCAAGAGACGTCAGCCAGTTCTTGCAGAAGTCCTTCCAGTAGGCGAACCACTCCAGATCGGTGCCGGGCTGGCAGAAGAACTCACACTCCATCTGCTCAAATTCCCGGGTACGGAAGGTGAAATTGCCGGGGGTGATCTCGTTGCGGAAGGCCTTGCCCACCTGACAGACGCCGAAGGGCAGCTTGCGGCGGGTGGTGCGCTGGATGTTGGCGAAGTTCACAAAAATGCCCTGCGCCGTCTCGGGACGGAGGTAGCAGGTAGAGGCAGTGTCCTCGGTGACGCCGATCTGGGTCTTGAACATCAGGTTGAACTTGCGGATGGCGGTAAAGTTGTGCTTGCCGCAGTTGGGGCAGACCACGTCCTCGTGGCTTGCGATGAAAGCGTCCATCTCGTCAAAGCTCATGGCGTCCACATTGACGCTCTTGCCGGACTCGGCGGCCTCGATGAGCTTGTCCGCCCGCTGCCGGGCGCCGCAGCCCTTGCAGTCCACCAGCGGGTCAGAGAAGTTGCCCACGTGGCCGGTGGTGACCCAAGTCTGGGGGTTCATGATGATGGCGGCGTCCAGACCCACGTTATAGTCGGACTCCTGCACGAACTTTTTCAGCCATGCCTTTTTCACGTTGTTCTTGAATTCCACGCCGAGGGGGCCGTAGTCCCAGGAGTTGGCCAGACCGCCGTAGATTTCGGAACCGGCGTAGACATAGCCCCGGTTCTTGCAGAGGTTCACGATCATGTCCAGTGTTTTTTCGCTGTTTTTCATTGTATTTCCTCCAAAAATGGTTATTTATGGGGTGAAAACTCATTATACACGCTTCTTGTCCAAAGGTCAAGCTTCTTCCGCACGGAAAGATTCTCCCAGATCGCCGATCATCATTTCGTAGACCTGATTCCCGATATCCACGGTGGTCTTGCCCTTCAGGTTCTCCGCCGGGATCACGTCCACCAGATGCAGCTCCACGTCGGTGGGCTTCAGATGGGTGACGTTGCGGAAGATCTGCCGGGTGTTCCGGATGGTGCATACCACGATGGGGACATTCGCCTTCTGGGCGATCTTGAACACGCCGCTGCGGAAATGGTGGAGCTTGCCGTCCTTGCTGGTGTAGCCCTCGGGGAAGACGGCGACGGACGCTTCGTCGTCCTTCAGCAGCTGGATGCACTTGATAATGGTTTTCAGGGCGGCGCGGTCATTTTCACGGTCGATGGGCTGGCAGAGAATTTTGTGCATGACCTTGCCCACGACGAACAGCTTCTGATTCTCCTGCTTGGTGACAAAGGCCAGCTGGCTCTTTGGGAAGCAGTGCAGCAGCACACAGGGGTCGGCGATGAACAGGTGGTTGCACACCAGCATGAACCGCCCCTCGGTGGGAACCTTCTCCAAGCCCGTCGTATGGATGCGCACCCGAAGCAGGCTGACCAATGTGTCAATGTACACCTGCGTGACCCTGCGGTAAAACGGGCTGTCGTGCTCCTGAGGCTTATCCATGTCCACGAAGGCGCAGACCAGACACAGAAAACCAAAGGCTGCCAGCGTAAGAACCAGAAACGCCCCGACGAACAGCGCCGGAAGCCACCAGAATGCCACCCCGCCGCAAATACAGATCAAAACCGCCGCAACCGCGGACACGGCGGCAATTCCCTTCAACAACATGGTTTTCCTCCCCACCTGAATCTTAATCCCATTATACTCCGATTTTCCGTGTGAAACAAGAAGAAATTCTACACAAAGAGTTTTTTTACAAAGGGCTGGAAATTAGGGGAATAGACTGGTATAATAATGAAAAAAAGTGCCGGGGCAGCCTGCTGCCCCCATTTACCGGATATTTGTGTCCATGGAGGATTCCGCTATGAAACAAACATGCAAACAAAACCGTCTGCCCATAGTCACCGTCGTGCTGGGCTGCTGCGCGCTGATTCTGCGGCGCGTGCTTTACGCCGTGGCCGTGGACGTGAAAAATCTGCTGCCGGTGAATCACCCGCTGGAAATCGTCCTATGGGTTCTCACCGCGATTGCCGTCGCGTGGATCATCGCTTCCGTGTGGAAGCTGGACGGCTCGGCGAAATATGAGGATAATTTCCAGCCCTCCCTGATGGCCGCCGTGGGGCATTATATTGCCGCGGCGGGAATCCTGCTGACGGTGCTGCTGCCATGGTGGATGGAGGGTCGGCTGCTGCTTCTGCGCCGGGTGCTGGGCGCTGCGTCGGCGGTGGGGCTGATCGTGGCCGGACGCTGCCGCAGGGCGGGGAAATGTCCGCTGTTTCTGACACATCTGGCTGTGTGCGCCTTTTTCGTCGTCCATATGCTGGGCAATTACGGCATCTGGTGCAGCAATCCCCAGCTTCAGGACTACTGGCTGGACCTGTCCGCCAGCGCGCTGATGGCGCTGTTTGCTTTCTACGAAGCCGCCTTTGACGTTGGTCTTGGCCGGCGGCGGATGCAGCTGGCCACGGGGCTGATGGCCGCCTATCTCGGCTGCGCGGCGCTGTCCGGCTCCGGGTATCTGATTCTGTATTTCGGGTGCGCGGTGTGGGCGCTGACCGACCTGTGCAGCCTGACGCCCAAGCCCAAACAGGAGAACGCCCCATGAAGCTCCCCTCGTATGTTTTGGAATGCCTGAACGCGCTGGAAGCTGCCGGATATCCTGCCTACGCGGTGGGCGGCTGCGTGCGGGACGCCTGCCTTGGCCTGCAGCCCCACGACTATGACATCTGCACCGCCGCCGTCCCGCAGCAGACTGAAGCGGTCTGCGCCGGGAAAAAGCTGGTGCTGGCGGGAGAAAAGCACGGCACCGTAGGCGTGGTCACGGCGGGGGGCGTGGTGGAGATCACCACCTTCCGCACGGAGGGCGCGTACCGGGACAACCGGCACCCGGACTGGGTGAAATTTGTGGACAGCGTGGAAAGCGACCTTGCGCGGCGGGACTACACTGTGAACGCCATGGCCTATTCCCCCACCCGGGGCTTTGCCGACCCCTTCGGCGGCCGGGTGGATTTGGAATCAAAAGTGCTGCGGGCGGTGGGCGATCCCGTGACCCGGTTTCAGGAGGACTCCCTGCGGATTCTGCGAGGAGTGCGGTTCGCCGTGAAATACGGCCTGAGCGTTGACCCGGCGACGGAAAGCGCCATGAAATCTCAGGCGCAGTTGATGGACAATCTGGCGGAGGAACGGGTCTTCGACGAGTTATGTAAACTTCTCCCACTGGTCAGCGCGGAAGATTTATGCCGCTTTGCCCCGATTCTGGGGGCTGTAATTCCCGAATTGCAGCCCATGATCGGCTTCGACCAGCACAGCCCCCACCACGCCTACGACCTGTTCACCCACACTGCCCACGTGACGGCGGGCGTCAGCGCCGATCTGACGCTGCGCTGGGCAGCGCTGCTTCACGACACCGGCAAAGTTGCCACCTTTACCCGGGACGCCACCGGCCGGGGGCATTTTTATGGCCACGCCCAGAAGAGCGCGGAGATCGCCGACGGCGTTTTCCGGCGGCTGAAAGCCCCCACGGCTCTGCGGGAGCAGGCGGTGCTGCTCATCGGCCAGCACATGGCACTGCTGACCCCGGATAAGAAGCTGCTGCGCCGCCGGATCAGCCGTCTGGGCTGGGACACGCTGGACAAGCTGCTTCTCTTGCAGGAGGCGGACATGGGCGGCAAGGGTACCGGCGAAGGGGAGGAACTGGATGTGTTCCCGAAGATCCGGGCTGTTCTGGCGGAGATTCGGGCAGAGAACGCCTGCCTGACGGTAAAAGACCTCGCCGTCAACGGAAACGATCTTCTGGCGCTGGGATATCAAGGAAAATCCATCGGTGAGGCCCTGAACGCTCTGCTGGAAGGGGTGCTGGACGAGACGCTGCCAAACGAGCGTCAGGCGCTGCTGGACAGGGCAAAGCAGAGAGTTGCGAACGACGGTATTTCTTCGGAATAAACCAGAATTTCTGGAGGTACTGATATGGCAGAATCCTATTATAAGCCCTGCGCCGAATTTTACAGGTGCAATGAGCTGATCGAAAAATATTGGGAAAGCAAACAATATGACAAGTGCTTCGCCGGTCACATGGAACTGGCGGAGAAAGGCTACCCCTTGGCGGAATGTCAGGTCGGATACTTCTATTTGGAAGGGCTTGGCGTCGAAAAAGATTTGCCAAAAGCCTTTTACTGGACGGAAAGAGCCGCCACGCACGGCGATTGGGACGGTCAGTACAATCTTGGTTCTTTCTATGAAGACGGTGTCGGCGTTGCACAGGATTTGGAAAAAGCGAAATACTGGTATAAAGCGGCGGCACAGCAGGGACACGATCTGGCTATCCAAAAGTGCAGAGAATACCGGATAAACTACGAAATATAACCACAGCTTAATTTACACACAAGGAGGCTGCAATCATATGAACATTGCCATTGTCACGGGAGCCAGCTCCGGCATGGGGCGGGAATTCGTCCGCCAGCTGGGCGGATACGTTTCCGTGGATGAAATTTGGGCGGTCGCCCGCCGGGCGTCGGCTCTGGAAACCCTGAAAGCCGAAGCAAGCGTCCCGGTTCGTCCCATCGTGCTGGACTTGCTGGAAGCATCCAGCTTTACAGAACTGGAAGCCCTGCTGGAATCCGAAAAGCCCAATGTCAGGCTGCTGGTGAACGCCGCGGGCTTCGGCAAATTCGGCGCTTACCAGAAGGTGCCCGTGGAGGACGACTGCCGCATGATCGACCTGAACTGCAAGGCGCTGCTGCTCATGACCCGGCTGTGCGTTCCCTACATGCAGCCCGGCAGCCACATTCTGGAGCTGGACAGCCTGTCTGCCTTCCAGCCAGTGCCGTACATCACCACCTACGCCGCCACCAAGGCTTTCGTCCTCAGCTACAGCCGCTCCATGAACCGGGAGCTGAAAGCCAAGGGCATCCGGGTCATGGCCATGAACCCCGGCTGGGTGAAAACGGAATTCTTCAATCATGCGTTCCAGACCAACGCCGACAACGAGGTGCGCTACTTTAACCGCCTGTACGAGGCGAAGGACGTGGTCAAAACCGGCCTTAACGACCTGTACCACTCGAAAAAGGACTGCTCCATCCACGGCTTCCCCGTCAAATTCCAGGTGTTCCTGGTGAAGCTGCTGCCCCACAGCCTGGTGATGAACACCTGGCTTAACCAGCAGAAAAAAGCAAAGAACAACAAGGGGCTTACGACGAAATGAGGAAGGGGATTCCTTCCCTCCTTCTGACTCTGTCGCTGCTGCTCTGCGGCTGCCGGCTTCTCCCGGAGCGGATCCCCCCTGCCGGCCTCACCGTCCACTTTCTCGACGTGGGGCAGGCGGACTGCGCCCTGCTGGAAAGCGGCGGGGAGTACATGCTCATTGACGGCGGCAACCGGGAGGACGGCCGACTGGTCGTCTCCTACCTAGAGCAGCAGGGCGTTGAGGAACTGGCCTACGTGGTGTGTACCCACGCCCACGAAGACCACGTGGGCGGTCTGCCCTCGGTTCTGGCGGTGTATCCCACCCACGCCGTGTATGCCCCCACAAGAACCTATGCTTCCAAGGTGTTCGACGATTTCGTCCATTACGCCGACCAGCAGCGGCTGGAGATCACCATTCCCTCCCCCGGAGACGGCTGGACGTTGGGAGAGACCTCCGTCACGGTTCTCGGCCCGGTGCAGTCCTACGCCGACCCCAATGACACCTCCATCATTTTGAGGGTGGAGTACGGCGGCACCTCCTTCCTGTTCACCGGGGACATGGAGACCAGCGCGGAAAACGACATGCTGGACTACTGGGGCAGCCGGATGTCGTGGGAAACGGACGTGCTGAAGGTGGGGCATCACGGCTCCGACACCTCCACGGGCTACCGCTTTCTCAACGAAGTGAACCCCGACTACGCCGTGATCTCCGTGGGCAAGGGCAACGCCTACGGCCACCCCCACGAGCAGCCCCTCTCCCGGCTGAATCAGGCGGGCGTCACCATTCTGCGCACCGACGAGCTTGGCACCATCGTCGCCCGCACGGACGGCAAAGAGGTCACGTTCACATGGGACAACCAGTCGGCGAACCCGGAAAATGCGGAACCTGCCCAGCCGGTGCAGTTCATCGGCAACGTCAACTCCCACAAGTTCCACGCCCCCAACTGCGCGAATCTCCCGACGGAAAAAAACCGGATCATCTTCGACACCTACGAGGAAGCGATCGACGCGGGCTATACGCCCTGCGGAAGCTGCCTCGGGTAACGGACGCAAATACGCCCCTGACACAGGCATCATGACTGTGTCAGGGGCTTTCGCACGCAGCAGTGGTAATTCTGCACGAAAAAGTATATTAAAATTTGTAAATATGCTATAAAAGTGGGATTTCTTTGCGTAAAATCAGTCTCTTAATTGTCAATTCACTTGACAAATTACCGGGTAAATGGTACAGTAAAACCAGAGCAAGACCGGGGTTCCCGGATTCATTTTATATTAATAAAGGAGAGAAAACCATGAAGCGTTCCGAAGTCAACAAAGCGCTGCGGGAGCTGGAGGCCATGTGCCAGAAATACCGCTGCTACCTGCCCCCCTTCTGCCATTTTACCCCGGAGGAATGGGAAACCAAAGGTCACGAATACGACGAAGTCCGGGACTGCTGTCTGGGCTGGGACATCACGGACTACGGTCAGGGGAATTTCGATAAGATCGGATTCTCCCTCATCACCATCCGCAACGGCAGCCAGACCATGCGGGAAAAATACCCCAAGGTCTACGCCGAGAAGCTGCTGTTCCTGAAAGAGGGACAGTATTCCCCCAACCACTTCCACTGGTACAAGACCGAGGACATCATCAACCGGGGCGGCGGAAACGTGCTGATCCGGGTGTACAATTCCCACCCCGACGAGTCCATCGACTATGAAAGCGATGTCACCGTCCATACTGACGGCAGGACTTACACCGTCCCCGCCGGAACCCAGATCCGCCTGACCCCCGGCGAGTCCATCTACATTCAGCAATACCTGTACCACGATTTCGAGGTGGAGCCGGGTACGGGCGACGTGCTGCTGGGCGAGGTCAGCCAGTGCAATGACGATGCCAAGGACAACCGTTTCAACCCGCCCATGGGCCGCTTCCCGGCCATCGAGGAGGACGAAGCGCCTTACCGTCTGCTCTGCACCGAGTACCCCGCGGCCAAGGACTGAGTGGGTGCGTGCGATGATCGACGTAGTAGCGCTGGGCGAACTGCTCATTGATTTTGCGGCAAAGTCCACGGACAGCGCCGGATACCCCACCATGGCCGCCAACCCCGGCGGCGCCCCCGGCAATTTTCTGGCCGCGCTGAACGCCTACGGCAGAAAGACCGCGTTTCTGGGCAAGGTGGGAAACGACGCTTTCGGCAATCTGCTGCTGGGGACGCTGAACGCCGCCGGAATTGAGACGAAAGGCATTCTGGTGGACGACAGCGTGTTTACCACCCTGGCCTTCGTGACCTTCGACGAAAGCGGCGACCGCTCCTTCTCCTTCGCCCGGAAGCCCGGCGCGGATACCCAGCTGCGGTGGGAGGAAGTGGACAAGTCCCTCATTGACGAGGCCAAGGTGTTCCACTTCGGCACCCTGAGTCTGACGGACGAACCTGTCCGCACGGCGACCCAAAAGGCGGTGGCCTACGCCAAAGCGCAGGGGAAGCTCATCAGCTGCGACCCCAATCTGCGGCTCCCCCTGTGGCCGGATGCGGACGCGGCGAAGGAGCAGATGCTCTGGAGTCTGCGTCAGGCGGACGTGGTGAAGATCAGCGACAACGAGGTGGAATTCCTCTGGAACTGCACCCCGGAAGAGGGCGCGGACAAGCTGCTGACGGAGTTCGGTGTGTCCCTTGCTATGGTGACGCTGGGGCCTGACGGCTGCCTGCTGAAAACGAGGACGGCGGCTTTCCGCGCCGTCTGCCCCAAGGTGCATCCCGTGGACACCACCGGCGCGGGGGACATCTTCGGCGGCAGCGCCATGGCAAGGCTGCTGGAGCTGGACAAGCCCGTCAGCAGGCTGACGGAAGACGACCTCAAATACATCGGCAGCTTCGCCGCCGCGGCGGCCAGCCTGTCCACAGAGCATTCCGGCGGCATTCCCAGCATCCGTGAAAAGGACGCGGTTCTGAAGGCAATGGGATAAATTCTGACCCGGGGCGGTACGTCCCGGGTCATTATAGCTATGAAATTGAGGGGATTCCAATGACGCAGAAGCCGCGCAATGCCGACTATACAAGAGAATACAACCGCAAGGCGGTTCTACAAATTCTCCGCCGTCAGGCCATGAGCCGGGCAGAGTTGGCGCGGGCTACGGGTCTGACACGGGCGGCGGCGTCGCTGATCGTGGAGGAGCTTCTGAACGCAGGTGTTGTGACGGAACTTGCCCCCCAGTCCGCCGGACGGGGGCGCAGTGCCACACCGTTGGCTCTGCGCCCGGACAGCTATTATGCCCTTGCGGTGGATTTGGCCAGAAAGGGCTGCACGGTGGGACTGTGCGATATCGGCGGCAACCTGCTGCAATGCCGGGAGCTGCCGGAGCAAAGCGACATGACGGACGCCATCACCGGGGCGCTTGCGTCCCTGCTGGAAACCGTGGATAAGCGCAAGGTGCTGGGAATCGGCATCAGCGCCCCCGGCCCGCTGGACTGCGAAAACGGCCGCATCCTCAACCCGCCCCGGTTCGAGCAGTGGCACGGCATGGACATCGGCAAGCGCCTGTCGGACGACCTGGGACTGCCTGCATACCTGGAACACGACGTCTGCGCCATGGCGCTACATCAGCGAAGCACAGGGCAGAGCCGGAACTTTATGCTTCTGTTCATCGACATCGGCATCGGCGCGGCCATTGTGTCCGGCGGGGAGCTGCTGGGGAATTTTACCGGCGAGCTGGGTCACACCACCATCCGCTTCGACGGGCGGCTGTGCGCCTGCGGCAACCGGGGGTGTTTGGAAACCTACGCCTCGATCCCGGCGCTGCTGGAGGGTTCCGGCTTCCGGGACTGGTTCGACCTCATTGACCATGCAGACGACCCGGAAGCGCAAAAACTTCTCGATCAGGAAGCGGTCTATCTGTCGGCAGGCTTAATTAACCTGTTGAATCTGATCCCCGTGGACAGCATTTATCTTGCGGGGGACATCTGCTGCCGGCACGAGCTTCTGATCGGGCGGCTCCAGCGGGAGATCAGCGCGAAAGCGCTGTACCGGGGCAGGAATGACACCCGCATTCTCCCGGTGGCAGATACCCCCAACATGGGCGTCCTGTCGGCGGCGGAAGTGGTTTTTTCGAGATTTTTTACGGTGTAATCAGGGATATGACCAGATTGGCCGCCCCTGCCAGCAGCATCACCAGAATGGGACTGAGCTTTGTCCTCCGCAGGAGCAGAAACGCCGCGGCGAACAGGGCGACCATATTCCAGTTCGTGCCGGAAAGACGGATCGCGCCGCTCCAGAAGGCATTGCGCAGAATCAGCACCCCCGCCGAAGCGATCATGGCGACCACTGCCGGACGCAGTGAGCCGAGAACGCTCTGCAATACCGCGATATTGCGGTACTTTAGGTAGAGCTTTGCAATCAGCGTCACCAGAATGCAGGCGGGGAGAATGCAGCCCGCGGTAGCCACCAGCGCCCCCGGAACACCGGCAATTTTCGTTCCCACGAAGGTTGCGGAGTTGACAGCGATGGGGCCGGGGGTCATTTCCGCGATGGTCACGAGATCGGTAAACTCGCTCATGGACAGCCACTGGTGCTCGGTGACGATCTGTGCCTGAATGAGCGGCATGGCGGCGTAGCCGCCGCCGAAACTCAGCGCGCCGATTTGCAGGAAGCTGAGGAACAGCTGTAAATAGATCATTGGGCGTTCCTCCTTTGCTGGACGACCGTTCGGACGACGCCGATGGCGATACAGGCCAGAATGATATACACCGCGTTGACCTTGTAAACGTAGGTCGCTATGAATGTGGTTAACATAACAACCGTAGAGAGGACGGATTTCTGCTTCAGGACGCCGCCGCCCATGTCCAGCACCACGGACGCGATGACCGCGCCCACACCGGCCTGCATACCCGAAAGGACGCTGCTGACAATATAGTTGTCCCGGAACAGCTCGTAAAAAAAGGAGATCACCGTAATAACGAGAAATGGCGGGATGATGGTTGCGATAATGGCGGTAACAGCGCCGAGGACGCCCGCCAGCTTGAAGCCCACCACGATCGCCCCGTTGACGGCGATGGCTCCGGGGGCGGACTGAGCAATGGCAATGAGATCCAGCATCTCATCCTCCTGAATCCAGTGCAGCTCATCCACAAATTTCTGCTTCATCAGCGTGACGATGACGTAGCCGCCGCCGAAGGTAAACGCACTTAAGTACAGCGTGGAAAGAAACAGTTTCGCCAGAATTTTCTTTTTGTCAGTCATACTTCTACCTCCTCATGCCCCCAGTTTACCAGCACTTGACTTATTTGTAAAATAGAATTATGATATGAAATACATATAAAAAATGATATGAATGGGGGACGGCTATGACGCTGCGGCATATGAAGATTCTGGTGGAGGTCTACCGCCAGAACAGCGTGACGAAGGCGGCGCAGGCGCTGCATCTGTCCCAGCCCTCGGTGAGTCTGGCGCTACGGGAATTGGAGGATTACTACGGCGTGACGCTGTTCGAGCGGGTGGGACGCCGGATATCCCCCACGGAGTGCGGCCGGGAATTTTACGGCTACGCCGTCCACGTGGTGTCGCTGATGGACGAGCTGGAAACCCGGATGCGCAACTGGGACGCCATCGGTACCGTCCGCATCGGGGCGACGGTCACCATCGGCACCTATCTTCTGCCGGAGCTGGTGTGGCGGTATCAGGCGGAATTTCCGGCGCTGCATGTAGACGTGCAGGTTCGCCGCGCCAGTCAGGTGGAGCAGCTGGTTCTGGACAACCGCATTGACCTGGGGCTGATCGAGACCCAGCCGGAGCATGAGGAGCTGGTAGCCGTCCCCTTTTCCCGGGACGAGCTGCAAGCCATCGTGCCGCCGGACTCCCCGCTCGCGGGGCGGGGGAAAGTGACCATTCAGGAGCTGGCGCAGTTTCCCTTTCTGATGCGGGAGCCGGGAAGCGCCGGGAGAAAGGCGCTGGACGGGTATCTCGCGCTGCACCGGCTCTCGGTGCAGCCCGCTTGGGAGAGCGTCAGCACGCAGGCGCTGATCAAGGCCGTCGTGGAGGGGCTTGGCGTAGCGGTGCTGCCGAAACTCCTGATCCAGCAGGACGTTGCCAGCGGCAACGTGGTGCCGCTTACGCTGAAAGAGCCGCTGCGGCGAACTCTGAATATTGTCTACCACAAGCGGAAATACCTCTCCGAAAGTATGCAGCGCTTCATCGCGCTGTGCCGGGAGACGGGAGAGCAATAAAAGACACGGTGCAGTCCCAGAAACGGGGCTGCACCGTGTTTGACTTAATGCATTTCTTCAATGTGGTAGATGTAATCCAACGAGGACAGCGCCTCGATGATCTCCACGTGGGTCTTGTATTTCTTGAGTTCCTGCGAACAGATGGTCAACGAAACGGAATACACACTCAGCCCGGAACCGGCGTAGGCCTGGTTGGCTTCGATGTCGTCGATGCGCAGGCCCAGACGGCGGCTCACCGTGACGAAATCCCGCAGATACGAGCTGCTTTTCAGCTCCATGTGGACTTCAAAATGGTTGGAGCGGTTTTTCAGGTACGCTTCAAAGGCAGGGAAGCCCGCGAGGATACAGAGCAGGAAAACGTACACGATCAGCGTCAGGGCATACAGCCCCGCGCCGGTGGCGAAGCCCAGAATGCAGCAACTCACCAGTCCCGCAGAGGTGGTCAGTCCCTTGATCTGACCGCGGGAGGAATAGAGAATGGAGTTGGCGCTGACGGAGGTGACGGCCAGCAGTGTCGCCGCCGACAGCAGCGGCAGCTTGCAGCCCAGAAGCACGTATACGTATTGATCCAGCAGCATGGACACGGTGGCGGAGAAGGCCGCAAGCACGAAGGTGCGCAGACCGGCGCTGTGCCGCTTGCTGGAGCGCTCGCAGCCGATGGAGGCCGCCAGCGCCACGATCAGCGCGATGCGCAGGAGTGCCGAGCCGAGATTCAGTCCCGCGCTCCAGGCACCAAGCAGACCCGCAATGGGATCCTCTATGGACAGTAGTTCCTTCATTTCCGTTTCCTCCCCGGCATGGCGGTATTGGCTTTGCCCGGCGTCCCGAAGAGCGCCTCCATCTGGGCGGAATGCTCCGCCGCGGCTTCGGTGAATGCCTGTTCGTCCTCGTAATAGGGGTTGTTGTGCTTGGGCAGCTCCTGCTGAATGGCCTGAATCCGCTCAATCAGCAGCTCCACCTCAGACTTTGGCGGCTGCCCCGGCTCCGTAGCCGGAATGGGCGCAAGGTCTTCCAGCTTGTTGGAGTAGGAGCCGGACAGGTACAGCGACAGCTTGGCGCAGGCGGGGCCGATCAGTTCGTAAAGCACGCTGGATGCCAGAATGATGGTCTCCAGCGCGTTGCCCACCTCGCCGCCCAGCGTCCGGGCGCCGGTGGCCGCCAGACCGATGGCCACGCCCGCCTGCGGGATCAGGGCAAGCCCCAGGAAATTGCGAACCTTTTTGTCCTTCTTCGTCACAAGGCAGCCGAGGAACGCACCGGCATACTTGCCCACGATACGCACCAGAAAATAGAGGATACCAACCACCACCAACGGCGTTGTGCCAATGCTCTCGGAGTTGTCCACCAGGGCATCCAAGTCAAAGTTCAGACCGGAACGCACGAAGAACAGCAGCAGAATGGGGGGGCTGAAATAGTTGAGCTGCTGGAACAGCCGCTTGTCGTCGGTGAGGTTTATGTAGACCATGCCCATGGACATGCACCCCAGCAGCGGGGAAACGTCCAGCATGGCGCAGATGCCGCAGAAGGCGAACAGCAGGGCGATGGAGACGATGAGCCGGTTATCCGTGGAGCGCTTGTGGAGCAGCAGCTTCAGGAAGAAGCCGAAGCCCCCGCCCAGCAGAAGCACCAGCGCGTTGATGGCCAGAGGCTTGAAGATAGCGCCGGCATGGAACGCGCCGGTGGCCGAAGCCAGCGCTACGGAAATGGCGATGCTGTAGGCCACCAGTCCAACCACATCGTCCAGCGCCACCACCTGCAACAGGGTGTCCACGAAGTCGCCCTTGGCGTGGGTCTGGCGGATGGTCATAACGGTGGAGGCCGGTGCGGTAGCCGAAGCCAGGGCGGCAAGGACGATGGAGAAATTCAGCTCCAGTCCCAGCACGAAAAAGGTGATGATAAACACCAGCACCGAGGCGAGGATCGCCTCAAAAACCGTGATGACCATGACCTTCCCGCCGCTTTTTTTCAGCGTGTCGAATTTGAAAAATTCGCCGGTGCTGAAGGCGATAAAGGCCAGCGCGATATCGGCGATGAAATCCATGCCGCCGATCACGTTTCCCGGCACCAGATTCAGGCAGTAGGGGCCGATGAGGATGCCCGCCACGATGTACGCCGTGACATTGGGCAGCCGCAGCCGCTTGGTGACACGGGTAGCCGCGAAGCCGCAGATCAGCATGAGCGCGATGGAAACGATAATCACGGAGACGGTATCCGTAATGTGCAGCTTTTCGTAAAATGGAGTCAGCAAGGGACAACGCTCCTTTCAATATAGTTGGTATGGAGAGGTTCAGCCGCAGGAAGACAAAGCGCGCCGCCGACCGCTCCTGTTGAATTTTTATATGATACACACAAACGGAGAAAAAATCAACCCTTATTTTTTGGAATAAATGATAAATTTCAAAATCACCGCCGGAACTGCACTGCCGGGGAGAAAAACAAACGCCCGGTATCCCCCCGGGGGGCTTCTCAAATCGTCGAAAGGGGGATACAATATCGGGAAACCAACTTGGGAGAGAACATCATGGAAAACTGCGCCATTGAAGATAGGGTTGTACGCTACTGGACGATACGGTCTCATGACTTTGGAGCCGTGCGGAAAAACGAATTGGGGAGCATCATGGGGCGGCGCTGGCAGGAAGAACTGGAAGCGCAGCTGCCGCAGGGTTCGCCGTTGAACATTCTGGACGTGGGCACCGGCACCGGATTTTTTGCCATTCTCATGGCGAAGCTGGGACATAAGGTGACGGGCATCGACCTGACCCCCGCCATGCTGGAGGAAGCCGCCGCCATGGCGGCGGGCCTTGGGCTGGACATCGCCTTCCGGCATATGGATGCCCAGCAGCTGGATTTCCCGGACGGCACCTTCGATGTCGTGCTCAGCCGGAATCTGACGTGGACGCTGCCGGACCCGGAGAAAGCCTACGCCCAGTGGCACCGGGTGCTGAAACCGGGCGGGCTGCTCCTGAATTTCGACGCGGACTACGCGGCGAACGTGCGCAGCGAAAGCACCCAGAACTGCTCCGTAGCGCCGGACAGCCCCTACGGCCATGTGGGCATGACGGAAGCGCTGGTGGAGGAAAACAACGCCATCACTTTGGCGCTGGACGTGGGGCAGAAGCGGCCCGCGTGGGACGAGGCCGTGCTGAAAAAGGTCGGGTTTTCCCACTGCCGGACGGACTTGACGGTAGGCCGGCGGGTGCTGGGGGCGGCTGACCTTATCCACGCGCCCATGTTCGGCGTGTTTGCGCAGAAATAAATATGATTCCGGACGCCGCGGGGCTGAAAAGCCTGCGCGGCGTTGTTTTGCAGTTTTTCCATAAATTTTTATCGATTTGCAACCCCCAGGGGGGCTTCCGCCGACCTTTTTCGTGTGCTAGTATATGTCATACAAATATACAAGTTTCCAAAATTCCCGCCGCTGTCCTGACAGTTGGCCGGGTACAGGAGGATTCCATATGAACCGGTTTACTACTTATGAGGAAGAAAATATCCACTACTGGACGCACCGCGCCCCCGGCTACTCCGGTGTAAATCAGGAGGAACTGGCAACTGACCAGAAGCGCGTCTGGGGACGCACCATTCAGGAACGGATCGCCGCCCGTTTTCCGGGACGGAAGCCCGGCTCCATCCGGGTGCTGGACGTGGGCACCGGCCCGGGCTTTTTCGCCATCATTCTGGCGAGAATGGGCTATCAGGTGACCGCCGTGGATTATACCGCCTCCATGCTGGAGGAAGCCCGGCGCAACGCGGGCGCTCTCGCGGACAAGATCGACTTCCACCAGATGAACGCCGAAGAACTGATGTTCGCGGATCACAGCTTTGACGTGCTGGTCACCCGGAACGTGACATGGAATCTCCACGACCCGGAGAAGGCCTACAGCCACTGGACACGGGTCCTGGCTCCCGGCGGGCTGCTGCTGAACTTCGACGCCAACTGGTACCGGTACCTGTGGGACGAGGAAGCAGAGCTGGGTCACAAGCGGGACCGGGAGAATCTTGCCGTCTCCGACGTGCGGGACGAGAACGCCGGAACGGACGTGGACGCCATGGAGGCCATTGCCCGGAAGACGCCCCTGTCCCGGCAGCACCGTCCCCAGTGGGATCTGCGTGTCCTGAGCCGCTTTGGCATTCAGGCGAGCGCCGACGAGAACATCTGGCAGCGGGTCTGGACGAAGGAGGAGCGCATCAACAACGCCTCCACGCCCATGTTCCTCATTGAGGGGCGGAAAGCGGGACTGCTGGAAAGCTGAGGAAGCACCGGCTTTCTAAAGGGGATATCCATTTTGAACAAATATATAGGCAAGCGCTTTTTGCAGCTGATCCCGGTGCTGCTGGGCATTACCTTTCTGTCCTTTGCCATGATGCGCGCCGCAGGCAGCGACGCCATTATCGAGCTGTACGGCGACAAGGGCGCGGTGGCGCAGGAGATCATCGACGCCAAACGGGCGGAGCTGGGGCTTGACCAGCCCTTTCTGACGCAATATGGCGCATGGCTGAGAGGGCTGCTCACCGGCGATATGGGCGTCAGCTACGTTTCCGGGAAGGATGTCTTCGGGACGTTTGTGTCCAAGCTCCCGGCGACGCTGCTGCTGACGGCGCTCTCCATCGGGGCGACCGTAATTATTTCCATTCCGCTGGGCATCTGGGCGGCGGTGAAGCACGATAAATTTACAGACTATGTTCTGCGGTTTTTCAGCTTCATCGGCAACAGCTTGCCGAACTTTTTTGTGGCGCTGCTGCTGATGCAGCTGTTTTCCATAAAATGGAAGCTTCTGCCCGTCATTTCCGGCGGGACGACGGTGCAGGGCGCGATCCTCCCCACCCTGACGCTGGCCATTGCCATGTCCGCCAAGTATATGCGGCAGGTCAGAGCCGCGGTGCTGGAGGAACTGAACAAGGACTACGTTCTCGGCGCGGCGGCAAGAGGCGTGCGCGGACGGGTGATCCTGTGGAAAAGCGTGCTGAAATCCGCCATGCTGACCATTCTGACCCTGCTGGCGCTGTCCATCGGCAGTTTGCTCGGCGGCACGGCCATTATTGAAAGCATCTTCATGTGGGACGGCGTGGGGAAGCTGGCGGTGGACGCCATCACCATGCGGGACTACCCCCTCATTCAGGCTTATGTGGTCTGGATGGCGATCATTTACGTGATGGTGAATCTGGTCACGGACATTCTCTACCACGTCCTCGACCCGAGAATCCGACTGGGGGTGCAGGCGGGATGAAGACCGTAAAAACCTCCATAGGCACAGTCAGGCGAAACACGGTGAAAGCCCGCCTGATTCTTTTTTCCGTCCTCGCCATCGCCCTGATTCTCTGCTCCCTCTTTTCGGAGTACCTGACGCCCTATGACCCGTACCTCCAGAATCTGGACATCGCCAAGCAGGCGCCTACCAAAGCCCACCCCCTGGGAACAGACCGGTACGGCCGGGATATGCTGTCCCGGGTCATCGCCGGAAGCCGGGCGAGTATTTTTTCCACGCTTCTGCTGGTTGCCATCATCACGGCCGTCGGCACCGCGGTGGGCGTGACCTGCGGCTGGGTCGGCGGCCTGGCCGATACGGTGCTGATGCGCGTTTCCGACGTGTTTCTGGCGTTCCCCGGTCTGGTGTTCGCCCTCGCGGTGGCGGGGGTGCTGGGCGGCGGACTGCAAAACGCCATTATCGCACTGGCGGCGATCTCGTGGCCGAAATACGCCCGGATCGCCCGAAGCCAGACTCTGGCGCAGAAGGAAACGCAGTGGATGAAGGCCGTCCGGCTGTCCGGCAGCGGCACGGGAAAGATCATCCTCAAGCACATCCTGCCCAACATCATCGGCCCCGTTCTGGTCACGGCCATGCTGGACATCGGGACTATGATGATGGAGCTGGCTGCGCTGAGTTTTCTGGGGCTGGGCGCGAAACCGCCGATCCCCGAATGGGGCAGCATGATGAGCGACACCAGAAGTCTCATGACCACCTCCCCGTGGATCACCTTCAGCCCCGGCATTGCCATTTTCATTTCGGTGATGATCTTCAACCTTCTGGGCGACACCATCCGGGACTACGCAGACCCCAGAAGCCGGAGGTAGAACATGGAAACCTTACTGAGATACGAGCATGTGGACATCGCCTATCTGGGGCAGCCTGCCGTGGAGGATGTGAGTTTTTCCCTGTCCTCCGGCGAGATCTTAGGCATTGTGGGGGAAAGCGGCAGCGGCAAATCCACCCTGATCAAAGCGGCTATGGGCCTGCTTGGCAGTGAAGGCCGCGTCACCGGGGGGAGCATCCGGTACAAGGGACGTGACCTCACCACGCTTCCCCAAAAGGAATTACGCAAGCTCTGCGGCCCGGGACTGGGCTATATCTTCCAGAGCGCGGGCAGCGCTTTCTGCCCCATCCGCACGGTGGGGGCGCAGCTGTATGAGGCCATGCGGGAGCATGGCAGAATTTCCAAGGCGGCGTTTGAAGAGCGCGCGCTGGAAATGCTGGCCAAGCTGGGCTTCGAGGATGGAAAACGGATTCTCACAAGCTACCCCTTCGAGCTTTCCGGCGGGATGCAGCAGCGGGTGGGCATTGCCGCCGCCATGCTGTTAAGCCCCGGCGTTCTTCTTGCGGACGAGCCGACCTCCGCGCTGGACGTGACCTTGCAGAAGCAGGTGGTGGAGGAAATGCGGATGGTGCGGGACACCTTCGGCACCACCATCGTCCTCGTTGCCCACAATCTGGGCGTCATCGGCGCCATGGCCGACAACGTGCTGGTGCTGAAAGACGGAAAGACCGTGGAATACGGAAAAACCGGGGATGTTCTGGCAAATCCTCAGGCAGACTATACCAGAGCACTCCTTGCGGCCGTGCCCCGGTTCCGGAGGTGAAGACATGGAACCGATTCTGAGAGTCAGCGGCCTGACCAAAACCTTCTCCCGGCAGGGGCAGGCGGACTTTACCGCCGTGAAAAATATCAGCTTTGACCTGTTCCCCGGCGAGTGCCTCGCCATCATCGGGGAAAGCGGCAGTGGCAAAACCACCGCCGTCAACATGATCGCCCGTCTGGTGGACGTGACCTCCGGCTCCATCTTTCTGGACGGCGAGGACATCACCCACCTGAAAGGCAAGCCGCTGCGGGAGGTCTACAGAACCATGCAGATGGTTTTCCAGACCCCGGCGGATTCCTTTGACCCCCGCCGCACTTTAGGCGACGGCATCGGCGAAAGCCTGCGAAATGCCGGACTTTCCCGAAAGGAAACCCGAGAAAAAGTGGAAGCCCTTCTGAAAGACTGCGGCCTGCCCCCGGAATATGCCGATCGCTACCCCCATCAGGTCAGCGGCGGGCAGTGCCAGCGGGCGGCGATCGCCCGGGCGTTGGCCATCGAACCCCGGCTTCTGATCTGCGACGAGATCACCTCCGCGCTGGATGTGACGGTGCAGAAGGAAATTCTGGAGCTGCTGAACGCCCTGAGAACCCAACAGGGGCGCGGCCTCTCCATTCTCTTTATCTGCCACGATATTTCTCTGGTGCAGCAATTCTGCGACCGGGTACTGGTGATGTACCATGGCGAGATCGTGGAAGAAGGCGCCCCGGATGAAGTCATCCGCAATCCCCAAAACGATTACACCAAACGCTTAATTGAAAGCGTACTATCATGATGTTATGCCGTGACGTCCGGCAGGACATAAATAACCGAATACGAAAGGAATCCATCATGAGAAAGATCATTTCTCTCCTGCTGACTGCCTGTCTGGCAGCTGCACTGCTGACCGGCTGCGGCGGCAAAGCTCCCGAGGGCGGTACGGCAGCAAAAAAAACCATGGTCATCGGCGACACCACCTTCAACTCCGAAAACTGGGAAGAAACCGTTGACCCCCACCGCACCTACAACGGCTGGGCCTGTATCCGCTACGGCATCGGGGAAACCCTGGTGCATTACACCGACGCCATGGAGCTGGAGCCCTGGCTAGCCACCGACTGGACAAACGACGGCGGCTGCACCTGGACGATCACCCTCCGCAGCGGCGTAAAATTCTCCTCCGGCCGGGACATGGACGGCGAAGCCGTAAAGCAGTGCCTGAACCACCTGCTGGAAAATCACGACCGCGCCCCCAGCGACACGAAGATCGTGGACGTGGCCGCCGACGGTCAGGTATTGACCGTCACCACCAGCGAGCCAAACCCTGCCCTGATGAACTATCTGGGCGACCCCTACGGCTGCATCATCGATGTGGACGCGTCGGATTTTGAAAACGGCATTGTCGTTGGTACCGGCCCCTACGTTGTAAAGGAGCTGGTCACGGACGACCATCTGACGCTGACCCCCAATACGGAGTATTGGAACGGCACGCCTAAGTTGGACGAGCTGACCATCCGCACCCTTAGTAACGGCGACACCCTCTCCGCTGCCCTACAGGCCGGGGATATTGACGCCGCCTACGGCATGGCCTATGAGGCTTACCCCAATTTTGAAAACGGCGGTTATCAGTTCTCTGCCATCCAGACCTCCCGCGCCTTCTTCGGCTCCATGAACATGACCAGTCCCATCATGCAGGACACCGCCGTCCGCAAGGCCATCGCCATGGGCATCAACAAGGAGGGCTTTGTGAAGACCCTTCTGGACGGCCACGGCGTCGCGGCCAACGGTGCGTTCCCCGACGGCTTCTCCACCTTCGGCGGCGAGAACGTCACAGCGGAAGCCTACGACCCCGAGGGCGCGAAGGCGGTTCTGGAGGAAGCGGGCTGGGTGGATTCCGACGGCGACGGCATCCGGGAAAAGGACGGCGTGAAGCTGACCGTCCGCTGGCTGACCTACCCCTCCCGTCAGGAGCTGCCCCTGCTGGCCGAGTCCGCCCAGGCGTCCCTCAAAGAGATCGGCATTGACGTGGACATCAACTGCACCGCAAACCGCCGGGAGTTTCTGGCGGACATGGGCAGCTGGGATATTTACGCTTCCGCGCTGGTAACAGCTCCCTCCGGCGACCCCCAGTATTTCTTCACCACCTCCTGCGTTCCCGGCATGAGCTACAATTTTGGCGCTTATGACAATCCGGAGGTCACGGCGCTGATCGAGCAGCTGTCCCGGGAATTCGACCCCGCCAAGCGGGGCGAGATGGCGGTGACGCTTCAGCAGATGATTCTGGACGACAACGCCTACGTCTTCTGCTCCTTCCTGCAAATGAACATGATCTCCAAGGAAAACGTCAAAAATTACACCGCCCACGCCTGCGACTACTATCAGGTCACGGTTGACCTCGATATCACGTAAAAGGACCCCCTCGACGAACGCCTCCCTTTGTGGTACAATACGGGCAGTATTGACCCAAAGGGAGGTTTTCCTATGGCCGCAGAACAGCCGAACAATATAAAAAAGCCCCTGTGCGCCGGGCTGCTCGCTCATGTGGACGCGGGGAAGACTACGCTCAGCGAGGCGATGCTCTATGAAGCCGGGGCGAGACGTACCCTGGGGCGGGTCGATCATCAGGACGCGTTTCTGGATACCCACGCGCTGGAACGCGCAAGGGGCATCACCATTTTTTCCAAACAGGCGCTGCTGGAAACGGAGCACCGCGCCGTCACCCTGGTGGATACCCCCGGCCATGTGGACTTTTCAGCCGAGGCCGAGCGCATCATGCCGGTGCTGGACTGCGCCGTGCTGGTTATCAGCGGCACCGACGGCGTGCAGGCCCACACCCTGACCCTCTGGCGGCTGCTGGAACGCTATCAGGTACCGACGTTTTTGTTTCTCAACAAGATGGACCTGCCCGGAATGGGGAAGGAGAAATTGCTGGCCGAACTGCGGCAGCAGCTCAGCCCCGCCTGTGTGGATTTCACCGCGTCCCCGGAGGAGATCGCGGAAAACGCCGCCATGTGCGACGAGGCGCTGCTGGAAAACTATCTGGAAACCGGCGGCGTTACGGCAGGGAATCTCCGGGCGCTGATTGCCGGACGGAAGCTGTTCCCATGCTGCTTCGGTTCCGGGCTGAAACTGGACGGCGTGGGGACGCTGCTGGATATTCTGGACAAATACGCCCCGGAAGCGGCCTATCCCGACGAATTCGCCGCAAAAGTCTATAAAATCTCCCGCGACCCGCAGGGGAACCGCCTGACATGGCTGAAGGTCACAGGCGGCAGTCTGAAAGTTCGCTCCGCTCTGCGTTATGTAAATCAGAAGAACGAGCCGCGGGAAGAAAAACTCGTACAGCTGCGGCGGTACTCCGCCGACAAATTTACCGCCCCGGAGGAAGTTGCCGCCGGGCAGCTGGCCGCGGTGACGGGGCTTTCCGAAACCTACGCGGGGCAGTCTCTGGGGGCGGAACCGGCGGGACAGCCCTACGTGCTGGAGCCAGTCATGACCTACCGGGTGAATCTGCCCGGAAGCGCTGATCCGGCGCAGGTTCTGCCCAAGCTGCGGCAGCTGGAGGAAGAAGAACCCCAGCTGCGTCTGCTCTGGGAAAACGGACAGATCCACGTGCAAATGATGGGGCGGGTGCAGCAGGAGGTTTTCCGCAGTCTGGTGCAGCAGCGCTTCGCTCTGGACGTGACCCTCAGCGACCAGCGGATTTTCTACAAGGAAACCATTGAAAACACGGTGGAGGGCGTCGGGCATTTTGAGCCGCTGCGCCACTATGCCGAGGTGCATCTGCTGCTGGAGCCGTTGCCCGCCGGCAGCGGTCTGGTATTCGACACCGTATGTCCCACGGACGTGCTGGATGTCAATTACCAGCGGCTCATCCTGACCCATCTGGAAGAAAAAGTCCACCGGGGCGTCCTGGTGGGCGGGCCGATCACGGATATGAAGATCACGCTGCTGGTGGGTAAGGCGCACTTAAAGCACACC
>ERZ773208.101-NODE-101-length-78832-cov-34.846491_pt1 | contig 78832 bp, 112 predicted proteins | sample MGYA00581006_ERZ773208 | MGnify/ENA primary metagenome ERZ773208 (study PRJEB29015, sample SAMEA2737793) | human gut metagenome | biome: human gut; feature: human-associated habitat; material: faeces | place: China | collected 2012 ... | reverse complement strand
TTCCTCGTCGAATTCGTCGGGGTCAGTTTCGAGTTCTTTGTCGTCGCAGAGGTCTTCGAGAGCTTCGAAGTCCATGCCGGCCAGGTCCTCAGGGGTTACCTCGTCGTCATCCTCTTCATCTTCGTCCTCTTCATCCTCATCGCCGTCCTCGTCCTCGTCATCTTCTTCGTCAGAATCCTCCTCGTCTTCGTCTTCATCGGAATCTTCGTCATCCGACTCATCTTCATCCTCGTCTTCTTCGTCCTCGTCGTCCGAATCCTCAGATTCTCCACCGAAAATTTCTTCGGCGTCTTCTGCCGAGATGGGAGTCAGGAGTGCATAGGAACCGTCATCGTATTTGATGAGAATTACCCCGTTAGAGAGAACCTTGCGTTCTACCTCTTTTGCTGCAGCTTTTTTCTTTGCCATAATTAAATTGATTAAAGGTGTTTGAAAAATGTTTGATTGATTATAGTTTCGTGATAAACTTTTGAGTGTATATCTCTCTATTTTCTTGGACCGCCATAGCTTTCAAGAATACGTTTTTATCCCTGATAGCTTCTACTTTCTGAGTGAACTCATTCTGATTTTTTACTTCAAAAGGTTCACCTTCCTGAGTGTAGGTATCATCCACCGCATTATCATTTTCGGTATAATACCTTTTGACTCCCACTATGAGTTTTACTCCGTCCCATGGATTTTCGGGCTCCCTTTTATTTACTACTGTCATTTTGCATAACCGTTTTTATATGCTGTATAATAGATTCTCGTATATCCTTCTTGTCCTATCCCTGAAAAAGCTTCACTTATATATCGGTGACCTTTTTTATTTGCTCGATAATCATGAGCAAAGTGTTCAGGATAGATATAGTGTTCTCCGCATACCTTTTGGTTAGTTATTATATAGGCATACCATCCAGTTTTAGTTTTCATCTTGAACTGGGATATTGGTACAAATCCCTGGGTTAATAGTTCTTTGAGAATAAACTTCTGTTCGAGTCTTCTTCTCACCATGGGCATTCCACCCAACCTTCTTAGTACTGCCTCTTGATATTCTGACCAATGTCTTTTAGTCCATCTTATGGAACTAGTAGCAGAACGTTTGGTTATAGCCCTATATGCTAATGCCACTTTCAATTGGTCCCAAGTTAAATCACTCTTCTTCGTAAAGAGCCTTCTTTCTTTTGGACTCAATCTCTTTAGCCTTCGATAGCTTAATAAGCTTTTCTGGAATAGGCTTGAGAACAGTTCTATATTCTTTTGTTCCATAATTAAACTTATCTACCAAGTTCAAAAAGTACTTTTCTTTCTGTTGAGAGCCGAGTCTCTTTTTACGAGCAATTCTTTTCCCTAACTCCCTTTGGGCTGAAGATTTTGAGTTCCTGTATACCTCGGTTAACAGTATCTTAGATATTGGCTTTTTTCTTCTCCCAGCAATTAGTAGAGATTGACCTATAACAAACTTCTTCTCTAATGCTGTTTTCCCTTTTATCCAATGCACTGCTTTCAGATTCTCCCTGCCATAATAAGTTAAAAACCTTTTTCTGGCTGCCTTCAAAGAGTAGAATCCTTGTAATACTACTGCTGGTTCTCCTTTGTAGTTATAAGACCATGGATACCATTTATGAAGGTAGATTTTTAAGTCCCTTTCTTTGATAACTTTTCCGAATCTCCTATGGTATTCTCTCCTCCTCTTCTTTTCCAAGAAGTATGCTCTTACATCTGGAGGTAGAGAATCAGGGTCTACTACTCCATTAATCCTGGTAGCTTCTTTTAAGCATTCCCGGTATCTATCTAGAAAGCGTTTATTCCTTTCCCTATATTTATGAACCTTGATTTTTCCACAGAGTACTTTCCTTTGCCACTCTTGTTTTCTTCTTCGGCTTAACTTTATAATCTGAGGAGGTACCCACGGTATTCCTAATCTGTAACAGGATTCCTCGAAGTCATCATCATTCTTAAACCTATAAACTCGTGGCATGGTATTTACTCTTTCTTTTGTTTACGGAGTGCTGCCCGATACCATTGCTGAATGGATTTTTCTTTGGCGTCTGGGAATCTCTTTTGCACTCTCCGGGTGATTCTATCGATTGACAACCCTTTATAGGTTAATTCGAATACGTAGGATTTCTTAGTTCCTTTCCAAAGACCATTGTCATCCTTCTCTTTCTTCGGCTTTTTGGGTTTTTCCAACCCCTTTACCCGTTTGGTCTTTTTCTGTTTGGTGACTGCATCTTCACCGATGAATCCAAGATTAAGTTGATAATTCCTCATTGGGTCATCCTTGGGATATCCAGCAAGTTCTAATTGCTGGTCCATCCACTTATCATATTCATCGATAAGAGCATTGTCCGGCTTATTATCCGAATGGTGAATCCATGATGATAGTCCATTGTAGTCAGCTGAACAAGCATCGGGGAATGGCATGCCGAGAGAAACTGCTCTTCTCTTCATGTCCTTGTAGGTCATATTTTCTAACCCACTTCCCATGACCTTTAGCTTTTCCTTGTTAAGCTTTAACGGTCTTTTGTCTTTTTTCTTACTTTTGCGCATATTTATATAGGTATAAAATTTTATTTCTTATTTCCTATTGCAAATATAATCAAATTTCTTGAAGTTGCAAAATATTTATATAAAAATTCTAAGAGTTCGATTTCAAGGTTCTTTTTCTGCGTAACTTATAGGCTGTATCTAGAGTCTCACAGGTAAAATCCATATTATTTATTGATTTGTAGTTAATAGCTTTCTGTATGACCTCCCTGTACTCTTTCCAGAACTTCAAGCCCCCTTTACTATCCACGGTTTTTTCAAAGTATTGGGTTGCCAATAATCCAAATGTGTCTGCAATGGTTTGACTCTCGAATATGTATATTCTTAGATCTGTTATTGCCTTAACTATATCATCCTCTCGCTTAATGGGCATTACTCCATAACCTTCTTCAGGAAAGAGTTCTTCTGATACAATAGCTGTAAAGTATCTTCTACTTGATGGACCGTTTTTCCAGTACTCAGTTATTAACTGCCTTATCTTGAAGTCAGGTATTCGATGTAAGTAAGACAGATATACCTTATCTTTTTTTGTAGACCTCCTCTTATATGCAGTTGGAGCTTGCAATACCCGGGGCATTATTCGATAGTTATTCCACCTATCAAACTCAAGAATCAGAGCATAAAGGTCTTTGTCCCATTTATTCTCTGATTCTTTCAGCCTTTTCATATTCTTTATGATACGGGGATTGGTTATAGAAGTCAATAACCAAGAAGAATCTCCTGAATGTATTTTAGCTTCCTCTTTGGGCAGTCTTTTAACCATAGCCCCAAATAGGTAATCCCTAAATCGAGGTTCTATGGGAGATTGAGGATTTACCAGTGAGGGATGTAATTCAAAGTAATCGGAGAATAGCTTGAAGAATTTCTCAGCTCTTGCCTTTAATTCTAAGTACTTGTAATGAGACATCTTGAGAATTTCTCCAGCTTCCCAAGTTGATAGACCCTTGCCTTGTATAAACATAAGGCTGGCCCTCTCTTGCTCAGTCAAACAATCCCAAGCCAATTCTTGATGTCGTTCCATGTTAGTATTGTTTGTTCATTAGAATCTCTTCAGTACTACCGTCGGGAATTTGAGATAAATCTACCTCATAATCAGCTGAGTACATTTTATATTCATCCGATTCATGGTAGGCTGAGTAAAGTACATTCTCCATTGGTACTTCTATCTCTAAACTACCGTTCATTTCAGGGTATAGCTTTACCAGCATCATCTTTGTAGTAAGATTACTTTCAAGTATAATGGCTGGTATCCCCTCGAATGGATATCCCCTTAATACAACATAATCTCCAATAGCAACTCTGGTAATATCACTTACCGAGAATATCTTATTTGCTCGAGACATTCTCCGATATTTCTTTACCTCTTCCTTAGTTATAGTGGCTACTACAGAATAATCATCAAAGTCTTCGGCATTATCTACTCTCAACCTCTTTCTCTTAGGTCTGTAATCCAAAGACTTCATGAATGATATTATACCTGGGATATCTTTCTTTAATTTGTTTAGGTAATATCTGTCAAAGGCTTTTTCAGGCTTCATCTTTATGAATCCATAGTTGAACAGTAATGGTACATCCTCGTACTCATTATTACCTTTTCGTGACTTCTTGAGTACACTTATAGTTGGTACTATGGCTTTCACATGTTTGTACCCCCTACATTTCAAATCCGAGTTGATTCTTTTGTAGAATTTCCTGTCAAGTCTGAATATACAGTATATATAGGGGGTCTTCATATTACTTGTTCAATTTACGAGCGTATTTGAATACGTCTGAATATGTTACCAATCGTTGAATTTCTTTGAACATATACACGGCTAAATGTACTTTCGGGGTTTTTATCTCCATTCGGGAAAGTTCTGAGCAATTGTTCATAAGGAACGAATCTATTTTCCCAGCTTCCACAATAAAGAAAGCTTCACCTTTTGGCATAGAATTATACCGCATGATAAGTATGGGTATTTTTCCTGCACGTTTAGCATCCTTTGTAGCCTGTTCCCAAAAAGATATAATTTTACAGCTCTTAAGTCCAAGTAGTATATGTTCGAACTTAATATCCTGATAGTTTTTACATTCGATTGAGAATGGGAAGCGACGTGAGTGTTTCTCATCAGTACATACCAAATCTCCCATAGCATCCTTAGCCTTTGCCCATCCTCCTGAACCTGGGGTTCTAGAAAATTTATATCCTGTCCAGGATTCCCAGGCCTTTGCTATAGTACGCTCGAACCTGCTTCCTTTGTTTCGACTGTTCTTTCTCATGTTTTGATAGTGTTTAATACCAATAGTCATTAGTGGTATTGTGAAAGGCCCCTTTCTCTGGTCACAGTAAGCACCCTGGCATTAGGAATTGGCAATGATTCCTGGTGGGATATGAGATATAGGGTTTTATCCTTATATATCTTGCGAATTAACCCTATAACTAATTCTACGTATTCTGAACTAAGGTTTTCAAATACCTCGTCCAAGAAAGCTATGTTTAATCCCTTAGCTTTGGTCATCACTTCATTCATTGCAAAGGCCATAGCTAAGTTTACTAATTGCTTCTGACCACCAGATAACTCCTCATATGATACTTCTATACCATCCATAATTATCTGGGTATTAAAATCCTTCTTTACTCCTTGTATATCTACATAGAATAAGATATTGAACCCAAGTACATCAGAGTATGATTCAAGTGTTTCATTCAGAATATCCATGGAGCTCTCGAATAGAAATGCTTTTATACCTCTATTCCCAAGAGGGTCATCCATTACCCATTTGTAATTATCAACCTTTTCTTTCTGGCTTTCCATTTTCTCTCCTATGGTTGATAATTTCTTGGTTAAGGTTGAAAGCTGGGCTTTATATTTGGTTATTAACCCCTTATTTACTCCTACCCGCCTTTCTGAAGATAGCCTTTTGATTTCTGATTCTACTTGTTCTATCTCTCTTTGTATCTTCTTTACTTCGTATTCCTTATCTCTAAGTTCTTCCAGTTCATCTCGATAACCAGATATCCTGTCGGATATCTTGGAATATTTACCCTGTAACCTTTCAATGTCTCCGAAGGCTTTCTTTACTTCTATTAGGCGTTTCAAAGAGTTCTTAATATCACCCCTCTTCAATAACTTTATTATTCCTTCAATGAACTCTTCTAGAGATACCTTAGTTTTCTTCTTGGCATCATTTATCTTATTGATAATATCCCTTTGACTCTCTTTTGCATCTGATAACTTTTGTTCTATTCGGTTTTTCTGAGTTACTGTCTCCTTAAGCTCATTTGATTTTTTTGCCTTAGCTAGCAGTGATAATCTCTTCTCAAGAACTTTAACCTTCGAAGATATGTCATCTTTCACGGTATTGGCCTGTTTCTTTAGGTCATCAACCATCCTTTGAACTGACTGTTTCTTATCCTCTAAGGTTCTATATCTTTGAGAGATATTCTGATACTCTTTCAGAGCTTCAGTATAGTAGCCCTTAGCAATATCTCTGGCTTTAGATATGTATTCCAACTCAAAAATTTCCTCAAACAATTCTTTCTTGTCTGAAGAAGATTCTTGTATCAGTCTTTTCATACCCTGACCAAATAGTACTGAATTCATAAAAAGGCTATACGACATACCTAAATCAGCGATTATAAGCGCCTGTATCTCCCCCTTACTTTTCTCTTGTACTTCAACAGCATCTATCTCATATATAAGTCTATCCTTACCTTTGGCTCCATTCACTTCACCTTTATATTTAAGGCATCGGGTTATCTTATGAGTTTTACCATTCTTACCAAAGTATATTTCTACCTTGGTTCCCTGATAGGATTTGGGTCGATACTTCTCCCAAGTATTTACATCTGATTTACCCTTTAGATTCTTACCATAAGCACCCCAAACTAAAGCTGATAAGATTGTAGTCTTACCCTCTCCTGTTGCCCCTCTAATTACAGTTATCCCCTTTGAGCTTAGATTTAGTTCCAAGTGAGATATAGAACAGAAGCCCTCGATTATAATATTACCAAACTGTATCATTCTGCTTCCTTGATTACTTTTAACAATGTGGCCTTTTTATTTTGGTCTTTTATACCTTTTGCTCTCATATATCTCCTTACCATGGTTTTCTTAGTAAGTTCCCGAGTTATTTGCGGGGTATCTTCCACCGCCACAATCCTAGACTTGCTAGCAATGACAGTATAATAATTACCATCATCCTTAATTTCATCCTCTGATGATACATCCACAAATTTAGGAAAGCCTTTGAATGGCTTGAATTCCATTGAGAAGTCCTCATATATCTTCCAATATCCAAGTTTACAATTACGGTCTGTTCTCCTCTGTTGTAGGGGAGCTCCTACCATGTATATCTTTTTCCCAAGTCTTTGAGGTTTATGTATGTGACCTATCAATACCAATTTGAATTTAGATAGTAAATTCACATTCAAATTCTCTACTGTTCCAACTTCAGTATTATCGGTATCTTTAGCCCCAGGATAATCAGTATGTAATAATAGGATTGTAGGCTTTAACATAGCTTCCTTCAACTCTGCTTTTATCAGCCCATCCAACCCTTTGTTGTGGTCTAAGTAGGGAATACCTACTACTCTGAACTCATCAAACTCATGGTAAGAGAAGTCCAGATTATGTAAGAACGAATACCTACGACATAAGTTTGCCCAGTGTGATGGAGATTGATTAGTTATCGAATTGCTTTTCTGTAGGTCATGGTTTCCAGATATACCATATATGTTAAATTCCTCGCACCTATTTAACTCTTCGAACTGTTCAATTATAATTTCATCAAGTGAAGTACTTATATATTCTGGACGGTGCATAAAATCCCCACAAAAGAATGCCGGGCATTTATACTTAATACATAAGTCTTTAATCAAAGAGAGGACCCTGAAAATACTTAGGGTCCTCTTGTTATCCTCGTTGAACTTAGAGAATTCCCCTAAGTGCAAATCGGAGAATACTATACCTATCACCTTCATAACTGAAGAAATTTCTTGATAAGGTGTTTTCTCTTCTCGTAGTTCATCTCATCCAGTATCATGACCTTTATCTTGTAGCCCATGATTTCCAGTGTACCGGTATTAGGTATACCATTTACATACTGGAGTATATTTGGGTCGGGTTTATATCCCCACAGGTCAAGTATACCATACATTACCTGAGATACCTGGAATTGATAATACCGAGATAATACTCGTTTACCATTATCTTCTGTTACCCACTCATTGAAGAAGTTTGCTGAGAAAGGTATGAAAATTAGGTGAGTACACTGTTGACCCAGTAACATACGACATAAGTCTACTGCATGGTCTAAGTCGCATTCGGCTATCCTGTGAGAAAGTTTGTTGATGAAGTATGCTGCCGAATCAAAGTATGACCGGTCAGTTACAAAGCTATCTTCTCCCCTGAAAGCTTTGTTACGCAGATTAAGTACTTGCATATCCTGAGCAAATACTGTACTGGCATCTTGCTGAATCATATCAGCATGAGGCATGTCTCTTGTTTCAGGTACCAAGTCCGAATATGACCCGGATATGAAAGGTATCTTTAACATATCCGCTACTTCCTTGGCAATGGTTGTTTTTCCAACCCCAGAAACACCGGTGAACATAATTTGATATTTCCTACCGTTGTACATAATGTTGTAGTTTTTTGAAAGGTTCCAAAAAATCGGGTATCTTGAAAGACCTTAAGTTAAACTTGTCAAGTACCATGAATAACCTGTCTTTCCTTATATTATTAGTACATCCTTTTACCCAAGGGACTTTCTTGATAGGATGAAGAGTTAATGCGGTTCTCAAGTCTATAAGAGACTTGTTCTTCTTGTATAATTCTTCTAGCTGGTCCCTTTCAATGCCCTTGAATTCTGCTCCTTTTGCATCTATGAAGTCTGCTATGCTCCCATATTGTTTCAGGAAAGCTTTAGTCTTCACTTCTCCCATACCATAATAACCGGGTATATCATCCGATTTATCTCCATTAAGTATTAGGTAGTCAACGCATTCCTCAGCAGAGTAACCCATTATATCCTTACAAGTTTGACTAAGAATTAGGGTATCTTTGTTAGGATTGAATATCTTGACTCTTTTGTCGAGTAATTGACAGAAGTCTTTGTCAGAGGATATTATGAGAGATTTACCTGGGTGGTTTATTGCCAACCAAGCAATGTAGTCATCAGATTCATATCCCAAGCCTTTTCTATCGATAATCATCTGAACTCCGAGTAACCTTAGAATCCTTCTCAACAGTGATAGCTGTTTATTGAAATCTTCATAATCCATACTTATCTTACTCCTATGTGCTTTGTAACCCTCGAGTAGACCATTACGGAAATTAGACTCTTTGCTCTCATGAGTATCGAATGTAATTACTACATGGCTTGGTTTAAACCGAGTTAAGTATGAACCGAGGATTCTTAAGAACCCATACACCAACCCGGTACCAGCTCCATTGTTGGCTTTAAGATTCTTAAACTTATGGTATGAACGGTGAGCAAGATTACTCCCGTCCACTACCATAAGCATCCTCGGTTTTCTACCCCTCGTCCGGGATGTATTCGTCTTCTTCTGCATCTTCAGATTCTATTTGAGATTCATAGTCTAAGTCTGCATCAACAGGGAACATGTTTCGTGTAATCTTCTTGAGCTTTCGCTTAGTGGTTCCTATGGTATTTATTCCGGCAGCCTTTAACAGCTTTTTCCTTAACTCACCATCTTCCTCTATTAACCTATGGAAAGCCTCTTCTCCTCGACACAGTTTCTTTCCTTCGAACATATATGTTCCACCACCGAGCTTCTCTATTACTCCAGCATCCTCTAAAGACTCTTCTAACCAGAAGTATCTGTCAAAGCCAACTTCGTGATACTTTGGGTTAAAATATATAGGAGCTTTGGATATAGTTTCCCGAGGAGGAGATACCTTATTCTTTTTCATCTGAACAGTTACATATTTACCTGCTCGTCTTTCCTTACCCTTATACTTAATCTTGAGAGTTTTACCTGAGTAGAATACTAATCGTATTGAAGCATAAAACTTGAGTGCTGCACCACCAGGAGTTGTACTGGTATCTTGACCAAAACCTGCGCCCAGTTTACTGCGCAACTGATTGATACATACCATGGTTACTCCGAGTCGATAGAACAATTCGTTCCTTATTCGGAACATCTTGTAGATTTGCTTTGCCCGGTTTCCCATCTCGGCCTTGCTATCCGCCATCTTTGCATCAATGGCTTCTATTGAATCCAGGGCTGCTATTGAGTCTATCACAACTATGATAGGCTCATTACTGGTTAACTTAGACCTCCAATATATTGCTAAGTCTGCTATAGCATCCGATATGGTTTCTATCCTGGTGTCATTTAATACTGTTACTCGTTCAGGGTCTAGACCATTTTCCTCTGCCCAGGAGTTCATCCATGCCTGTTCAGCATCTACCCAAATCACATGACCTCCTAATTGCTGAGTTGCATAAGCAAAGTTATAGGCTATAAGAGATTTACCTGAAGACTCCTCGCCAATAATCTCTATAATCTTACCAAATGGTACACCCCCACCCATCTGATAATTGAGAGCAAAGAATGTGGATGGAATCCATAATCCGTGATGATTTATGGTACTGGCCTTTAATTGGAGAGATGACCCATATTTCTTGAGTATCTCATTTTGTGTGGGTATCTTAAACTTCTTACCTCCGGATTTACCAGTGGCTTTGGTTTTCCTTGCCATACTTGATTATTTATTAAAGATGAAAAAGTGGGATATAAAACTATACCCCACTCCTACTTTAGGTATATATCCAGAGAATCTTTAGATATCACCCTTATATTTCTTCTTCCCCTTTTTCTTTTTATCCGCTAGCTTATTTTTGGAAGAAGACTTCTTACGGGGTCTTTCATCTTCGTCGTCATCATCCCCCTCATTTAGGAATGATGCCAGCTTCTCCTCTAGCTCCTCGTAGGAAAGGATATTTGCTCGTATGGCTTTCTCCAAGTCCACCTCTCCCCGATACTTCTTGTCCAGCTTGGTTTTCTGGCAAGGTGATACTGAATAACTGGTGTCATTCTTACCAGTACCGGTACGGGTTATCTTGATGTCATATCCCTCTACTGGGTCAGTCATATCACCCCAGTCCTCTTCGTCAAGGTAAAGGTCGATAATATCCTGATATACTGAGCGTGGTACCATCATGGGCTTATCAACCCTGTCAGGGTCAATCTCCTTACCCTTAGTATCTTTGTACCCAAGTACCCCTACGAGATACTTTCTCTTGGGCACCAATTTCGAGGCCAATGCCTTATCATCTGGGTCATCGGAGTTCTTAAGCTCCTGAAACTTCTCCATGAAAGGACATGGCTCATCGAAAGTAGCCGGAGATATAATACCTCCCTCTTTAGGTCCGAGATAGAATTGAACAATCTCGATTCCCAGTTCTTCGTCTGCTCCTCGTGATTTGATACGTACTCTTGTAGTTCCTTCTTTCGGGTAGATTATTCCACCACCTCCACTACGCTTTTCCAGGTCTTTCTTCCGGGCAAGCATTTTTTCTCGGGTAGTCATTACACTACCTTTTTTCTTAACGGTTTTTTCCTTTTTCATGGCTTTATTTATTGGTTTCAATGTAAAGTATCTCGTTCAGAGATAATATAGTAGTTACTTGATTGGGAAGGTCTACAATATCCAGCTCTTTACCGGCATACAGACCATACGTAACTACAGCTCCTACTTGAAGACCAGGATATTCTTCCTGCTGTTCGTCAGTTATTGGTCCTACTTGAATGACCACTCCTTTGCGTGGTACTGTATCTTTGTCGTGTTCCTGAGGGATATATAATCCACCCTTTGTTTTTGTATCTGCAGTTACTATTGGAGATACTATAAGTACCCGGCTTCCTGTTGGAGTTCCTAAACCTTTCAGTTTATCGTTCAACTCATTTGCTTCTTTGACCGAAATAAGGTCTAATTCAATTTTTGACATAGTTACTGTTGTTTACGTAAGTTTGCTGATATTGTTCTTAATATATTCTCTCGTGATTCGTATGCTTTACATATACTTATGAATTTACTTGCATTGTATTCAGCCTTCATGTACCTTTTTAAGGCTCCTTGATAAGCTTGATTATTCTCTGCTTTATGTGCTGCAGCATCATTATTGATGTTTCCAGATTCTTTGTAGTAAAGCCATGCCTTACTATAGGCCTGGTCTTTTGCCTTTTCAAGTTTATCCCTTTTGTATATAAGCCTATCCCTTACCATCACCAATAGAGCGTAATTGGATGGACTTTTACGTAAAGACTGATTGACCAGGTTCTCATCAATCATGAGTTCCTGGTCTAAATCAATCTCGTAAGTTTTACCTTGAAAGAGAATCTTTAGTGTGTTTTTCTTAATCTGGGATAGACGTACTATGCCACCTTTTCCTTTCGCCATGAGTAATCCTTCTTAAAGTATTCCGGAAACTTCTTTGGGAACTCTTTAATGGATAGCTCTTTCCATTTCCGATGTTCTTCCAAATACTTCTCCACATTGAAATCTGGTTGAAGCATTTTTCTATAGTCATATCCCGGTATATACGGTAACTCCTCAGCCATAGAACGTCCTATAGTAAAGTCCATAGACATATCGACATCATTGATTTCAAACTTGAAATATTCTTTTGTACTCGGGTTACGGCATGTTTCCCATATATTATACACTGTGAATATGTTTATATATTCTGGGTCTGTCAGGTAATAAACAGCATCATGTACAGTACATGTTTCCAATAGAGGTGGTAATATGCCCTGCCTAATCTTCCAGTAATTAAGTATAGATGCAAACAAAGTCATATCGGATGCAGCTGATTGACATGGCATATTAACTGATAATCGTACTGCGTATGCAGCTTCTTGCTCATTATCAGAATATACTTGAGGTAATCTTCTTTTCCTACCAAACAGAGATTTAATATATCCATGTCTTACCAATACTTTCTCTTGGTTAATCATGAACTTCTTAATCTTTGGGTGCTCTTGGAAAAACTCGTTCAGCTGTTGTTGAGCTTCATCTGGTGTTACGATAATACCAGCTTTTGGGTCAGATAGTTTAACTGCAAGCAGTTTCTTCTGAATACCATATATAATACCGAAACATATCTGCTTTGCCTGCTTCCTTCGATTTTTCCAAAGCTTATAATCTGGATGTTGTTCATCGCTATAAGCTTTGTTTGCTTCCTCGTATGATACCCCATATTTGTTTGCTGCAATAGCAAGGTGAGGGTCCTGACCCTTGGCAAATGCCTCAAGATAAGTCTCATCTCCTGAAAGGTGTGCCATGATTCTTAACTCTGCCTGAGAGTAGTCAAGTGCCATGTATAGTTTCCCCTTTGGAGCTACTAACTGTTTCTTAATATTAGCATCTACTGAAGTTTTTGGTATCTGCTGTAGATTGGGTTCAGAACTACTCAGTCGTCCTGATGTAGTACCAATGATTTTGAATTGACCATGAATCCTATCATCATCCTGTACCTTATCATGCCACCCCTCTATATATGTTGTATACATTTTCTTTAACCCTCTCAACTCAAGAAGGTTATCCAGGAATATTGCTTTTGGACTTTCTGGGTCTTTAACCGTTAACCGAAGTTCTACCAACGTATCCTCATCAGTACTTGGCTTATCAGTATCACGATTTGTTTTCTTATCCTTTGTGTATTTTATTATCGGAAAGTTAAATCCCTTTTTAGAATATAATAACAAAGGTAAGTCAATAGGACTCCCTAAGTTTACTTCTCGGGTTAATTCCAATTCCTTTTTAGTAGTGAATACACCTGCTCGGATGTTAGATATTTTTTGTTCCCTGCTTGCTATTTTACGGGCATCCTTCGGATCATTATAATCTAAATCCTCAAGTTCACTTTCAATAGATGCAAGATATTTGCTTATTCTTTCTTGGACAAGCCATCTAGAGAATTTTTTCACTCGAGGAAGATTCAAGCAATTAGAAGTTGCTTGGTCAATCTTTGGTTTATAAGATTCAAGTAATTCCTGATTGAACTTCCTATCGAGATATAATCCTGTTTTCTCGGCATGTTGCAATACCCGTGAAGCAGGCATAATCAAATGCCTGAATAATGGATACATACCAACCTCTATCAGCTTGCTTTCAAAGAACATAGCTAACCTAAGAGTGTAATCGGTATCCTGACAACCATACTTGCATAATGGTTCTAAAGGTTTCTTATCCCATGGTATCTTGTCGAATTTATCTGACTTCTCGTAATCCCCATGTTCTGGTAGATACCTTCTAACCATGGACTTCAAGTCATTAGGTTTCTCTTCGTTCAGAAGGTACTTCATAAGCATACCGTCTAGAACTGTACCCCTAACATATATTCCAAACAACTCAAATATCTGAAGGTCAAACTTCAGATTCCATCCTACTTTAGTTATATTAGGATTCTCAACCACTTTCCTACCAAAATACTTTAACCAACGTTTCCAACGAGGGTTTTTATATTCATGATGACATAGTGGAATTGATACACCAGAACCAACTTGAAAGGTTATGGATAAGATGGTTGGTTTGAAGGTTTTATTATAAATACCCTCTGCGTTTGTCTCGAAGTCGACGGAAGCTATACCTGTTTTCAAACAGGCTTTCACAAGCCGCTTGACTTGTGAGAAACTCTTTATTATAGCATATCTTGACTCCATGTGTTAATAGAATTTATTATATTACTTGTAGTATGCAATAGTTCTTTAGTAGACCATATCTCTTAGTTATCTCTTCATCTTGTTCTACAAGAAAGACAGTACACTTTTCACAATGTACTGTCTTCCATTTTATTCTACCTTAATTTTAGCCCTTAATTCTTTAGCCTTGTTAAGATACCAACGTTCCTTTTGTAAATCCTGTTCTATTGAGTTATCTGGTTTAGTACCAACCCTCATGCGATATTTGAAAGCTGTCATTTCACAGAAGGTTATTGTTGCTTCCGTTCCATAAATTGCTTCCATCATATCTATCACTTCCACACTATAATTATTATAGTGTTTTGGGTGATTTACATGTTCATATCTATCGGCCATAACTACTGATTGATAAATTCATCAAAGAATGGTAATTCCTGAATCATCTTACAAAATGACCCCCAATCCTCTCTCAAGCGATGGTCTTTCCTCTGGTGGTATATATTCCGTAGTTGCATATAGTTTGTACTTACCCTCATGAATAACTCTATTCCGAGAGGGCAGTTACTTAACAGCTTGATGCGATTCTCATAGCTGGGGTCCTCAATGAACTTATTGGCCAAGTCCTGAACTATAGCTATGACCTCTGGAGTTACATACTTGTTAAAAGATTCCTTCTTTACAATTTCACCAAGTCGGTGCATCTTTGAAGATGAGGTTACAATGTCTATCCAATGATATCGTTGTAACTCGGGTGAAAAGTAGTTTGGGTACAGAATATCAAATGATACCCTTATACCAGTTAGAAAATTAGGGTGACCACTGTTTGAGGGAGATTTGGCAAGTGATTTTGCCCTCTTGAAAGAATCATCCCACTCCTTTTGTTCGTAAATTGGATGTCCCCAAGCATCTACGCCTATTGGAAATACTGGTTCTGTACGCATAGCATTCCTACATGCTATAATTGACTTCTCTAAGTCATAAACGTCTACGTTTGTGATTTCTACCATCTTAAGTATAGTGTTGATAATATTACATATCCTACTTTACGGTACCATGGTTCATTTATATCCAGGTCAACCGTTCGAGTCCGATTCCTTTTTATATGCAGTGCATATAGCATATTATGGGCTCGCCATTCAATAATCATACCAGCTGTAGTTCTTTTATTTATTGCAAACGTATGGAATGCTGGACTTTTATTTACTTCTTCTCTAGAACGGTTGATTATATATTCCATATCTCGGATAGATTTAATCCGATATGAGTTAGGTATTCTTGTTACTGAAGTACCTAATGAAATTGTACCGCAAGGATAATCTTTGAATGTGATTGTCATGTTCAGGGTATTTTGTACTCGGAGCGGGAATCGAACCCGCACGACCATTACTGGTCACAGGATTTTAAGTCCGGCGTGTCTACCTATTTCACCATCCGAGCTTTTATAAAAAGGGGAGATGAGCGAAGAACAGTAACTCATCTCCTAATGCTATAGCCTTCGACTTTAATTATGGGATTTTGGTATCTCGTACCAGTTTATTGCCCATTGCTAGCTGGAGGTCGTATCTCCTGTTATAACCCAGCTATAGCCCTGTACGGAAGACAGGATTCGAACCTGCGACCCCTTGCTCCCAAAGCAAGTACACTAACCGGACTGTGCTACTTCCGTAAATTAGGTACCAGTCTATATCCCTACCGTCCAGTACCTGGGAATGAATCAGGACTCGTTGTCCACAGCGCAAAATAAAGATTCATCTTGTGGACCCAGAGGGGCTTGAACCCCCGACCTTCGGATTATGAGTCCGCTGCTCTAACCAACTGAGCTATGGGTCCGGTTGAAGGTAACGGCCTTTACTACTAATCTCGGTATGACAGAAAAGAAACTAAGACCAATTACCGTTACCTTCTTTGTTACCTTAATTCGGTCTGGATAGAAGTTTTTAGTTTTACCCAGTCCTTTTTATAACTATGCAAACTATCAATAGTATGATAGAGATAACCAGGTTTGATACCCACTTCTCTAGCTACGTATTCCATTAGTTTCCATGCCAAGTATACATCATTTCCAAAATGAGTTACAAAATCGGATGACCTTTGGTGATAACAAATATTCAGTTGCTTTTCACCCCTTGCGTTCTCCCGGATAAGGAAGTCGTAATACATAGAGCATGGTATACGCATCTTACCATCCAGGTTTTCGGCATCAGAACATTCTACCTGCCCATCTTCACCATAGATATTAAGTATGGCTTTACGGGTATCATTATCATCCTTGAGCAGACCTATGACAGCCTGTAACTTGGTCATTACAATCCCATTATACCTTACTACCTCATTCATTCTCTCCGAATAGGTGTAGTCGAAGTACTTACCATCTACCAGGAACTCTTCCCATATTTCGGGACGCAATTTCCATGCTTCACCCGGGTTAATTTGTCCCGGGTGTATTCTTTCCTGGAACTCAGCCTCTGCCCAATCTTTAGATTTGGTGAATACAAATAAAGGGGCCGGGTCTTCCAGGTGAGTCAAACAGTATTGCTCGCATATAAGTTCTTTGGTAATGAAGTCATCTTTACCTTCGATAACTTTATTCTGATAGGTACGGGGTTTTACCTCATTACCCATCTCATACAAATTTCTTGCCGTCTCAGACATCAATTCGTAAGGATTTGAATATATTCTCATTGTTCGTGATTTTTAATATATTTTCTTATAGATTTTCGTAGTTCTTTTAGGTCCTAAATATTCATGTTGGGAAGACCTACCCAATAATTAGCATTGGTACATACAGATAACTCTATGTCCCTGCCATTCCTATCAGGATATTTACCCTTGAATATCTTTACTCAAAAATATGGTTTATCTTTCCTCTCGTACTTCACTTAGATACCTCCTTATCTTTCTTTTAAGTTGCCTTAAATCCTTTACACTTATATTGGCCACGGTATTGAATAACCACCCATCATCCGTGGAGAAAGTTATATCTATATCTCCTCCGAGTTTACTGGTGTAAGGAGATTTCTTTACTTCTATTTTCATTGCATTGATATTTGCAATTCAATAGACTTCCCTATCTTAGAATGGTAGCCAGTCTTCACTACCGAGTGTACAATCCTTTGCCAGGGTTTTGGGATATTTGAACAACTCAGGTCTGAGTACTTTCAAAGCTCTTTTATGTACCTTATACTTTATCTTGTCAGGGTCTACTTTAAGTAGATACTTCAACCGCTCATACCAGTTACCATCATATATACCAAGCTTATCACTAAGCTTTAATAGGTCTTCATGAGCATGATACATTAGTAATACCGTATCATCATTGAATATCTGACTGAAGTGTATTGATACATGGAATTTATGTCCAGTGGGGAATAAGTATTCTCCTATCCTTTGAATCAGTAGTAGGTCACAGATAAGTCTTTTAGTTACCTCGGATGCCCTCATGAATACCGTTATCATGGGGTAATCCATGCCTGCTTTCTTTGATACAGTTAGAGACAATAAGCAATTCTTACCATGAGCATGCTTATTGTCAAACTGATAGCCTATGTTAAATATCTTCCTTGAGTTTAAGGCTTTTACTACTTCCTGTCTTAAATCAATCAGACCATTTTCATCCACATAGTTTGCTACCAGAGACTTCCATTTAGCCGAAGTGTAGTTGAAGTGCCTACCAAAATCAAATTCGGGGTCTACCAGAGGTTCTTTAATATAAATGACTAAATCATTTAAGTACTGTGCTTTACCAATTCTTTCAATATCCAAACCGGGGGTATTGAACAGGAATAACCTGTTGAGTCCCTCCCAAGCTTTCATACTTGTTTTGAACTGCAACAGGTTATTCTTTAACTTGAACTTACTCATCGGCTTCAGGAGTTAATTCACCGTCTTCCATATCATCTTCCTCTGAAGAAGAGAATGATATTAACTTCTTCCTTTTCTTTTCCCCACTTTCCTCAAGCTTTAGTTTGAGACCATACTTTTCTGTAAACTTTAAGTAGGTCTTTTTTATCATATTACGCTTGAGGATAGATGGGCATACCTCGGGTAATGGGATACCATCCCAATCTCCAATTTCTAAGGCCGAGGCTAACATAGATTTCTGTTTATACCCCAAATCTCTCCTTAATACCTTGAAAGCTCTGAAACTGTTACCATAGGTTTTATAACCTGCTTCATCACTTGTCATAAGTTTTTTGAGAGATTTACGTATCTTCTTTCTACGTACCTCATCACTACAGTTTTCTTTCAAAAACTCCTTTATGTCCTTGCGATTCTGATATAACAGTATGGTAGTATCATTTGCCCAAGCCGCTTTGATAACCAACTTTAACGAGAAGTTATCATGGCCATATATATACTGACCCATACGACAGAATAACAGTATATCTATTGGTAACCTTGTAACTATCTCTGAAGAACGTAGTATTACAGTTATCTCGGGGTTTTCCACTCCAATCTTACGAGAGAATATACCACCAACTAAGCAACCTTTGCCACTACCATGATTGTCAGCAAAATGGAACCCAATGTGATAATTCCTGTTTACTGTCTTATTCTCTTCTAACTTCCTTATCATCAGTTTAGCCTGGTCAAGCACATCCAAATCAAGGTAGTTAGTAATCAGCCCAGTCCACTTGGTCATGGTATAACCAAACATCTTACCGAAGTCGAAGTCTGGGTCGAATTTAGCATCAGCTATTTCTACCATCAAGTCGTATGTAAAAAGAGAATCGGTTAGGTTATAACCAACTCCCTCACAAAACCAGTCTGGTTTCTTGATTAAGAAGTTTTCCAGTATCTTTTCCCAAGCTTCGATTGGGTTATTCGCTTTTACCAAATTCATACTAATACTTCGATTTTTGACGGAACACATTGATATGGTTCTTCTTAAAATAGATGTAGAATACATCATCTGAACCCATACCTATCCATCCCAAATATCCGCAGAAGTAAATGAAGGCCTTCACTAATTCTGACTGATACTTTAACTCCTGAGTCATTACCTGGGATTGCTTCCATGGTTTATTCTTCAGGAAGTTACGAGCAATGTTCAGATGATGGGTTATCTTCCATAACAGATATGGGTAGTTTACTGAGTACTCCACATGATTGAAGTATCTACCTCCCTCGAGTAACTTTGTGTTATAATCCAGATGTGTTTCCGAATCCATGTTCTCATACCACTTAGTTAGGTCTGTGGCATTGTTATGAAATATAACACTGATATCGCCTTCGTCCATTATCCACATTACTCCAAGATTCATGGCTGTACGCAGGATATCGTCATGGTTCTTGTTTAATGAATCTACTACTGATTGAGTACAATTGTTGTCCTTTACCCACTTCTCCATATATGCCATAATATCTTCTGGCTGTATATTGGCATATATTAACAGTTCTATAAAGAAGTGGATAGCATCCGCATTCTCTTCGTTAGCATTCTGCAGATTATTGAGTATCTCGGTATACTCTATGCAATCTCCTTGGGTTTGTACCAACTTTGCATGATTGGCTTCGAATAAAGCTCTAACATTTTCAAAAGATTCATACCCCTCGGATAACTCCTCAATAACCCGAGCAGTAAAGTCCTTCAATAGGGTTTGAGAAGCCTTTGTATTGATGTCTACCGGATATTGTGGTAACCCCTCTATGCCTATATACCCAGACAAGAGGTTCTTTTGCATTTGATATATCTCTTCTAGATACTTATAGTCGGGAATTATACCCGGTTCTTCTTTAATGTCTCTGCTATCCATGGTCTTACTTATTATCGTGTGCACCAAATCCCTTATCTCCTCTTGTTCCCCAGTTCTTTGCTTTCTCTTCATACTCCTCATTGGTAATCTCTTTCGGTGTTGAGAGTATGATGGGAACGTGTACGAATTGCATTATCTTTTTATCTTCCCATAAAGGTATGTACACGGGTTCATTTGAGGCATTCTGAATACCTATGTGCATTTCTCCTGTGTATGGGCTATCTACTATCTCGGCAGTAAAAGTCAACCCATCTTTAGTAGCAACTCCTGATTTATTTGCTGCCATTAGCATAGATTCCTTGGGATTGATAAGAACTTTTATTCCGGATGGTATTAGTACTCTTCCACCAGGACTGATTTCTACACATATCCCATTGGTTTCTATACTCCTGAATTTCAGACTGCCATTGCTGAACATTCTACGATTGATACCAGTGAAATCCCTCTCGTGTTTTTCTCCCACCTTTAGTATATCATCCATGTATAACTTTGGGATGTAGAAATCCAGACCTGCATCCCCATCATTTGCTCGGTTTGGGGATTTAACATCTCTAATCTTTGTGAACTCTAATTGTACCATGTTATTTACTGTTGAATTTACGATAAATGTCTCTTGCTTCTTTTCGTGATAACTCGAACTTACTCTGAAGCTTATCGAGTATTTCCTTCTTACCAAGTTTTTCCCTTACCAGTTTACGGTAATACTTTTTACAACCTTCCATATCTATGAGAGGTTCCAGATCTTTGAACTGAGTCTCTGCTTCCAACTCCTTACGAGTTTTACCCATGAGAGCTGTGAACTTAATGCAACATAGTTCTGAATCCCCACACATCTTACATTCCTTAGTTGAAAGGTCGTAATGCTTCCCAAAACAGGGGTCATTACCTGAACCTAACTTGGTGATGTCCATTGGTTCCAGGATATCCCCAGTCTCTAACTCCTTCCTTACTTCTTTTAACTTGTCTTTCTTTTTCTTCGCCATATATCTGAGAGTTTAATATCAAGTGATAGTTAATAGGTTTTTCAGTGTCATTGTTGTAGAATAGTAGATGCACTAACTTTCAGGTTCACCATTATACGCATGCGCATTAGTTATGAGATTTTCTTTAGAAAATCGAAATAACCTTCAGCTTGCTGAAGTACTTAGCTTGAGTATTAGCTTTACTTTCTTTAACCCCCCTATAATCCCCCCTAATTGTTTTCATTCTATCTTAATCACCTTCAACTTCTCCTTCATGTAGTAGTTCTTACGATGGTTCCCATGTCTCTTTAGATAATTACCCGGGAATTGAAGATCGTCCAGATAGGCTTTCTTTTTATTCATGTGAGTTCTTGCAAGACGTCCCAGGATTTGCAAAGACTTCTCATTAGAATCCATTGATGCAGTATTCTGCAGATACTTTAATTCAGGGAAGTTTTGACCTCTAGAAATAATCGTGGTAGCGATTAGTATATCTATTTTCCCCTCTCTGAAAGCTTGTAGAATTTCATCTCGCCCTTTTGTCTTGTGATGGACATATTGTATGTTGTATTGATTCCCAAGATGTTTAACGTAGTACCGATAAAGGTTTTCACAGTGTCCTATGAACTTACATACAATGAGTGCCGGCAATCTTTTGCGTCGAATGTTATACTTAGTTCGAGACAAAGAGAGTCTCCATGCTTTGACATTGTTAGATATTACTTCTTGATATTCTGTAGGGTAATCCTCATCTTTGGTATACTTGTAATGAGCATATACCAACTTACAGATAATGGGAGTAGAGTACCCCTTATCAATCATCTCGGCCAGTTTTACCTGGTTTACTCTATCACCAATAAATGACATAATATTCATGTTGTGAACCAACTTTTTCTTGAGTTCACTCATGTAAAGAGTACCACTTAATCCTACTCGTACTCTTGAATTATATAGGTGTTGTATTACTGTCTTATATGTTTTATTATCAATCACGTCAGCCTCATCTATAAGTACCATATCTATTTCCGAAAGGAACTTTTGATACCTGTTTATGTTGCCTGCCAGAGATTGAACCATACATACATTAAAGTTACCCCACTCACTACATTTACTTCCTTGTATAAATGCAACTTTCTCACCAGGTAACAGTTCTGGAATCTCTTTCTTGAACTGCTTGAATAGGTCTGCACTGTTCAACAACAAGACAGTCTTCAACTTTCTTTTGAATGCTTGATGCAATCCACAGAACACCAGTGTCTTTCCAAAGTTAACTGCCAAATCAGATGCACAAATAAGGAAAGGAGTATCTCCAACCTTATTATACAGTATCTTTTCTAGAGCTTCTTTCTGTACTTCTCGTAATTCTTTATTCCCCATTACTGTTGGAATTACTGGTTTAACTCCTAATGAGGGTCTATTATCTATAATTTTAACTTTCTGTCCCATTTTACGGCATTCATTATAAACCTTATTCAAAAGGCCTATTTTGAATTGACCATAATCAGAAATGTATTTCACATAACCATCCCAGTTCTTTGCCCTACTATACATCATTATATGCCAAGCGTCCGGATGCTTAATCCGGAACATTTCGTATAACTTGTTTGTGAACTTAGCAGGGCCAGACAATTCACAAACATTGCAATTCTTTATGGTTATAGTTATCATAATTTTGTTGCCATATCTATTATACCGAAAATACCACACATGAAAAACATGAATAGTATTATTGTACACACTATCCGAATAGAAGTTGCTATAATATCATCCCAATCCATTTTCATATAATTATCTATTTTTGAAGGCGTCCCAATCTACATGTTCTGTTCTAGGTCGGGACACTATATTAAACTTTGCCATGTAATTGATAACTCTTTGGCGAGCTTTATCGTTGGATAAGTCTTCTATCTTGGGTATACCGTTACAAAATTCAAGTGCATAAAACTGACCAAGTACAAAGGTTTCATAATCAACGCCAATTTCATCGGCTAATTTTCTTGCCCTTACAAACCATACATACTCCTGAGGATTCTTGTCATAAGTATTATTGATACCTATCCTATCAAGAATCTCTTTGGTATAATGTTCATATACTTCTCGAGTGAACTTGGGATATTCATCCTCTTTGACTTCTTTCTCAGCCTCATATACATCCATAATCCAATTCACCCTCTGATGTAACCAGTTAGCACAGAAGTTATAGTTTACTCTCTTTGCCTGAGACATTAGTTTTATACCAGTGGTTACAAACTCTATATATCCCTGACGAGGTTCGAACCCAAACTTTTGACAAAATTCATTTACAACTGGTACTAATTCTTTTACTGAAGCCCATTGTAAATCAGTTTGTTTTATTTTGGTTACTCCTATATGTTTGAGCTTAACTCTAGTGGAATATATAATATCTGCTAATAAGTTTGCATCCCCTATACTTCCGGAAGCTCTACGAATAGCTTGAGTTTGTACCTTTTTATTTTCTCCAACCACTGAACGATGGTCCAATGAAGATTGCCTTGCCTTATAGAAGAATTCATCCACGAATTTATCACCAAGATGACTACCCATCACTTCTTTGAATATTCGTGAAAAGGTAGTTCTTGATATGTGTATAGAGGGTTCTCTCTTTGCCATCACAATTTCAATTCAGATTTTATAGTTAAAAGTTCTTGATAAGTCTGATATGTCGTCTTTCGTACATATTCTAAAGTCCTTCGCTTACCTAATGAATTGACATCCTCATTATCTGGTAAGAATACTACCTTTACCTTTTTGAAAGGTACTAACTTAAATGCCAGGTCTAATGCCTTATCTTTAGCATCTGGGTCAATCAGTATGATGAACTTCTCTACTGGACTCTTGATGAACTTGTTTACTTGATATCTGCTGACTGCCTTACCTCCGGTTGCAATCCCATTCTCCCCCAGAGTTTCAGCGTTGATTGCACCTTCACAAATATAAACGGTTCGGTATATTTCTAGAGCATCTGCATTATATATAATAAAACTCTTTCCCAAACCTGTTATATCTACTTCTGGGTTGTTATATTTGGGACCAGCGCCCATATATAATCGAGCATTGAAATAAGTTAATTGCCCATGCTCTGTAAATGGGATAATGATATATCCAAGATACTTACCTGTGTTACAATATCCCCATCCTTTACGAGCTAACTCTTCTATCTTAAATCCTCGTTTCTTAAGGTAATTCCTGGCAGACCTTGCCAACAGAGAAGTACCCATGGATATGTTCTTGAATCCCTCGGGTAGGAAGAACTCCTTCTTACCTTTTAACTCAACCTTCTCCTCTTTGAATACATATCCAGTATAATCATCAGATTCAAGTATAGATAATACCTCCTGAAAACTATCTGTGCTCTCCAGATACATTATCAGACTTATGGGAGAAGGATGCTCACCACACTTAAAACAATTGCACCTATTGTTTGAAAGATTGATACCAAACTTCTTCTCTCCACCACAGTAGGGACAGTCGGATTTCATCCACCCCTTACGGTAATCAAATGCCCCTATCTTTCTGATAAAATATTGGTGTATCTTACCTTTTATATTGCTGTTAAGTCTCATATCTTAAACGAAAATACCCGACCATGAATAACATAGCCGGGTAGTTATTACTTAATAGGCAACTTCTTACAGAATTCTGGTATTAAGTGATACATTATGTAACCCCTCCGAATCTTTACTAACTCTTTTTGAGCTTCCTCTAATTTGAGTAGATTACTGGGAAATGGAATGCAGCATTCATCGTACATTTGATTATAGCCTATTTTCCTTACAAATGTGCTACCATTTGGAACACACATCTTAAAAGTTACAGAAGCTTTGGGTTCATTTATATGTACCCAAGGTCTAGTGAAATACCCGAGAGTATGGGTTTCATCTATTGGGCATACTATCTCATATCGGTTGCCAGCTTGTCTTCTTAAACATATTTCTTTGGAAGCTCTCCTCCGAAACATTTTTAGCAATCTAATGTTCATGATTACATGTGTTCAGTGGCGTGAAACTCTCCTATATGTAATACTGAATTGCATTTAGGACATCTAACGCTTTCTTCCCCATCATGTCCTGGACCGTAGCTTAAGTCTAAGAATATTTCTTTCCTATTGAAGGCTATTACCTTTTTACACTTGTTACAAGATGTAACACCTTCTCCAAACTTAGCTAATTCCATAGAATCGATAATTCGTGCCATACAATTTTAATTATTTAAGGTTTAACTTTTTTATATATCTCCTGAAGTCTTACTCCTCTTTTCAGGGTCTGCATTGGGATTACTTACTCTCCTCTTTTTCTTAAGCAAGTCATCTACCTGTTTACCTATTGATTCATCGTACTTAGCTCTGGCTTCTTTTGAGAACTCTTTCATACGTTGTCTTTCTGGGTCCATATTAAACATTACACGACCATTTGGAACTCCATCACGTTGAACTACAACCTCCATTCTCATGATATTGTGTTCCTCCTCGTCTTGAGTAGAATTTAATCCCATGACGCATTTTGCATTCCTTATGATAGATATAGCAGAAGCAATATCATTATCCTCATATCTAGTTTCTTGATGCTTAGCTCCCTCTCGGGTAACATGCTGGGCAGTCCATACAGCATCAAGCCCCAACTCATCTCCCATATTATCTATATCTATATATACATTGTTGATACGTTCTACATCATCTCTATCTCGAGCAATAGAAGCCAACTTTGCAGCATAGTCAATAATTATGACATGGACTTTGATACCTTTCTCGGTTTCTAATTTCCTAACCAAGTTCATAATGGTGTTACAATCTGCAATGGTTGCAGGTACACGCTCCACAATAAACTCAACCCCAAGTCGTTTATATTTACGCATGTGCCTTTGCTCCATCTTATCATAATCACCAGTTAACATCTCCCTCTTAGTTTTATTTAGGGTGGACTGAATCATACGGTCCATTAACTGGTTTTTACCATTTTCAGTATCTATGTAGAGGACATTCTTTTTCATAGCCAGATATCCCCGAGCAACATTGATAAGTGCAAAAGTCTTTCTTCGTTTGGGACGGTCAATTAAAACGAAAAGAGAATTCTTGGGATATCCATCTCCATTACCCAATCTATTTAACTGCCAGAATGGAGTGGGAACTACATCTGGGTCAACCTTTCTCATAAGTTGTCGCATTGCAGTTCCACTAACCATGAGTAAAGGTTCATCCTTCTTTTGGGGTTTTGAACTCTGTAGAATCTTGGTTAGTTTAGCTTGATAAGTTTCGTAGGAATTGTAGTCAGAGAAGTCCATACCCTCGTTCAGAGCTTTCAATTCAATGTAAGCAATAAACTTATGTATATTCTCCAAGACAATATCCACATCCTTTAGAGGCTTGTTATAAAGTTCGGATATTAAACTATGGATATTAGGGATATCATCCTTAGTAACCAAGTCTACATAATCCTTACCTTCTAACAAAGTTTTAACCTGCTCAACCATTAAGACCTCACTTGGTATTCGTTGATATTTCTTTACGAATTTTACCAAGGCCTCTACTACTATGGAGTGTTCAATTAAAGTAAAGTACCCAGGTTTTATCTTTGGAACATATAGAAAAGCTTCCTTCCCTTGTACCAAGAACCTAAGTACTTCTAATTGAAACTCGATAGAGAACGTAAACTTGTCACAGGAGTTTAACCTCTTCTTTACCCTATTTTGTTTCATATATTATATAATATTCATGAGTGTATAATCAATAGTATCTGCTAGATAATATAGTTCTCCAAGCTCATCTTTGAACATACTTGAACACAGACGGTGAAATAATTTTGATAAAATTCATACAAGTTGTTACTTTATTATTTATATTTGCATGGTTAAAAATCTTTACTACTATGAAAGGCAACAACGGAAGTGAACTACATCGTTTAACAGAATTAAAACCTTATGATGAGGATTTGTTTAATAGGTTATATAAAACCTGCAAACCTTTAATCCGTAGACTGACGAGGGGAGTTGATTCCAGAAGATTCAATCTCACGCCAGATATTATTAACTCTTTCTTCTGGGATAAGTTCTTGTATGTATTTAATAAATACCAAGACGAATACGATGAGGAAAGGTTAAAAGCAACTCTCCTATCTTCCCTGCAAACTTATAAAAGTAAGTTACTGAGGAATGCTTATACCAAGCAAGCAGAGTTCAATCAAGAGTTAACTTCATTTGAAGTCTTATTTGACAATAATAAAGAGCTACTTGATGATTCTGATGAGACTCGGATTAAAGAGGAACAATCTCAAAGATTTCATCAGTACATGAAGGAGCATCTCACTCCTGATGAATACTTAGTAATGCAGATACAGCTTGAGCCTCCTAAATGGTTTGAGTCCCGTATCAAAGATTCTCATGGTAAGTTATCTATCCTTCACTTGATAGATTACTTTGAGTTGCCTCGAGATAAGTTTGCAGTTAACATGTTCTCCAGAATGAGAAAGACCATACAGAAAACTTTAGAACAAGCTGCCTTAGACCTTAAACATTAGTACACATGAAAAAGAAAGAACAGAATCCAATAAAACATGAATGTTTGAAATGTGTTCACCATTATGTCGTAAAAACTTTATTGGCCGGTTCTTACATATATTGTGAAGACTTACCTATCGGAGTATTGGTAGATTGGAATGGACCATTAACTTACAACTATAAACCCCGAAAATGTAGGAAGTTCAAACAAATAAAAAGGCCAGAGCAAGATTATTGCTAACCTCACCCCGGCCCCACTTAACCAACTCAACTATGGTTCAGTTTATATTTCACCCCCTAATGTCCGATTATATAAATCCTCGGTTATGTCATGGATAGGTATAGTTATCTCATGACCTAATTCGATGTATTCTTGAGCTCCAGTTGCCTTAGTCATACCCCTTAAATTTACCACTATATTAGCTGTGTTGTTAGCTATGGATAAATATGCAGAATACTTTTGGAACTCACAATCCATATTCTCAGCCAACTCTAGTTCAATATCTTTGGCTTTGAAAGTAGTTGGCATTGACATGAATATGCGAGTAATACTCTCGGAATTATTCTTCAACCCAAGTATCTCGCCCATCATTCTACTCATCTTGGAATTTTTTTGGAATAACATAGCCAAATTGTAATTCAAAGATGCGTTAGCTGTACCCTGATTCAAGAGGCATACTACTACTCTCAAGGTTAAAGTATTTACACCCATTATAGCTTTTACATAAGCATAATGGTCAGTTGCAGAACTCGGGTTGAAATTCAACAGACCACTATCGGCAGTCTCATAGTACATAGACTTACTACCAACCAATCTCTTCATGGCAATAGCCATTCTCCAACCCATAGCAGCATCGGGATTAGTGGGATGATAAAATCCGGTCGGGATACACAGGGAATCGTTTTCATTTGGGCTTAATTGTAGCATGATACACCCAGCAAATTTCCAATCCTCATGCTGATAAGGAGCATTGATATCTTGATATATCATCGCCCCTTGCTCATTTATCCCAAACAATACTGTACCTAACTCCCATTTGTTAGAAGGAACTGTGGTTGGTTTTGATATATCTATATCGGGAGATATAAATATACCAACAGCATCAGCACTTTCAATCCATTGATAGTGAAGTTTCTTTTCTACAGGTGAGTCCGTGACAAATTTTGAACCACTAACATTCAGTTTAGTAAATGTATATACATCATCCTCACCATCGGACCCAGTTTTAGTTACTTCTACTTCCACTACTTGACCAAGGGATTTCATAAGGTTTGATACTTGAGCAGTCAAATCACCTACTTCTACGGGGATAGTACTCTGTTCCAATACCTTTACCCTATTTTTTAGGTCAAGTATATCTAAAGGGTTAAGCCCATATGGTTTCACCGGGAACTGACCCTGTGTTGGTACCAAACACAGAGTGTAATTCAGTGAAGCCATGATAGACTTATATCTTTGACTGTTTGGGTCACTATTCCATTCAGGTCTCCATCCAACTAAGTATACTCCTATGAGAGAGTCTACATTCTTGTTGAAAGGCATCCCTGAATCAGCCAGGAGTTCTAACATCCTCTCGTATCCCCAAGAGAGAATTTCCTCGATACCATATATATCGTCAAATGTTAACCAACCACAGGTGAAGTTGGTTACACTTGGAGGATTCTCACTTCCATCTGGACGATATGTATGGGTAGCTTTTACAGCAAATGCTACCAACTTCTGAGGATTGCTCAGATTTGGCCACCCTCCAGATGGTTGTACTCCATTAAAGGTTAGTACGTCAGGGGCAATGTGACATAATCCGTCGGGAGTAGTGTAAGCATTGAACACCTGGCCTGCAGTATTATCCTTATTAGAAAGGAATACTCTACGAGCCCGGCCCAGTATATTACTCATTCCCGAAGGTAATGTACCCGGTCTTTTGAATACACTGGTTATGGTTACGTTCTGTTGGGTAGTATCTACCCAATCGAAGCCGCAAATAGGACCTGTACCAGCCATTATAGCAAGAGGTTCCATAACCTCTTTAGATTCTATTAAGTCTCCATAGACTTGATAGAATCTTGGTTGTACTATCCCATTTACTACTTCAGTTACATTATTCTGTGCCATAGTTAGATTTTTAACTTATCAAGATTTTCATCTATGAAGATTAAAGCCTTGGTTAATGACTCCACCAGTTTGTGATTTACTGAGTCATCCTCAAGTAAAGCCACATCATCTGGGTTATCCTGGAATAACCACTCGAGAAGTACTCCCCAGTAGTTGTTGCCCATCAGTACTGTGAAGTTAGCTTCCTTATCAGGGTCACCATCTGATGGGTCCATACGATGTTTATAACCGTCTGTAGTAGGAAAGTCTTCCTGTAATTGTTCGAATATTACCGTGGCAAATAAATCCGAACGAGTTTGTCCTTTGGTGGTATATATTTCAAAACCCCTTGCAGCGCACCATTCATTCCCCATACCTGCGGCATTGTTATGGAGTGAAAGCAGAAACTTTGCACCCCCTCGGGGAGTATCTAAATTATTTGCAATTTCTTTTCTTCTAGACAGCCCGATTTCGGTGTCCTTAGTATTGGTGAACGCTACTTCAAATCCTTCCTGTTTAAGACGTTCTGCCAACATCTTACCTACTTTTCTGCTCCACAGGTATTCCTTATGTCTACCGTCGGGAGATTGTTTCCCCGCTACATCTGACCCGTGCGCAAAGTCAATGATAGGCAATAATCTTCGTGCCATAGCTATAATTTTTTAAGGTACATTAGTTTTAACCCGTTTAGATACATACCAACCGATTGGTCCATACTAGAAATTGTAAATTGGTCCTTTGGTATATATATCTGTTCAATTACCATATCTTTTATTGCTTCATTATCTTGAGGCTCAAAGATATTTGCCAGAGATTTACCATTACAGGTGAAGTTTGATAGCATCCCACATAGTTCGGAATACTCATTATTTACCAAACTATCTACTTTCTTTACGACTGACTCTTTGTTGTCGATATGATTTTCAAATCGTATACGCAGTATCGCATATTTAAGGATATGTCCTAAGCAATTAAATTCTCTGCGTATCAGTATCTGAGCTTCAGTTATCCCAATGGTAGAGTCAGCGGCCCCATCGAAGAACTCCTTCACTTGTTGAGAGGATTCAGAGACTACCGATACCTTTTTATTTAAGTTCCAGATGGTATATATAAACATTACTACCATTACAAGAACCAATACCATGAATATACCGAATATCACTTTAAGTGCCCCATAATTTGAGGCAGCTTCAGCCAATTCAATCGAAGATTTGGTTAAAGATTGAACGGCATTGTCTAGTTTGGGGTCTTCTTGAGCAAGAGAAAGTAGTAGAGCTATTAGAGGTGTGTTAAGCATATACAATATAAATTACGGCAGTAGTTTGTTCAAATACTACAGAACTGTCTTTTGGTTCAAAATATTTTACATTTACGGGTAGGTACTTATTGACAATGTTTACCAGAGTTTCCCTTACTTTATCACTATAGTCAGAGGGATGTTCTGATTGTATCGATTCCCTTTCAGCCTCTATCTCTTCTTCGGTTGCGTCGGGATTCATCAGCTTCCACTCTTCCAATAATTGTTCTTGAATCTCTTGGTCTTTCCTTACCATAAAGTCCCACTGACCCTTTGGTATACCAATAGTAAGAATCATTGGGACACATTCCCAACAATCTGTCTCGGTATCATAAGTAGCTGAAGGAGTATCGAAATGAGAGATAGTGTCATAGTTTACAGAACCATCGCCTATAGCTTGAGCTACCGAAGCTTTGGTACTTTCATCCACTTCAGTTAGTGTAAAGGTCACTCCGTAAAAACGGCCCAATATTTCATAAAACCGTCTAGTACCTCTTATCTTGTACAAAGATATGGCGTATCTTAGAACTAGCCGGTAATCCGCAGTGGGAAAACCCCTGTCCTCTTTTATCCAATTCTCTAGATTCTCCTCTGTATAGGGCTCTCCCTTAGTTAATACGCCATAAGCATAAGGAATGAACCCAAAGTATTCCCATAGATAGTTCAGGAATATGGGATTGGCTTTATCCACATCCAAACATTCCATGAAGTTATCTATATCGGGCATTACCTCAGTATCGAAATAGCCAGAACATACATCTATGAACCTTTCGAATATACCTTTGCCTTCTGAATCTTGATAAGTATCATTGGCTTTGTAGTAATGGTCAAAAAGGTTACTGAAGATGTAATCCCTGAAGAATGTCTTCGCTGGATTAAACCACTTCATTGATTATGAGTGTTATGTTATCCGAACTGATAGTAGGGATATTGTAGTTGTGTGGAATCAGGTCTACCAATCTACCATTACTTCCCATGGGTTGGGTAGTTAATTGATATACAGTTCCGTTTTCGTAGTTTGCGTTTTCAACCGGTAAGTTAATAGTAAGGCTGAACTTTGACTTAGTTAGAGTTACCTCAAGAGGTTTACCGTACTTACCCGAGTATAGAGCATTACCAGATAAGTCCTTGTTAGCATACACCTTATAGAAAGCATTACCGTTTTCTATTACGGTCTGTATGTAACAATTCTCGAAGTCAGATTCCGGAGTAGAAGTTGTAAAGGATATCATCTTGAAATAGGTGATATTCAGTGCTGGCACTGATACTATCTCTTCCGTATTCTGAGAGTTAATGTTTATGGCTATCGGATATGGTAGTAAGTACAGTTCAGTTATGGTAAGGAAGTCAACCATCGGTTGATTATCCATAAGAGCGTACAAATCTGACTGTCTTACCGGTTTATTGATATCAGAGTTCTGATAGTTATAAGCATCCAATAAGGCCTTCTTTACCTGATTGCTTATATCTATGGATTTGAAAGACTTTCTACCGGTTATTTCAGCTGATAGATAAATCTTAGCTGCATGTGTAGAGTATACACTTACTCGAGTAGTTAATACCTTGGATGATTCCATCCTTTGCCTTACATTATTGATAAGTTCAGTGCTTGCCTCTGAACCACCATCTGGAGTGATATATACTTCTACATACTTTCCGCAAATGTAATTGCAGTAAGCCTTGTCTACCCCGTCTATCAACATAGCTATGGCTTCATAATCTTCCTTAGTGATAGCTACTCCAAGAGTTTTGATACTCAATGGGATGTGTTCTTTAAGTGTATCGAAGTCCTCATAGTCTGAACCTCCTGTAGCAGCTATGGTATTGGTAAGAGTAAGACCAGAAGTTACATCAGCCATTACCTCAGGAACTTTATCAAACTGGTTTGCTGGTATATTACCATTTGCACCGTAAGTTAGATAATACTGTCCCTTAATGAGTGAACCTATAGTTGGTTTCCTACCGAACTGACCATCACCAAATACCAGATACGGAGTGAGAGTAGTATCAAGCTCTACCTTGTATACCTTATCACCTGGACCTGAATAAGCAAAAGTATCTACCAAAGTCCATGCCTCTCCACCAACGGTGAGTACCATAGAACCCTCTACATATTTCTTATCCGTAGGCAAGTCTCCCAAGGTTATGATAATGTCATGAGATGTATAAGTACCCAGTTCCACTTCTTCCACAGCTTCTTTCTGAGCTACCGGTACTTTATAAGTATATGTACCTCTTTCGATAGTTACATTGCGAGTAGTTATCCACTGCTTACCATCCTTTGAATTGAATATAGTGTTCTGTGGTACTTGTATATCTACCGGGAAAGGACTCCCGTCTTGCATATATACCGTTAAGTCTACTGAAGATGGGATAGCTGATTTTATGTGGTAATCTACCAGCTTAGCATGTTTGTACAATGATGAATACCTTCTGCAAGTTGGAAGGAAAGCTTCTCTTGCCATGCCATCAATGTAGTAGTGTATCACCTCAGCAATACCTGCAAAGATTGAGAGTGTAAGTATGAATATATTACCTTCACTCATATCCGTTATCTCTGGAACCCTTTCATTCAGAGATTGAATCAGTTTGGCTTTTATGTCATTGTATGACCTCTGAAAGGGAGTTAGCCATGGGTTGCTAGTAGACATTTGTTGTGGAATTATTTAAGTTATACTGGAAGTTTAACTCTTCTACCCTCTGAGAGTTCTGCACCTTGAAATATATCAGGAGTCTTATAGATTCCTTAGTGGGTTTCAGAGCAAATACCTTTAATGCCGTTATCCTTGGTTCCCAGGCTGCTATGCCATCCTTCACGAAATTTTTAATCATGAGGTTGAGAGCACTTGTATTAGGTTCTTCCAAACATTCCCAAGTTCGAGAACCAAAGTCCTCTTGTCTGAACCTTTGGCCTATTTGATAGGTTAGGATAGCTGTGAGGTTCTGCTTTATTAAAGCAACATCTCCTCGGAGTATATACCATCCTATCTTTGGTACTACTCTTCCGTCTGGCAGCTGTATTGATTCTGGTTTCCCATCGCTCCCGACTGCTTGTTCAAGCTTTATAGGGAAATAGGCACCACTACCAATAGTGTTGAGTTGATTATAGTTTGCCATTAGTTAGGTTGTTTAATTGTTTCACTTTCAATATCCTCCACCTTAGTCTCTTCCAGTTTAGAACCAGCCCAAGATGCAGCAGCAGTTTTCAAAGCAGCACCACCGTCTTGGGGTTTAGGTGTCCAATTAGTGAATGTCTGCTTTATTTTATTTAGGTCTTGCTCGATTTTGTTTAATCTTTCCACTACTGAATTGGATTCAGGAATACCAACTTCTCCCCCTTGCATTATAATGTTATTCGCATCGACGTTTATATTACCGTCTAGAGACTTAACAATTATATCTTGTTGGATTATTGCAGTTAATATTCCCGATTCACTTTCATCCAGTATAATCTTATTACCCTTAGGAGTAATAAATCCCAATACATTAGGCTTATCCAATTCTGGGGGCATTTCTCCGATTGCCCATCCATGATAAGACCAAAGAGGGTGTCTTGGGTCTCCGTTTTCAAATTCTACGTATACTATAGAACCCTCACGGGGAGACAACCATTTGAATCCAGAACCTGGGCCTCCCTGTTGGTGTTTTGGGTAAGCCCATACTTCTACACCTCTTAAGATACTTGGAAGGTGTACACATACCTTGTTTTGAGAGTCTGGGTCATTTGAGGTTATTACTATACCTCTGTAAGTAGAGTAAAACCTTCCAATAGCCTCTATACCCCTCTGTTGAATCAGTTCATATAAGGTCATTGTTCTCTTGGACTTATGTTCCTACCAACCTGAAAGTCAGTCCTTGAATCTACCTCTACCTTGTAATCAGAGGGGTTATCAGGATTCTGACGTACCACAATTTGACGACCAGCTCTTTGAGGATTCTCTTTGTCTTCCTCTTTCCAAGTTGAAGCTCGATATCTAGCTACCTCAGCTTTAATCTTACTTGGTATTTTCCAAGCACCCGTGGTATAAGATTCCTCGGCTATGTCGTGAGCCTTTTGGAATACTTCCTGAGTGTTTACCGAAGTATATATACGGTTTAATATAGCATTACGTGACTTCTTCTCGAAAGTAACTTCAGTAAAATATCCCCCAGTATCAAAGCTATGTTCAACCTCTTTGGCATACCATTCGTCAGAGTATTTTTTACCAACATTCTTTATCTCGATGATTTGAGAAGACTTCATGTTAGGGTTACCTACAAACTTAGCTTTTGCCTTTATTTGACTATTCACCGATTCGATGATATCATTAGACATAAAGCTTCCCATGGTCATGAATAAAGGGTCAGCTACTACTCGTACACCGGGCACTTGTATCTCTACTTCCATTTCGGCCAATACCTTGGAACGATCTGAACCGGGATGGTCATATGGATAGTCTCCGTATGGTTTCTCTTGAGAGGGATTCTGAATAACAAGGCTTACGTCAGTTCTCTTTTTCAAAGCATTGTAACCTTGTCTCCACCTATTTTGCCAATAAGCTGTACTACTGTTAGGGGCATAATCTATGGGATTCAGTTTTACCAGTACTTTTCTCCGAATAACAAAGTTAGATACTTCATCTGGAGGTTGTGGAAGACTTACATCAGTTTTACCCGAACGTATTGCATCTTCAAACTCCTTAAGTCCATCTTGATACTTTTTCCACTCGGCCTCTATTTGAGAGTTGTAAGCTTTAACTTCAGCTTCAGTTAGAGATGGGTTTGAAGCTATCTTCTGTTTCGCATCCGTTATAGAACTATATACAGGAGGTTTTTTAGATGGGTTATTTACCTGACGACACGTAGAGGTACTTGGTACTATAGCCCTTTCAAACTTTGCCATTCGAGTAACATCTCTTGGCTCCATAAGTATCTCAGGCTTATTCCTTCTTACATAGGCATCTGGCTTACATGGGTCATCATTGGTAGGTATACATTGAACTACCTCTGTTTCCACAGTTTTAGTATCAGGGTCTATACTTGAAGCTTTACCAGCTTCTATACTTTGTACGTATTTAGTTTGAACCCTGAACTCTAGCAATTCTCCAGTTCCACCAGCATAAGTATATGCAAATACGGTTTTACCGGACTGCTTTCCATTGTGTATCTCTATCTTGTTATCACGAGTATCTACAAAGTTTGGACCCCCTGACATAGCCTTAGCTATACCAACTAACTGAGAGTATTTGTTTAAGAATGTAGCTGAGCCAACTATTGCAGTACCTTCTGCAAAAGTAGCTGGTATCATCTGTAACTTATACCTATCAGAGTCCTGAGCAGGTTTAGAAAGGTTCTCTGGAGTCAATTCAAGTATCTTTACTCCTACTAACCCATCGTCTATCTCCTCAGAGTTTTGTATTTTTGTGTAACAAGGTAAGCAAGGCTTACTTTTCTCTTTGCTCTGTTTTGCCATCACATGGTTGATTATCGGTTATTACCAGAGCTGTACCAGCTTTCTGAGAGTAATCCGTTACAATTAAAGGCATCTTACCCAAGGCTAATTCCTTGAATACCTCCAAGTACTCGGTTTTATTACCCACAAATTTTGAAGGTTCGGCTTCTAAGAACATCTTTGCATCAGCAAATTCTATGGTAAACTTTACTCCCTCTGGTGTAAACTCTATCTGATGACTCTTTATGTTGACCAATCTTACAGGACCAGATTTGAAAGAGCCGTCACTGAATATCCATCCCCACTGTATCTTCAAAGGCATCTTGAATTGTAAAGAGGGATGGTCCACTATTCCTACAAAGTCAGTTACTATAGTAAACTTACCTTTGTCTCCTTTACCTTCTGTGTACTTATAGTTGAAGTTCTCGACTTCCATACCGATTGGAATGCCATTGAACTCGTCCATAATAGGAGAGCCAGCTCCATCGAATATGGCAAGGTATGGAGTACCATTACCGTTTACGAGAATAGGTTTACTATCCTCCATAATTCGGTATGATTAACTCCATATCCTCATGAACATCCTCGAAAGGATTGAGAATATCATTTGCATCTGCAATTACTCCCCACATCCCAGAATCTCCATAGTATTTGAAGGCAATGTTTTGGATTGTTTCTCCTTCCAGTACTGAATGGACTATATGGTCTGAAGATATTGCAGATATATTCCTTTCCAAAGATACATCCCCGTCTGGGAACTTTATTACATAACTGTCCTCATAAGGACTTGTTCCTGGGATAGTAACCATAATTATTTAATTTTGTGTGCCTATTCTCTCTGTATCAGAGTTTTCTAGAGAATTTACTTCCCCACCATCATAGATTACTCCGGGCGTATACTGCAACTTACTAGCAGGGATTATTTCTTCCCAAGTTCGGTTGTTTTTAGTTACCCTTTTGAAGGTGAGTGTTTGGGTTGCACAGTTGGGTAGTAGCTTAAGGTCAAATGGTTGACTTACAGTACTTACAATCCTCTGACCAGTATCTGGGTCATTATCATACCTTCTCCTCATACGAGCTGCATTTTGGAAATGAGTTAATTCGTATGGAGCTGAAGCCAGTATGAAAAGGTCGTCTTCGAATAATCCAGAGTTACCCCACTGAATTCTTAGGGTAGGTGGTGATGCAGAATAACCATCAGCTCTTGCCCAAGACTCAAGCAGTCTACATTTATTCACCACATCATCTCTGTGTTCAGCATCTATTGAATACCAAGAGATGTCGAAGGTTATTGTATCTTCTCCTCCAGTGTAGAAATAAAAGGGGTTATTACGTCCCATGGATTTAACTGCAGCCCAAGTAGCAGTAGGTTCTACTCGTAATCTGTCAGGCCTGTTTTGAATCACTAAACTTACAGCTGGTGATACATTCAGGTTAGCGATAACAATGTCATTCTTTATCAGTTCAGAAGTCAACTTGTTAGCTGCAGTATAATCTATAGACTTAGCCTTAAGAATCTGTTCAGGAGAAACTCCAGCTGTTTCGGCAGCTATACGATTTTGAGTCCATGGGTCCTGAGCCTGGGCTAAAGAGAATGAGCCTTTTCTGGCTACATGTAGATTCTTTGCGTCATAGGCTTTACCAATTTTATTAGGCTCTGCCTTAGCCATTGGAGAAGTAGCCCTATTTATGAGTATCAGGGCTCTCCATACTTTATTTAGAGGGGATTGGAATATTCTCCCCTGCTCAAGGTCAGCTACTTCTTGAGCTACTTTTCCTAATGGTTTTCCTATGAGTGATGCCATGATTTATTAGTTTACTCCAGCAGCTACGTTTATCTCTGAGTCTCTTTCACCAAGGTACTCTTCCAGAAACTTCTTACCATCCATATTGATAGTTAAGTGAGTTTCTCTATTACCCTGATTATTTAGCTTATCAGTATATACTCCTAACATCTGTACCAACCACCTTATCTCTTGGAGAGTTAATGCTTGTAGATTATCTTTCTGTTTATAACCCTCTCGGCTAGCTTTGATGGCAGATGCTAAGTCATTAGTAGCTCTTGTGTTTTCGTCTTGAGCGGATTTATTACCTTTGATAGCACTGTATATCATGGGTCCGAATATGGATATACCAGTAATGGCTAATCCAAGTGGACCTCCGAATAATCCGAGTAATCGGGAACCAAATCCCAATATACCTCTACCTACAGAAGCCAAGGCTCCACGAGATGCAGCTCCGGCAGCTGCTCCAGCAGCAGTACCCATTAAACCTCGAGTCATATTACCAGCATTGGTAGTAGTTACCATTGCAGCTGGCACTGGAGTCCATCCAGAAGCTCCTCTACCGGTTTGAGCATAGTATCTGCCATTAGCTCCCATCTTTGCTGCAACATTACCGTTATAGAAATAACCAGGTAACCCAGCCATACCAGCAACCGTAGAAGCACTTGCCCCTATACCGGCTTTTCTCTGAGCAATGATAGCTCTCTCCATGTTTAAGTAACCTTGAGCAGACATAGTGGCCTGAGACCATCCGCCCATCATTAACCTTATCATGGTTCTGAATGAAACTTGAGAGTCACCGTTTAATAATAACCAGCGTGCTCTCAGCCCCATCCATATAGAGCCTATTTTTAATCCAACTGCGGCTATAGCAGCAAATCCAGCTATCCATGGACCAAATGGAGTTGCCATTAAGTCACGAAGCTGTGATACTGCCCAACCTAACATATCGAGGAATCCCATAATAATAGGATTCTTACCCAAAGCCTCACTGAAAGTAGTCATAAGGTTCTCTGCAGCAGATTGAACTATATCAATCTTACCTGCAAGAGTTTCCATTCGTTTTCCTACTACTTCTTCAGCAAAACCTGCAGAGTTGTTTTGTATCTTGTTTAGCAGGTCGAAGTAACCTTCGGTATCACGCATGATTGCAACTGCAGCACGCATACCACGTACACCGAAGATACTCTTAAATACTGCATTCTGGTCAATAGAAGCCAGGTTACTTGTAGCATCACCTATCTTCTGCAGAATTACAGCAAAATCCTGAAGGTCTCCATTAGCATCTACAAAATCTTGTTTACTCAATCCAAGCTTAGCAAGTGCCTTAGCTCCCTTAAAGTTAGGATTAGTTAATGACTGAGTAAGGTAGTCTGCCATGTTCCTTATAGAAGTACCTGCCATGGAACCCTGAATACCTGCATTACCCAGAGTACCAATCATAGCAGCTACTTGTGGTAACTGTTGTTTCAAAGTTACCATTGATGCAGCCGAGTATCGTATTGATTCGGCTAAGTCTGTCATGGATACGTTAGATGACATAGCAGCCTTAGTAAGCTGGTCACCAACAATACCCGCAGCTTGTTGACCCTCTAATTTGAAGGTCCTCATGATATTGGTTAGTAAGTCGGCTGTACCTCCTTTACCTCCCAACTCCATGCCTGTAGCATTGGCCATCATAGCTGCACCAGTAATCATCTGTTGAATCTGGTTTGCATCGTTACCGGCCATTGCCAAGTATTTCATACCTGAAGCTATATCCCTTGACATGAACATGGTCCTTAAACCTAATGTCTGAGCAGTTTCAGATAATCCAGACATTTGATTTTCGGTAGCTCCTGATATAGCTCCTACTGAAGTCATCATATCGATGAAATCAGCTCCGGTTGCAATAGTAGTGGTTAATGTCGATACTATCGAGTTGGCCACCCCACTTGCCATATTAGCGTACGACTGAACTGCAGTTAAGTTAGCCTGTACGGCATTTTTAGCATCCCTATGTAAACCTCTGATAACTGAGCTAGCTTCCCTTGCTTGGTTTGAAAACCTATCTTGAAGGACAAGAGCCACACCTATCTCGAGTTGTCCTGCAGAAGGACTACCACTTGTAAAAGCCATATAGTTTCAGATTTATCGAACAAAAGAGAGCTGCCCTACTTTCCTTGGGGCAGCTCTTTCTTAAGTGCATCGTAATATGCTTCGGCGGCTTCTATAAATTTCTTCCTTCGCCGCCAGGGGAGCTTTGCTAGAGTGTTAAAGTCAATACTAATATTAGCTTTAACAATGTATAGATATACATCTTCTAGTTCTCCCGTGGGTAGAAAAAATTATCTACCGCCATCACTGGTACCATAATCTTCTGTCCCGTTTCGGGGTCTTCGATTTGAGTAGTACCGTGGAATAGGGGGTCAAACCCTTTGATAGCAGACCTTATGTCCATCATATCTTTTGGGCTGAACATCCGGAAGTTCTTCACGGGTTCATAGTTGTCACCAACCCTCAGTTTGAGATTACGAGCGACTAACTCCTGATTTTTGGTACGTTCACTTGCGGGGAGATTTAAGACGTAGGCTTCCCCGCGGGCATTGAGGAGGTCGAAGCACATCTCTTTCCCACTTTTAGTAGTGAACTGTATTTCCGAGGTTTGTTTAGGTACTGGGTAGAATGGGATAGCGTTAGGTTTTGCTTCCATCTCTTCCATAGTTGGAACTACACCGTAGTCGAAAAGGAACTCTTCCTGAAGGTTTATTTCATAGTCTACTTCACGAACTTGACCATCGGCTGGACCATCCCAAGCATACCTGAAGTCAAGTATTTCCCCAAGAGAAAACACCCTGGAATTTACCATGATTGCATACCTGTCGAGTGAGGGCATTTTCTGCACATCTTCGGGGGTAAGCAATCGAGTTGCTGTTATATCAGTATCAGTTACAATGCCTGCAATGAACTTTGATATGTTCATGAAGGTTTTGGCATCTACCGGATTAGAAAGGATATCATCATCCTCTCCATTCTGTTCCCTTATAGTTACCTCGTAACCACTGGGGAGTTTGAAGGTAAGTTTCTTACCATAAAGTGTTTTGTCTTCCATGTTGTTGAGTTGTTAAGTGTATTCTTCTGAATATAGTCTTGGATACGAAAAAGGGAGAGTTCATTGCTGAGCTCTCCCTTGGTGATTCACTATTACAGCTTCTCGCAGGTGTCTACTGAGAACTCCAAATCCTCCAGAGTGTTGTCCGAACTCATTCGGTCTAAGTCCTGTCCGTTTACCTTGCAAGGCCATACTCCGGTACAAGTCCAGGAATTAAGGATAGATACTCCATCCTCGGCCAGCTCATTGATAAGTACGGTTTCCTTGTACTGACTTGGGGTTAAACCTCCCCCGAGCAGCATATCCTGTACTGACATCAGCCAATCCCATAACCAGGTATCTGAACCAGAAGTTGTCTCCAGCTTAGATGCAGTTAAGTTACCAACTGATACCCTGCCACCGGTCTTTACGTCGTAGTTTACATCCCCGTGTGCAACCTGTTCGATACTTATCTCAGGTACAGTTACCTTCTGAAAGAGGAAGGGGTTGATGGGGTGCTTGACAAATATTATTTGCCATAAGAACTTCTTCCTCGGGTTTTTTACTTTAGCTCCTGCCATAGTATTTATCGTATTTATTTGTTAGTTATTCTGGGCAGAGATGGATACTTCACCGGTGCTCTTGTTTACAGCAATGTCGATGATAACATCCATTTCGATATCCTGCATTGGAACAACCTCCTTATACTTCAGCTGAGCCCGATATTTACCCTGGCGAACGTCGGCCTCATTGTTTATCTGAAGCTCTTCGTAACTCTGGGCATCCTGGTCACCTATCCACTCATAGGAAGTGATGGCATTGCGGGTCTGCAGGTCATCCAGAATTTCTTTTGCTTCGTGATAAATGAGTTTCCACGTATCGAAGGTATTGGGCTCTTCGATGTAGCTCTCTAAAATCGGCCGGAGGTTTTTCTTCAGATAGAGATTGAGACGAACTATGGAGATGAATTTCTCCGAATCGTCTACTGGGTTCGAAGTGAAACCATGCCAGAGCATAGTGCGCTGACCCTGGGTCCTGGTGTTCTTTATTACGAACAGGTTCATGTACCACTGAGCGAACTCGTTAAGAGTATCCACTTCAGCAGGTCCTCCCAAGTTCTTCATCACCGGACCGAGTGCCGATACGATTACACCCCGGTTCATACCGGAGAACGAATACCAGGGACCGTAGGTAGAAGCGCAGATGGCATCGAGTCCCACTACCGAACCCAGCACATCGCATTTCTGGAGAGAGCCATTCTCGTTGTAATACTTGATACCACCTCCGAAATATGCCACTTCTTTCTTGGCACCAATGGTCTGTACCAGAGTCTTCAGTGCCGAAAGGGTCTCTTCGGGAGTTGCTGGGGTACGAGTGTCAGGAGCATACTTAGGCACTTCCACATACAACATCTGTTCGAAGATGTTGTGTACATCGGCAGCTACAGAGGTATATACCTTGGTATAATCCGTAGGCAGATGCTGATGTATGTGAGAAAGGATTACCGAATATGCCTCGTAGTAGGCCTTGCTTACCTGATATGCCGAGAGCCATTCGTCTGCCGTAGGAGTAGCCCCTGCATTACCCTCAGTACACTGCATGTATACGTTGGTATCGGAAATTTCCTCGGCATCCACGGTACCTTCCGTTATCTTACCCACAGTAATCATCGAGTTCCAGTTGGAGAACTGACGAAGAATGGATATGATATCTTCCATGGTCTGAATACCGGTTGCCAGATTTGCCATGGTACCCTGACCATCGCCTGCCTTACCCTGGATTGCCTCAAAAGTGATGTTGGGAGCATTATCCAGGAAGTTCTGCAGAGTATTCACATTTATAGAGGGATTGGTTACTCCCTCGGAAGTGTTTGCAGATACTGCCGAGAAGAACAGCATTTCGTTGAGCATGCTGTCGTACGTCGGAATATTGGTAATATCATCCCGGCCACCATACTGAATGATGCTTGCACGGAGTGTTGGTTCCGTGGATACATTCAGCTTCAGGTAAAAAGGACGATTGAGATTAACTCCCGTATCATCCAATACCGGAGAACCAGCCTCTCGAGTACGTATGGCCATGTGCATAGAGAGACTGTTCTCAGCCCCACTCGGGTCGGAAATAGTAATGGAAATAACCGAAGAACCGTCTGGTACCGATACCGAGGGAACTGCCTGAGAAGAAGCCGGTGTTACCGACATAGGCTTTGCCCAACCATAAGTAGCCCCAACTCCAGCTACTCGTGATACCCGGACTTTTGCACCCATTTCCAGGGCTTTCATGATGTTTGATACCGAACCATCCGGAACTATTTCCGAACCGAAGATGCGAGTGAACTGTGAGGGAGTTGCAATCAAGTCCTTCGGGTCTTCGAATGGACCCTTAGTAGTACGGGCTACTACATTGATTACACCCAACAGAGGTACACTTGATTGTACATTCAGGTTCTTAAAATTGAACCTTACTCTTGGAGTCTGTGGCATATAATTATTGATTAAGGTTATGATAGTAAAAAAGAATCCACCTCCACGTACCCTCAAGTAAGAACCAGGGTCGATTGGAGGTATAGGTGGGTCAGGCTCCTTGGGGAACCTTCAGAGTGTAATCGGCATTTTCTAGAAGCACGGAAATATCTCTTATTGGAGTAATTACCTCTGGAGGAGTGTTACCCTCTAAGAGGCAATCCTGTACTTCAAATTGGTATACCTTTTCCATCAACCCATTATCCAAATCCGGCATGTTATAAAAATTAACTATCCGGAGGAATATATTTCCTGTGAATAGAAATTTGGGTTCTTCGTATGGTTTTAGGTAGCCTCTTTGAGGAACTGCCCAGAACATAATCTGATGCAACAGTCTCATGTGTTCTGCGGAATGAGCACATAGTCTTATGTTCATGTATTGTGATAGGGTTTCATAGGGTACTTCAGTTGCAGTGTAACCTATGCCCTCTTCTTTCTCTATTATCTGTCTCGGTAGTCCAATATCTCCAGGATAAAATCCTTCGGAATCAACTACTATTCGAGGGGTTTCTTTTATACCTTTTGAGTGATTGTTACCCACTCCGAATATACTGACGTAGAAACCCTTTTCGTCAGTGATTTTTTTCAGGTCTTCTTTAAACCGTTCAGCATTTGCTGCACTGGTTGGAAGATAGTCTTCTGGATTTATAGTGTAGCCCAACTTGATAGCCATATTTAATATAGCCACGTATATGGACCTCTCTATAATTTCCTGAGAATTTACCATTTTACTTGATTGGGTCTTACACCATACTTTTGAAGTTCTTTACGTATCTCCGTTAGGATAAGTTGCTTAAGCTTATTCTTACCACCAGCGGCCTTTAGAGACGGTGCCCAAACTGAACGGGGTGGAATCCTACCATCGCTGGAACCGAATTCCAACATCATGGCTAGTTGGTTTAGTGTTAGCTTCTTCTGAGAAGAGCGTCTGGTTCCAATAGGTAACCCAATTAGAACCCTCGATTTATACCTATATAACCCAACTGACCTCGAATAGAGACCAGTCAGGTTATAAATAGGATGTTGTCCCCACCTTTCAATGGTAGCTGGAGATAAAGGTTGCCAAGTTACTCCACCACCCATAGGGGGTATGCCCAAAGTTAATGACTTCTTTACGATTGCAAGGAGGTTTTGAGAGAATTTACTCACGGCTTTATCATATCCCCTTTGCATACTTGGCCCGAAGTTACTGACTAAAGATTCTACCCTTTGCCATTCACCGTTAAGCTTTACCTGAAGAACAAGGTCAGATACTTTGGGAAGTGTGATATTAACCTTCCTTGCCATTGGTTAAAAATGTTTATCGTAAAAAGCTTTCAGTTCTGTATATGCAGTTCTGATTACACCATCCCTATGATAATGGAACTCACCAGCATATCCCTTTACTCCACCGAGTTTGTTTGCCCATTTCTCTGTCCAGAAGTCGTAGTAGTTATTAGCACTGTTATGGAATAAGCAGTGTAAGCCACTACATAGGCCAACTGTTGGTAGATATAACGGACCCAAGATTCGGGATTGTATACAATGACCAAACTCGTGGTCATATACCGGCTCTTTTAATCCGGTCCTCTTTGAAAGGAATATATAGTTCCCTAAACTTACACCACCATTCATTGTAGGAGCCACATAGAAAGCAGTGCTTCTTTGTTTAAGGATTCTTTTCTCACCTTTCAAAATTATCCGGTATATAAGTCCGGCAAGGTTTTGAGGTAATTGCCAAATGTACAAAAGGATATGTACCAGAGTATGCAAGAACTTACCCAACTTAGTTTTATGGGAATGTTCTTTTAAGATACTGGACATTGCCTATTTCTCTTTTGCGTCAGCCTTTGCTTTTATCTTGAGATAGTGTGCAAAATACCCGGCAATGAAATACACTATCGGGTATATGATGAGCAGGAATGCTACCAACCCATTATCCAGCCATCTCCATATACAAGAGAAAATGATTACCGATGCGATAAGCAGGCCTATATACAACCAGCCAAGTTTTGAGATTTTCATATGTTATGTAGTTTAGTTATATGGAGCTACGTTAATGAAGAAGTGTCTTACATTACTTACTATCTGGCAAAATATAGAGTATACTTTTTTACCCGATGTAGGAGCTACCTCGCTGGCATTCTGATGCATGTGTATCACATCTGAAGATGATTGTTTACCGAATGTGGGGTTTACATCATAATCCACTACAAGTGTTGCGAAGTAAGCTTCTTTGGACCAAATACTGGATAATAAAGTCACCGTTGGAGATTTGTTTGTGCCAATGTAGTATACACAGTAAGCTCCTCCCATAGATATAGCAGCAGACTGTATATTCATAAAATTAGCTGCTATACCATATGAGTTGTTCAACATGGTTAGATTATACGAACTATCGTAGTTTTCACTAATCCAGTCAACTATTGACTCATCTGACAGGCCCTGTATATTTGACGGTGATATGGCATAACACATGTAGAGATTGTTAGTATCTCCTGTATCTAACACGAATCCATTGAAATTACCGTTATCGGTGGCTACTATCATACCAATATTGTATGGGTAGTCAATACCGTTGCCGAGTACTTTTACCCTATTATTCCCTAATAAGTATGATATTTTTGATATAGCTGTGGATATTGTATCAGATGTTGTTATCTCTAAACCACCAAAACCAGTGTTTGGCATCGATGTTATAGGGATAAAGTCTGATAGTCTTCCACTGCCGCTTACCTCTTCCCAACCAGAACTATCGGCCACTATATTACCAGATATATACACCTTATACCCACGGAATAAGGTTTTCTTGCCCTGTACCCATAGTAAATATTCTACTCGTCCCATAGTAGGCATTAAACCCGTGGCTATGGCTATACCATAATAATTACCGGAAGTTATGCCTGTATTGGATGGTCCATTTAATACAGTAGCAGCATTAGCCACAAAGAACTTTACCTTAGTATTTTGAGTACCGTCAGAAAAAGGGGTAGAATCGTTAAAATCCGTTATTGATAAACTGTTAGGGTCAGCCTGGCCTTTGAAGAGGTTGGCTATCCTCTGCAGGGTAGTTTTCTGTGTGGCCGATATCTGAATCTGTTCGTTACCGGTGGGAGTTACCTCAGTAAACTGAGAACTACCAATCTCATGAAATTCTGCCATATCTTATTCCTCTTTTAATTGTATTTTCTCGTCTTCTGAAGTTTTTACGTAGCCCTCTAATTGATGTCTAAGGTATGATACCTCTTGCTGTTTATATCCAGCTTTCTGGTCATCATATATAGATACTATGTTGGAGAAAGTAGCTACAATTAAACTATCAGTCATCTGAACTACAGTGAGATAAGCCTCGGCTTGTTGGGCAGTTGTTACTGCAGCGGTTGTAGTCCTGAATACCAAAGTCTTCCTTCTCTCTACTCCAGTAAGATTAGTGTCTGAAGTTATCAGGGATTCAGAACTTCCTCCTATCCCAGTGTAATCAATGTAAAAGTTGTCACCGGAACCATCATCCCAGGGTATAGTAACTTTTGCCATACATTAAGTATTAAATTTAGGGATATAGAGGGGATATCCCACCCCTCTATACCAAAATCCCTCAGTCCTATGCTTTGGGAGTAACCGTAAATGTCGTATTGGTGTCCACCGTAACCTGTACTGCCGAACCATCCTGAGGTACATCGATTGTGGTCGGTGTAACTTCGATGAATGGGTCACCAGCCGTCTGGTTCAGTGTTGCCGTTGCCTTCTGACCACCGTTTGCCGTTGCAATAATCTGCTGTGTACGAGCTTCGATGGTTTCGTTCGCTGTTGCAGTCAAAGTAAGACTAAATACATACTTTGCCTTTGCACCAGGGTCACCAGTGATAGCTGTACCTGAAGTGGCATTAGAACCGTTTGCCTGGAACTGGATTGCAGAAATATCGGCAGCAATGATATCACCAGCACCCTTGCTAAAGGTTATCTTCGATGTGTTCGACTTACCGGTAAGGGTTATTGCACCTCCTTCTTTGTCCACTGCGGGACTACTGTTATCGAACTCGATAAACTCAGCTGCGGGTACGTGATTTGCCACAAACTGTTTCTTTTCTGCCACACCAGCTGCCTCTACTTCGAAAGTAGCAGACTGGGCTACACGGTTACCACGATTGGCAACTTCAGCTTTTACCTGAAGAGTGGTATCACCCGAACCTGTTGATGGGTTGACAACTACACCGTTCTGTTTTACTTCGGCCATTTTTTTTTTTTATTGGGGTTTAACCTTGAAGGTAGTGTTAGTCTTAACGGTAGTTTCATCCTCATAGTTATTCATTTCGCTTAACTCAAGGATGTACTTAGTTAACTCCACGTACTTATCGATGTTCTCCATATAGGAGAGTATCTTTTTAGTTTCTTCTGGAGTCTCTCTCTTCAGTACTACAAAAAATAACAAAGCTTCATCATGTGCCTGAGCAACTTGAGTATCACCTGTGGGAGAATATACCTTACCATTGATTACGAACTTGTCCTGTGCCCAGTCAAAGTTCCAATAACCTTCTTTGGTTAAATGTCCATTCTCTTCAAGTGACCTCTTAGTTACATATAACACAATATTGATACCGTCCAGTTCACCCGAAACGGTTTCTTTTAATGAAGGCCAAGTTCTTATGAAGTTGTACTGAATCAATCCGTCCAAGAAGTACGGTTCATAGTTATTACCAGTATCTTCACCGTAAGACAGAATCTGGTCAAATCTCTTTAACCAGATTAGAGGTTGTTTACCTGCATCTACTTCAACAAAGTCATTTACAATGGCCTTGTATCTGTCCCATACTCCTTTTGTAATTCTTTTCCTCCGTGCCATACCCTATTTCTTTACAGGGAAGCCTGGGTCTGGGCCATCTAATGGTCCTGGCCTCCGGTGGTTGACTACTTTAGGAACTACTACCTTCTTCACTGTTCGGCAAATAGGTAGGTAGATGGAAAGTCTTTCAGCAAGCATACACAGGTTTTGTTTTAGAATATCAATAACTCCACCTGGTTGCATTGCTTTTATGACATTTGATGAGGTTTTAGATTCAGAGTCAGTATCGTTGAAGAATTCTACCTCAGTTGGACCTGTTTGTATTCGCTTAACCTCACCTGAACCCCGGCTTGACTCTGAAGACTCGGATTCAGATGTAGAGGATGAGTTACTCTCTTTAACTGATTCTGCAGTGGCACCAACCATCAATGAAATCTGCACTACCATGTAATCATAGGCTGCCAATTCCATAATTAGCTGGTTTTCTAGAGCTTCGTAATACAACTCATTATTAAATTCCTCTATGGGTACTTCGTGATTTACTAGCGGCTGAATATACAGCTGCCATTTTTCAATAAACTGTTGCTTCTCTTTAAGCGTAAGCTTACCGAAGATATCCTCTGGGATATAAGTGTCTATCAGCTCATAGATACTGCCAGGCAACTGGGTCTTTACCTCTTCACTAACCCCAATAACCTGAGTCTTGGATAATGCAACTCCTCCGACGTTGTTAGTTATGGTCATCTTGACCACGTAGTCACCAGAAGCTTCATAAAGATGGGAAGCAGTTACCACACCAACGTGTGATTCTGTCTTCCCATCACCAAATACCCATGTTACTGTAAAGTCGTGGGGTAGTTCATCAGCGAATCCCCTAAACCTTGCATTGAGTCCAACTACGGTAGATAAAAAATCTACCGTTTCCATAGCTTACTCGTCGTCTTCGTCCTTCAACTCATCGAGGATAGCATTCACCAGGTCGAGCTTGGTATCACCCTCTTCAGGCTCAATCTCCAGGGAGATGGCCAAGGCCTTCAGCTCTTCCGTGTTGAACTGCTCCTTGATTTTCTCGGGAGCCTCTTCTGCCTCGACTAGGTCTTTGAACTTCTTCTTAACGGCTTCCAGGTCTACTTCCTTCTTGGTAGCGGGTGTATTTGCCTTTACACCGCTAGCCTTTAACTCGTCGGCTTTTGCTTCCTGAAGGTAACCGTTAGCAAGAGCTGCTTTGATTACCCGGGAGTTGAACTGTTTTTCGGTTATCTCCACAACCTCGTTACGGAGAACCTTAATCTTGGAAGCCTGGTCGTAGAATATACTGGCTTTCGGATTAAGTTTTATGTACTTGGGACTTGCCATAGTTAAATTGATTAAAGGGAGCGGCATTACACCGCTCCCAGGTTTGAGTTGTGAGATTTACTCGATGATACCGGTCAGGTAGTTATCCACGTTCATGTAATCAGGGAATCCCTGAGTACTGAAGTTCTTCGTTGCGTCGATGAGGATAGAAGCATCCTGGTACATCTTAGAGAAACCAGTCGTCAGCGAAGCATAGATAGCCTCGGTCTGGTTGGATACGATTCTTTCCGATTCCAGCATGAGCTGTTTTGCAGTCAGCTTAATCATGGCAGCTGCCGGGTCTACTAGCATAACCTCGTTTTCCGGAGTTCCACCATGAATATAGAAATCTGCCGAGTTGGGAACCGGAGTTTTCAGGTTCAGGCGGGCATCAGTTGTACCCGACGAACGCAGTTTGAACTCAGGGAGGTCGAGGAGGTCTAGGGCCTGTTCCTCGCCGCCGATGATGGTACGGAACTGACGACCCAAGCGAGATGCCCGAATCCATACCCGGAGAAGGTCACGATACTGGATGCCCTTTGTGGTATCTCCTACACCGATGACCGGAGCCGATTCCGAACCGTCCAGCTTGTTGCCCTTTACGAGGACATCCATGGCCAGAGCATCCATTGCATAACCCAGCTGAACACCGAAGTCACGAAGGAATATTGCCATTACGTCCATCGATACGTAGCTTCGTACCTCGTCGGTAACCTTGAAACCCTTGCCGATTTTGAAAAGGTTGACCGACTTCTGGCCGAAAGATACGGTACCCAGAGGAATGGTCTCAGCCTCGTTCACCCGTGCAGGGTTAGCGTCTGACATGTTGACGAGCGGCATGATTGCCGTCAGCCCATTGATAGGCTGGTCGGATGCGATGATGTTGGGATAGAATGGTGCTTCTCGCATTCCCAGATAGATTGCCTCACGGACAATCTCCGGAACGAGCCAACGAAGTTCGGGATTCGGCATGGAGTATATATTCTCCATCGTGTCGACTTTGGGATTGAACCCGACGGCTTTGAAATAATCCTCCTGGGTAATGCCATATTTCTCCTGGAGCATATCACCCAGATGAATGTCTACCGGGAGACTCTTGTTGCTTCCCTGTCGGAAGCCATCCATGTTCTTTACGATTTCGGGAAGCTCCTTTAAGTACTGGTCCCGAGTGAAAGTTTTTTCTGCCATGTTATAAATGTGTTTTTCTTGTTATTTTGCAAGGATTCGTACCAGTTCACCTGCCTCTGCCGTGTTTATAGCCAGGAAGGGAGTCTCGGCATTGGAAGCCGAGGGACTGAAGTTGGGATACGTGCCGCTGTCGTCGAGAGTACCGTCCGTCTGAACATAACCAGTAGTGGTTATCTCAGCCTTGGCGATACCATGGATAATGGTGTAGCCCTGGACCATTACCGTAACCTCTACTCCGGCTGCCGTAGGAGGATATGCGGGATATTGGCTGTAACCGATAGCGATACCGATGTACATTTCGCCAGATGCTCCGGTATACGGAGAAATGGTACCGTCGTTGTTCAGTTTTACAGGCTGGCCCTGAACGATGATATCACCTTTCTTTACCGGGAATGCCTGATGAAGCTTGTGCGATTCACTCTTGTAAATCACAGCCTGCGGGGTTCGGGAACCCACTTTGTGTAAGTCTGCCATAGTTTAATTTGAAATTTAAGTTACTTTCTCTGTTATTTCTTTTCTCCTCGGAGTTTCCGGTCAGCCAGAGCTTGGGCAACTGCCTTAGTGGACTTATCTCCGTTCTTCGTCTCATCTTCTCCCTCGGGATTTATAGAAGATGCCCGGCCCACGTCCTGAGAACCGCAATGGTTGCAGTGCATCGGGAATTTGTCTTCCAGCTGTGCGTCATAAGTTTTACGCAGAGCACTGAGAGTTTCCATGGTAGTTCCTTCGTTCTCCAGTAGTGCCAGGATATTCTGGTCTACATTCTCCTCGCCGGAAACTTTCTTGTAGGCAGCCACCGTTTCCTCACGGAAGGATTTGATATGACCGTCCCAGTTTTTCTTTGCTTCCTTGTAAGACTCTACGTCTTTCTCGAGATTTGCTTTCTCTTCCTTGAGAGTCTGAATCTCAGTGTCTTTGGTAGCCACGTCATTTGTGAGGCTCTGATTCTGCTGTACCAGGTTTTTAATCTGGGTGAGAGCCAGCTCTGTCGAAACTTCCTGACCTTCAGAAAGGGTCAAAAGATTTTCACCAAAGAGGCTCGCTAGCACTTGCTGCAATTCTTTGTCCATGTTTGTTTTATTTGTTTGGTTATTGTGGTTACCCTTTCCGGCACCCTTTTCATTATTAGATTGGGTGGTATTGTACTTTATATCTTTTTCAGAAAGAACCTTGAAGTCGAACATAGATACCCTCTTTGCTGGGTCATTTGCTTCGGCAGCTTTTTCTTCAGAGAAAGAATAGTACTGACTTCCTGCATAAGCAGGGCTGTTTAATTTACCGCTTTTGATAAGCTGGGCAAACGGGTCTGCCCCATGCCATACCAGAGATGTCTCTTTATAAGATATAATCTTGGTAACAACCCTACGAATTAACTCTCCATTCTCAGTATAAGTACCAAGTTTAGAATAGAACTCCCATATATCTTCAAAGACATGAGAGGGTTCCCATGCAAACTCTACGGTTACAGAGTTAGAATGTATGGACGGAGGGTCCATTTGAATACCACGAGCTATACGAGGATTTGAAAGACCATCTATCTTCATAATACCATTGATACCAGCAGGGATAATTATCCCAGTCTTTTCATCCTTATAAGCTTCTTGCCACTCTACAGACTTAACTGCTCCAATGGCATTAGCCACATCAGTATCATGGTCAAGGTTAACTGATTGACCCACCAATAATGGCATTGATTCCTTCAGTACTGCTTCTGGAAACTCAGTGGGATTATACTTCCTTGCCACTATTGCGGCAGAAAGCATTCTGAACATTGGCTCTATAAAGTCACTGTCCTTGGGTTTTAACATTTCTGGAGTTACTTCTGGCATGAACTGGTTGACATTCAAAGTGCCTCCCCACATACCAAACCTTTCCAGTGACTTCTTAGGGTCTTCACTGAAGTTGCCAGTGCCCTTATAGAAGTTTTCAGAAAGAGAGTGAGCATCTATAACTATTTCTGGCACATCTGATACCATCAAGCTATGAGCTGCACTTAACACCATTACATCGGTGTTCTGCTGAGTCATTGACATAATTTATCTTGGTTTACTGTCTTGGTCTTTCCTTTTGGGGTTAGGATTTGCTTTATCCCTGGTCCTACGGTCTGACTTGTCTTTGTCATCTTCCCGTTTCTTTTTCTTCTGACCCGTGTCTGAATCACCAGTACCATCTGAATCATCAGAATCCACGGGAGTTCTTGGTTCGGGTTGGTCTGGAGCTTCATAACCCATATCTCGTGCAAACTGGTCCTGACTTATTATACCCTGATTGTACAGGGTTACATTTACCCGAGCACGGTATTCACGAGCCTGTTGTAACTTAATATCGTCTGAAACAGTTGAAGTTCCAAACTTGATAGTGATTCCTTTGTTGTTAAACCCAGCCAGGCGCAGTTCTAGAGAATAAAAGAACTCCAGTACAAAGATTACCAATGTTTGAATATTCTTTAACTGGGATATCATTTTAGACAGCTGTATGCCAGCTCCTCCCTCAGTACCACTCTGTGATGCAGATACTCCGATGATAGAACCATTTACTCCCAAGCCATTTGCCACAGATTGTTGATTCATATTCCACGGAAGGTTTATATTCTGCATAGAAGCTGAAGTAGACCTTAATTCGAATTCGTGGTCATCAATGTAACCAACCACTACTCCATCAGACATACCTCCAACAATGTTGGTCTTCATCTTCCGGAGAGTACTGTTCAAACGTTCAGCATAAGCTTTCTCACTTTCTCCAGCAGTACGAGGAGGTTTAGCCATCTTAGCTTCAAGGAAACCAACCATACCCATTACTTCCATAATATGTTTGAAATTCTTTCGCATAGTATGCTGACCAGCGATAGAATCCAAAGCCGACATGAATGGAGGTACTCCGTACGGTTCATCGGTATCATTATACATACCTACATAACAGTAGGTCTCTGTATTCAATCGTATGAATGAATCTTTGAGACCATCTACCAAACGTGGGTTTCTTTGATATGGGTGATATACTCCATTGTTCTCTCTCTTAAACCTTATAGTTTCTGGTTTTATGAAGAGTATGGTTTCCAGTCCGGTTAACTTCTTGTTTGGTACTCCTTCTACTGATATAGCACCACCAACGAGAAGCTGAACTATGAATTTGTTTACTAACCCATCAATACCAGCAGTATATTTAGACCACTTTCTTGATACATCCCTCAGATGCTCCCTCATCTTGGTAGACTCTTCTGGAGTATTGTTTGGGAAGTCAATAGTATGACCTGTATTAGACAGCTTGAACATGTCCTGCAATGCAATGCTGACGTCCGGGTTTATCTTGTACAGGTCCCGAATGATAGGTATTAGTTCTGTTCTGAACGTTGGGGTAACTAAGTTCGTCATACCATTGAGAGTGGTAATTAGTTCAGAGTTCCCCACACCATCATCTGGTTGAGAAACTCTGCCCGGACTTATTGAACCCTTTCCCTCATCTTTGTTCTGAGATTCTACAGGCTTATACCTGGTGAACCAACTGATAGGATTAAGTTTCATGTTATATTGAATGGTTTATGCTTACTGAGGAATTACTACAGTACCAGATGGACTATGAGACCTGATATGATTGGTGATAGCTTTACCGAATATCGCATCATCAGAATAGGTTTCACCTTCCAAATCCAGGTCCATTGATGAATTATTCATTCTATGCTTACCGCGAGCAATGGGTCTTCCGGCACCGTCGTATATAAAGGTGTATGCCTCTTGTACGAAGAACGGGTCTTTTACAATTACGTTCTCTTCCCTAATATCCTTCTCTAAGTTCTCGATGATTACAGAACGGTTCTTGGTTGTAGTTAACCATCCCGGGAACTTATCTTCCTCAGGTCTGTTCTTCCTCTTCTTACGTAAGAGCTTAGTATAGAAGTAAAGATTTGGATAACCCTCATCCTGAAGTATGGTAGTCACTGTCATACCAACGTCATTGGTCTCAGGAGCTAACTTAGCAAAGTTATACTTCTCTCCAATATCGCCAAGTAAACGGGCATACTTATTCAAAGGTATCCTACCCTTGTATACTGCAGCCTCTTCTCCCTCTTTATCCATACAGGTGAAAGCCGAGTAGTCTGTACCTCTACCAGTAGCACAGTCACCACCGATAAAGTATTCTTTGTTCTGGTCTGGTTCATTGAACTCTTTATACTGACCTTTGAGACGAGTATTGATAACGGGATAGTCGAATAAACATTCTTCTATAGCCTTTATATCAGCTAAGTCGAATACTGTATTACCAGATGATAAGAAGTCACCATCTATCTCCTGAGCAGTTCTCTTGGGTCCCAAAGCAGCAGACATCTCTTCATACCATTTCTCATCTCTGTCGGGGTGCATCTGCCAATACAATCTAATAGGATTGAATGGGTTACCCCCAGATATAGCATCTACCCAAGTACCGTGAAAGAAGTTCCCTACACCATAAGGGGTGTTATGAGACACGTAGTCTTCGTTGATGAGGTAAGATTCATCGTTTTCAACGCAAATATCATAAATGGTATCGTAATACTTTCTAACTACTTTCAGCTTAGAAAGATAGATACTTGTACCACGTTTACCAGATACAATACGTTGAATATAAGACTTATTCAGTTTAACCTCAAACTTATTCTCAATCTCCTGAGATATCTTCTCCAACACTCCATAATAGTAACCAAGCTCTTGATAACGATACCTTATGTAAGCTACTACTCTTAAGTCGTAGTTGAATCCACCTTTTAGTTTAGACCCAAGCTTCATTCCATAAGAATATTTTGCAGCTTTTTGACTGTTCTCAGCTACTGTAACTATCTGAAGATTGGTTACATAGTTGTCTGAAGGATTGTTGTTAATGTGGTCAACTACATATCCTTCTGGAATTTCTCCTAAGAATACTTTAGCCACCAGATTGTGGACACATATCTTTTTCTTTTGACCCTTATTCCACAACCTTATATTTAGGTATCTCTCCCTATTATTACAAGGTCTTGGTAACTTCTCTACCCTCGTCCCATTCTTTACAATGAAGATTCTTCCCCAGTTGGAGACTTCATAGTTTGGATAACCAGGTATGGGTTTGCATATCTCTTTCTTGGGTTTTACGGTTACTGGATTCTGCTCCAGACCGCTTATACCAGTATGATAGAAGATAGCAGGTATATCTCGTTTGATTATCTCTGAAACAGGTAACCAACCTTCAAGAGTATACAACTTATGTTTTGGAGTACATTTAATAACCCTACCTTGTTCATTGTGAACTTCCCAAGTTTTCAGTACACCCTTATTTACAGAACCAAGTACTCTCTGCCACTTTCCGGTATGTGATAATACTCTCAACCCGAGATGAGATATATCCATCTTACCAAAGGTCTTAGGACATATAGAATCAACTCTGAAAGGTCCATCTTTACCTATTATCTGAGTGTCACCCGTGATACATGAGTTTACTATAGCAGCACCACCAGTTGATAGAGTAGGGAAGGCTGATGCCCAGATAGTTGAAGCCCATCTTACAATTGCTGCTTCATCAATCACTAACAACGACAAAGATTCAGAACGACCAGCTTGGTCAGAGGTTGGAATAGATTCTATTACAGAACCATTTGCAAACTCTATAGTTGATACAGAACCGAACTCCCCTGCACGACCGTTTATGATAGGCTCTTGCAGATATGAAGGAAGATTCTTGTACATGAACTTAATCTTCTTTAGTACCTTCTTTGCTACGGTGTCCTTGATTGAGATAATGTTTATCTTCTTGTTAGGATGATACATTGCTAACCAAAGACAGTAGAGGGAGATTAGCTCAGTAATACCAGCCTGACGAAACTTTAGGATGATATTGAACCTGTTGAGCATGAATTGGTATAGCACTGCCTTCTGAAAAGGGTAGAGCAAAAACTTTACCATACCCAACACTGGGTTTATCACGTAGCAGAAAGTAGAAAAGAAGAAAGGGTCTTTCATCACCCGAACCAATGTCTTAAGTTGTTCGGGTGTAAGACTTGCATCTTCAACTAATGTCTTCTTTCTTGCCATGTCAGAAATTGTATGAAATTCTTAGGTACGGGTCGAGATTTAAATTATCCCGAAGTTTAGGATAATAGTTGATATTCAACCCGGCTTCATAATTAAATTTACTGGTATTGTATTTCAAGCCTAAATCCAAATCATGGAAGTTATGTACTGGTCGTATGGTATACTGAGCTACTGGATTAAATCTTTTTAAGAAAGATGTTTTCTTATGGGTTAATTTACCATCCAGGTAGTTATATTGATAACGAAAGTAATTAACTGAATACTCCTCAGTAATAAGCTTACAATCAGTATTGAATGTAGTGATAGATAGTTTATCCCTATTTGAAAGTATTTGCAATAATTTAGGAGCCATAGGATAATTGGTCAGGAATAATTCATTGTATTCAATTTTAGTTGAATCCTTTTGAACGATAGTAACTACTCTATCAACATATTCAATTCGTTCGATAGGAACAGAATCTATCTGATAGAGGAATACCATTTTGGGTAATTGAATCTTAGGGAATTCAACCTTTGGTACAAAGGGTTTATTAACCCAAATGGTATCAGGTTGCTCAGTAGAATTTTTAAGGTCATGCCTTAATTCAGAATTTCGGTTCCATAGCCAAAATATGGTTAAGGCCATAATTATAAAGGCTAAGGTTAGGATTACATTTTTCATCTTCTTTTATGTGTTTAGTTTTTCTTTCATATACCCCCCTTAAACACGTGTATAGATAATAATATACTGTTTAAGGTATATTATTATCACGCGCATATACGAGGGGGAGTCATCGTAAAATAGAGGCCTTTTTAAGGCACCTTTTTAACCATAATCCGACCTCATATACAGAGCCCTTGGTTAAGGTATTCCTTCCCTTATTTAACCAATAAGTTGGATTAGCCTTATCAAAATAAATTCGGAAGGTTTTGGGAAAGCCCATAATCACCCGGTATTCTTCAAGGCCCATAATCCTTCCGTGGGGATTGAATTGCCTGGATGAAGGTCTTACGGTTAATGGGTAACTTCTTTTTCTATTGCGATATACTCCCGGTAGAGTCTTCATCTTCTGAGTTCTCATAGGCCACTTGTAGTCATTTTTGAACTCAGTTCTCCATAGCTTTCTTACTTGAGCTACTGTTAGAGTGGTTTTAGATTTATCAGCATAGTGATACATGGCTAACTTTTTATCATCAGCTTCCCGATAATTTAGGTCTCTCCTAACCTCTCTTTTCAATTGACACAGATTCTTGGGTTTTGTAACCTGAAAAGTATGGTCAAATATCTGTGGGTTGATTTTGGAGTTTTTTCTAACTCCTATCAACACCAGACGTTTCCTACTTTGTTGGGAATTACCAAATACCGTAACGGAGTGACAGTGCACTATAAGTTTATAATCGGGTAAATTATGTTCCCATTCCCAGATAGGGATAAAATCTAGAAGTTTTGGGAGGTTCTCAAGCATAAATATTGCTGGTTTGAACTTCTTAATACTAGAAAGATACAGATTAAGGGTAACATCTTCCCGGGGTTTGCCCAGGGATTTTTTCCTGGAATATGAGAATACTGAGCTATGCCCACATGATGGAGAGCCTAATATTAGGTCTATTTTGGAATTTTTTACCTCTTCCAGTGACCTTACAAACGGTATATCACCAAAATTAAGCTTCCATTGCTCTTCTTTTTTGGAATGGAATACTGCTCTGGGTTCTACATTAGCTATAAGATGTTCCTTAAACTCAAAAAGGAGCGCTCCTTGGGCTCCACAGATACCTAAGACATTCATTGAAAATAGAATTTTATAATATATACCGGAAGGTCTTGCAAAGACTACTTTAATATGCAAATTTAATATCAAAACTACATGAAAGTTGGTGATTTATTACTGGTAACAGGTCCTGCCTTCTTTGAAAAGACGGCAATTAAGGAGAGGAAAAAGGGGGTTTATACTCTCGAGAATGGTATTAAGACAGATAGAGATCTCAATCCTATCAATTCTAAGTATCAAATCGAGGTTTTTAACGAAGAAAAGTATAAAACTCTGGTAGCACAGAGAACTTTGAACCATGATTTGGAGAAATTGGCCGCTATCAACAAGAAAGGGATTAAAAATCCTGATATAATCCGGTATGCAGCTGCCAAAATCAGTCGTATTATCGAAAAAATAGAAGGAAAATGATACGTTTCTTATTACATTGGATTACAGTAAACGTTATTAGTTACTCTGCATATTGTGGAGGTATGACTTGGAAAGCTTTGAAAGGAGTAAACAAGGAATATGAAGGTAATGAATCTTGGTCCAAAGGTAAGAAAGAAACTATTCAAACACTCATAATTTGTATCACCATCATAATAATCATATCATGTCTGATATCTTAATGACTGCTAATCCTGCTCCGGCTTGGTTGGGTTATACCCTTTTAGTGTTCTACACCCTCGGATTTATCTTCTGCCTATTTATCAGAAGTGTAATCGAAGAAACTCCTCTTAAGAAAGCCTCTAATAAGGTAAGGTATGGAGTTTTATTTCTAATATGGGCAGTTAGTCCTGCAGTAATAACCGGATTGTTAATACTAACATTCAAAATTCTTTTCAAGAATGATAATAGAATTAAACGACATTGAAATAATTTTAAGGAAAGCCAGTGATGAAGAGAAGCAATCTATTCCTGTTTGGGATGCTTATATAGAGAAAGTAATCATAGACGGGAATATTCCTTCCCTTTTACGGGATAAACTCACTGGAAAGATAAATAATCTTACTCAAGGGTTCACCCAAAAGTTCAGTGGTCAATTAAAGGGCAATATTGAAAATGAGATATCATCCTTAGAGGAGTATGTATACCGTAAACATGACCTAACCTTTACTAAGCTAAGGGTAGTAAGAGAACATTATTCATTAAGAATAACTACAGCTCAAGGTCAAACATTCGACATTTGGGAACCTTAATCAAAATATCTATATGGCAGTAAAAGTTTATACTCCGGGTCAGTTCTATGCTGCTGGTGGAGTAGTAGAGGAAATGTTTTACCAAGAAGTTGGTAGAACAAAGAAGTACTTAAGGAAGAGAGTTGGTTTTGTACGTTCTTTTGAACAAGTAATCAAGAATCTAAAGGATGAAGCTTGGAGAAAGTTTCATTACATGAAAGCTAACGTTAGAGGGGTAGATTATACCTTGGTATATGACCCCGATAATAAGGAATACCCCTATCTTTTCGTAGAAACCAAGTTCTACTTCAAACAAAAGGCCAAGGTTAAAGAACCAGACCAAAAGTAGTAAATGTAATCACACAAAAGAGGTCAGATAAATACTGACCTCTTTTCCCTTTTATATTATTCCAAGTTGTGGTATTGATAAGTAAGTATTCCTGTAGATGAGATAGTAACGGTGACTATGGCTCTAGTTTGGTCGTCGTTAACGAAACCTTCTCCAATGGGTTGATTACCGTCTACAGAATAACTATGACTAAAGTGAAACTCTACCTCTGAATTATTAAATCTGAACCCCGTGGATATGGCCTTCTGTTCATATTGACCACCATAATCATGACTATCTACTATCATAATGCCATCTATCTGTTCATTTTTAACTTGATTGTAGATAGTTATCAGTTCAACTGTAGATAGTACATTGGTCGTCCAACCTCCCATATCAGTGCTTGGTAAGGGTAATTTTGCGAATTTCATATCATCTTCTTCTATTATGATTGGTACGTTTTGAGAATGGAATCCTAACATAGCCGTATTGTATGTGTTTAATGGTAAAAGTATTTCTTAGAAGAAATACTTTTATGCGTATATAAGGACCTTAACACCAAAAACTATGTTAGGATTTCACTCACAGAATGTATTACAAATCTTAGAAAATATGAAGCCGATAATTTTTTTAGTGGACCTGCCAATGGAACAGGGAGAGTATCCAGTATTTAACTCCGTACTGGGTATGACTGGTAAACAAGCCTTTGATCTTTTGGTAAGGACTGCTTCAGCTAATGATGCTGAGCCAGTAATACCTATCATAAGGGGACGGTCAACTCGTAATGGTAGTAAATTGTATGAAGTAGATACCATAGGTATTGTTATGAATATCGGTAACTATTCAGTACCTGGTAGTATAAGTATCTACTTACCGTGTATACCGGTATTAAGAAGTACAACTTCGTGGCAATTACCTGTAAAAGGTCAAGGAGATGGTTCATACAGGTCAATACAATGTATCACTATTTCCTCTACAGGAACCATTACCATGGAAACGGTAGAATAACTATACAACTCAAATACCCAGCTAATTTAGTTGGGTATTTTTGTGTGAGTAGGTCACCTAAGAGTATATCTCTAAGATATACTCTTACCAATAAACCTTACAACTTATGAGTTTGTTAATGTTTCATTCAGGCAATGTGCCTTTCACACTAAATGAAGATATGGTAGTCAGAGATTTGAAAATAGCCAGTACAGATTGGAATGGGTTCGAATTCCAATCCACGGAAGAAGAGACCCAACAATTAACCCAGGATATCATCGACGGTAAGGTAGATGCTGTAAGAGTGGTATTCGATAACAAAGCCCTTCAAAATAGCGGAGAGATGGACAAGTATGGGTACATATACCCACCGATTTATATTAACCTTAGAGATTCTAATATGGTGGTACTTGGAATGGTTATGTTTGCTGTACTAAGTAAAAATGGAGACCAAGTCATGCAACAGATAACCATTGACACTTTGCCTGGTAACCGAGAAATAGTTACATGTTCACCATTGGATGGTTTTTATTGGAACATAGATTAAAAATAAAGCCCAGTAGTTTATAGGTTTCTACTGGGCTTTGTTGTGTGTACATTACGTCATTAAAAGTATATCACTATGATATACTTTTAATCCATAAACCATACGATATGAGTTTATTTTTATTTCACCAAGGTAATGTACCTATAATCGAAGATGATATGAAAACTTTTATTTTGAAATTCGGCTATGTAAATGAAAATACCGGATTGGAGATTCTTAATGAAGCCCAAGAGTTACAGGAATTGTTTAATATTATCAAATCCAACAGCGAGCCAGTAAGAGTAATGGGATATTTACAGGGTAGATATACCGGAGGCAATCCCAACAATAATCACTTTTGGTTTAATCCTGTTGAGTGGTTATTTGAAGCCTCGGTATATGTGTTTTTCCCACAAGCCGAAGATTTGAAGTTTACTCGTAAAGTTAACAATGTATCAAGTAGTTATTACATGTCGGGTATTCGCATATATAATACCACGGTAGAATTCCAGTATAAGAAAGTTTAAGTAATCTGAGAGGGACTCAATACTAAGGGTCCCTCTTATTGTGTGTATAGCTTGATACCGAAACGATTATCCCGAATCTATATCTCTAAAATCTAATAATATGAATTTCTTAATTGGTTTACTCGTAGGTTTTATTTCAATTCCCATTATATATGGCATATTTATATGGTTCCTTATGCGGTTGCAAGAACCTTCCAGAGATTTATTAAAGAAAATAGGTGAATTATTTATATTCGTAATAATTTGCATACTGGTAATCACTCTTACCATAATTATAATTAAGCCTTATGCCTAAAATCATTGGTAATACCAAGGGAATAACCTTAGATAAAGATGGTCAGCCACAAGTTGACAACTCATTTGAAGGCCCTGCCTATATAGTTCAGGATATGGGATTGGGTATCGAAGAAAAAGTAATTTCCCTTACCCGAGAGGGTGATAGATTAAAAACCAAATACACCTCTGAAAGGGCTTATCTCCATAATGGGTTTGAGTTCCTTATAGAATGTTCTGATTGTAAGGCTGTGACCAAGGTAGAGAAATATAATTTAAGTGGAACCAAGCCTTATATAACCCGATGCAATCAATGTGGAAAGATATTCATCAACCCTTATTATATTGACCCAGTAAGTGAGTCATGGGAAAAGGATCCTCCGAAACAAATAGTAGATTAAGTCTTTGTAATTATGGAATAGATAGAGAAGGATAGGATTATCTTAGATTGGATAATAAAGGCCAAGGATTTTTATATAGGTGAGAATGAACTTAATCACGGTATGTGTAAAGCATTCCGTAAGGTAGTTTATAAAAATCCTGACTTAGAGGAAAGGTTAATATCCTTACTAAGGTCAATGGATTATGACCTATGTAAATTTGAAGGCCGTGTAATGTACAAAGCAGAATGGTTAGGGGATTTAATCCCAGAGTTCAACTTCAATTTTCTGGGTGGGGATACCAATACTGAGGCTTATAAAGATGTTAAGGATGGTAAGTTTTCTATATGGGAAATATACTGGTGGAATAAACTTGATAACGAATCGAGGATTGAGGCCTTTAATAAATTGATTAAGGTATATGAGGCAAAGGTGTATGGGTAGTCCTTATAATAGTAGCCCTAAAAATATCCTGGAAAAATTTTATGAAGAGCCTTTAGATGGGTTCTTCATTTTGTGTAGGGAGAGAGGGATGTGGTTATGTACCCATGTGGCATGTACCTTTCAGGAGGAGCTTAATGCGAGGAGCCCAAAAAGTCCTTGCAGTAAAAAGGGACCACGGTGTCCCTATCGCAAAAATAAATTTTATTAAAAATAGGGGACAAATTTTGGTTTGTCCCCTTTGGTATTACCCCGGTGGGGTTTTATTTACCCCCCTTTGCCGGTTGCATAAGTGCAAGGAAGTCGGTGATGGATTTCCGTTTTTCCGTGTTGGCATTGGCATCCACTATAGCAGTGGAGTTAATATATACCTGAGTGGCATAAGATTGCCATGCCTTGCGGAGTTCAGCCAACTTGGCAGGTTGCTTTGCCGATGCAATGCTTTCGGCAATAAAGTTGTCCAGCTTTTTGCGTAATTTCATACGCAAATTTTTCTTTTCTTTGTCGGTTTTGCACTCTGCAAAAATTTCTTTTTTGTAGATGCTCTTTCTTTCGTTAGTCGAAAAAATTTCATTGCCGATTGCTAAAATTTCATTTGCTTTCATAATAGTAAAAATTTTTAATTGGTTTAACTTTTATTAGTTCTTTTCTGTATTACAAATATACAACAAATATTTATAATTGGTGGCCCCGGGAGCATTTATTTTCATAAAACTTTCTGGGAGCTATTTCGGGACATTCTTGGCATGGGAATTGCTTTCTTGGCCTTCTTGGCACCATCAGGGCACCAGAAAGAAGGTTCTAATAGAAGGTCTTAATGTTCGGTTCTTAAATTGGTCTTAGCTCCTGGGTTAGGTCTTATATGTCCGAAATGAATTATGGCCTTAGCTCCTACCCTACACTGCCTTTCTTTTCAACCTGAAGTTCCCAGGGTTGGCTTATGGATTAGGTACCTTGCCTTTCATAATCTAGAAGTTCTTAGTTTTATAAACAAGTAAACTTATATTCCGTAAGTCTTAAGTTTCTATGATATGCCCCTGCTTGCATTATGATATACCTATATTGCATCCATTCCCATATAATATAATAAAAGAATGGGCCTTGGGTAGGTACCATAAAGGTACCTTATCATATAATATAAAAGGCCTATAAGCCAAGCCACTAAAAGCGATATAGGGCCTTAACCATATACCAATATAAAAAGGCCCCTAAAAGCGGGGCCCAACCTTGAAAGCAAATGAAGGTCAAATCTTATCAACCTCCAAACCTTCAGGTCCCATATTAAGGGTATACCCTGCCTGAATCAATTTATTGATTACAGAGGGCACGCATTTCTTAATATGCAACCTGAATTCAGTCTGGCCCATATACCCTACAAAGTTATTGTTAGGAGTATTGATTGCCAATTCGGTTGAATGGTGTTTGGAGATAATTTCCAGGGCAGTGGTAAAGTCTTTAGAATTAAGCATGGCTTTATAGATTTAAGGATTAAAATTCTTGAAGTTGGAAGTTCTGTATATAAGGTATTTCTAAAAGGCCTTCTGATACCTCTATATAAGGGGTTTCATAATTGAAGTCAGGATATACTTCCTTACTTAATCTAAAAACCTTCCAACCCATTGGCCCATATAAGAGTTCTATATACTGAAGGACTTGGGTTTGGGCCTCATGGGAATTGTTAGCTATAACCTTTACCAAATGGGTATCAGTTTCCATATCCTCTGGTCGTATGAAGTTAAGGAATACAGTGTAAGTTTTCATGGCCTTATTAGTATTAGAGTTTATTATTTCTTTTTCGTTATACAAATATAATCATAATATATTATATATGCAAATAATTCTTTAAGGCCTACCTTTATGGTAGTTTATGGCCTTAAAAGGTACCCTAAATGTGCCTTAACTAAGCCTTAACTTGAGAAATCAAATCTCCAATACTCTATTCCTGGCATATCGATTTTAGACACCTGTTCCAAAATCACTTAAAAGACTCGCATATATATATATATATATAGACTGTATTCTTTAAGGCTTATGGTTAAGGCCTTCATTAGGTACCATCAGTGTACCAATCTGAATAGAGAGTCAAATTGTAGATATCAAGAGTCAGAGGGCCTAATGTCTCTTTATCGAAAAGGCCTTAGCTAGGGACCTTAACCTCAATCCTGATATACTTAATATATTATATATAGACTTGATTAAGGTAGGGGTTTGGGTACCTTTAAGGTGCCTTTTAGGGCCTTCCTCCTGGTCTTAGGGCCCTAAGTCGACTTAGCTAATACGTATAGTAACATAGATAGCTCCAGAGCTCATAAGGTACACAGTTGAGAGGGCCCATCACCTACCTTAAATTTTTTTCCTCACCCCGATTTTATGGCCCTTGGACTTCTTCGATATCTGAACCTTATCATCGACTGCCTGTTAACTTTTGCCCTAACCTAACACATAAATAAAAGGCCTCTAAGATATAAGCCAATCCTAAAAGCCTTATATGATTGATGATTATAAGTATATGTATTTATATACGCCTTATATATATAGGATGATGTTATGGATATTTGATTTCTTTTGTGTTTTGGGGTAGAGGGTATTAGAATCCTGGCTTTAGGTTGAGATGCCTTAATACTTCCCTTAGTTCGGAATCTGTATAAGCCTTTGCCTTTTGGATTGGGATGTTGTTATGGTTTGAGGCTATGATGATTGCCCTATCCTTTGATACCTTAATTGATTTTCTTTGTTTCATAGGTTATTATTTGGTTGTGGGCATATCTTCTTTTTCTACCCAGATTTTATCTATGGTGGTTCTATGGAACCTGCCTTCGGTATTTAGGATTATGGCCATTTGATAACCTGAACCACAGTGCCAATGTTGGATATATCCCTTGTATACAACATCAGTGTAAAGCCCAGTATCTTCATCCCTTTCTTGACTGGTGTAATGTACTAAAATGTCTTTCATAGCTTTATTTGGATTTAGGGTAGAACTTATTCTTGAGAGCGGTGTAATTCCTTGTAGAGTTCAGATAACTTTGCATTGAGTTGATTCATTGAGAGATCTCTTAATTCTCTGGATTCAGTGCATTTCATAGTATAGATGATTATGAGTAATAAGTATCATCTGCCCAGTTTTCTCCTACGACATCCTGGATGTTTTGGATTTTCTTCTGGGATTGGTAGGAAGTTCTTTCCATTACAGAAGGTATAGCATCCTCCTCCCTCTTCTAAGGGTCTCTGACATTTTGTGCAGATATGGGTTGAATTGGATTTAGGTTTCATGATTAGTATTTTATTTGGATGATTACCCAAGAAACTATCAGTATTACAGCTACCAGGATTATCCATTCCAGTAATGCTTGCAATAATAACTTAAGTGTTTTCATATCCAGCTATCTTTGAGTTACTAGATTGGGTAGTAGCAGCGGATAGAGATGATACCTCCGTGATTGCGGATTACCCATGTTTGTTCGTATTCGAAATAATCCAGAGACTCGTAAATATCGAATACTGATTCCAGTTCTGTATTTGTACCACCAAATATTTCCGTACCCGGAGCCGGTGTGAAGGTGAAAGTATGATGACCACCATACTGATTGTTTCTGGTCTCTATCTTAGTGAGGAGCATACCATATCTCCGGAGAAATTCCCTGAATGTGCATTGGAAATACATTTCGGGGTCTGTCATGCCTTGTCTTTTGCACCATCCGTGAACTTTCTTCAGGAGGTATAAGTAATTGTCTGGTTGTTTTTTCATGGCCTTAATTTATTTAATTAATTATTATCTTATTTCCTATATACAAATATAGCAAATATTTTGTAATTATGCAAATAAATATTGAAGGCCTTTACCAGCGTTCGTCTTCGATAGTGATGCGAATGTGGACATTTTGTTGAGGATGCTCCTTTAACCATCTCTCAATCTCTCCAGCCCTTTCGAGACTGTCGATATAGTCTGGAGCTAAAGCCTTAACTGTTTCATAAGGTAAGCTCCCATCGGGATTTATCCAGGGTTTAGCAGGTGGCTCTTTTACCTGGTTTTTATTCTCGATTACTGCCATAATAACTACAATCAGAACAATGGCAATAGCTAACCACATGAATATGATTAGAGTACTGCCTTCTGAGTTTTTGTCTTGAGTTTTCATGAGACTTTATCTTTTAGTTGAACATTGTGAGCTGACATGAGTTCAGCTTTTGACATGAACTCTTTCATGTGACTCTCTTTAATGAGAGTGAGTACCTTCTCTCCTGTCTTGGTGTTGACCATCATGGTAGGGAGTACCTTAGACATTTTAGGTAATCCATCTTTACCGGGTTCCAAGTCCTCAATTAACTTTATCTCCGTTTCTGGGTCTAACTCCAGTATGTACGGAATCAATTCAAACATTTTCATAGCTTTGACTTTATGATATCCCTGATACCTATTAGTTTTAACTTTTGTTCAGGAGTTAAACCTGGGTCCTTCATTGCTTTGTTGACTTCAATATATAACTCCTGCATCTTTATTCTATAGAGAGGCCCTTTGATATGTTTACATACCCAGTTGTATTCTCTACATATTTTGTTGATTGAACTCATGCCCTGATGGTTATTACTAATCCCAGGTTGCAGCTCCCTACCAGTACTTCATCATCCCCAGTGGAGAGAATCTCCTTCAATTGGGTTAATACCCCTCGGAAATTCATCCGAGTTGCTCCTTCTGATTCATGGAACTTAACCAAAAGAGTATGCTTATATGACTGAGGAATCCGGTCCTGGTCATATTTAATCTCTACTTTATAATCGTAGAGTTCCAACCCCAGTCGGGAATCTAACTCTTCTACCATTCCAAGGTAAGTGTCTTGGATTGCTTCCTTGATGCAATCAACCTCTTCCTCATAAATCTTCCCTAACTTGTAGGACTCCTTGAGACCAGTAAGCATAACCTTTTTATAATCTTTCATAATATTAGGGTTTTATCCTTTTCTTATTACAAATATAATGAATTAAATTTATATTTGCAAATAAAAATCATAGGTCCGAGAATGGTATACCATAGTTTTCGAAGGCATCTTTAGCCTCCTGAGGTAAATATCCATGTTGTTTGGATGCAAGGTATACTATACCATTGCAATCGATTACTACCCCGGTGATAGTATGTTCAAAAGGCCATATAGGCTGAACTGCTACCATTACTGGTACCTGAGGGTCCATTTCTTCCAATGCTCCAATCAAATCTTCTACAGTGTAAGTCATAATTCTTAGTTTTTAGTATATGGTCATTTCTATGGTTCTTTTAATTACTGTTTCTCGGGTATCTTTTACTCGGTCAATGAGATATGCTTTAGCAATACTCTCATCATTTTCATCTACCCATTTGGCTACATCTACCTTTCTGGTAAGTTCTACCTCCATATCATGAGCTACATGTATGGTCTTATGATAAGTATGATTCTTCAGGTAGAACCAAATGAGTAATTTGTATCTTTTCTGTGCCATAATCTATAAGTGTTAAAAGGTGAAACCTATGTAGACTTCCTTATTACCTTTTCTTAGTACTTCATGATTGGTATCAGACCATTTATGAGTACTGTAAGCTTTGGCTTGAGGTATGTATTCTCCTCTGACCCATACCTGGTATTCCTGAGGTTCTTCTACTGGATTAAGGATAAAGTACTCCCCCTTTTTCAGGTCCTTAATTAGCTTCTTTTCCATAGTTTAGTTCTTGATTAAGACCGTTTATCAATTTTACTTCGGGATAAAGTTGGTTAGCCCATTTATTAAATATAGGCTGTGCTACCTTATAAGCTTCTTCTTCAGTTGGATTCTTTGCCCAGAAGTCATCGTAATCTTTATACATAAGGGATATTGTTCCCATGGCTCTTAACATAATCTCTATGTAAATCTCATGTTCTAACGGCCTATATGACATGGGATTATCTGCCCATCCTTCTTCCCACAGGTTGTTTTCCAATTCAGCAAACTTCCCGTTTATGGCCTCTTCTCCTAATTTTCTATAATCCTGGTTTTTCATATTGCATTAATTTTATTTCTTTATACAAATATAAGAAAATATTTTTTAATATGCAAATAAAACTTCTCGGCATCGGGGAGTAAGCAGAGATTCTAGAGATTTTAATTCCTATAAAGGCAAAGTTAGTTTAGTAACACAGAAAAGACCTCTAGAAAAGAGGTCTTAATGGTCCTTTATTTATTAGGCCTTAGCTGGTATAGGTACAGGTTTGTAGCAGATATCTCCTTCGGGTATAAGTGGATGTTTGAACAGCTCGTATTCCAGGGCCGAATTATCAGGAAACTCTATGTAGATACGTATACCAGAATATACTTTCCACCCCGGTCTATTTTCGATTTCATCCTCGAAGAGGCTTCGGATATCTATCTTTACTTTGTTCTCTACGGGTTTTGTACCGAACAACTTATTAGTAAAGTTGAGTACTACACCTTTGATAGCTGGGTGATACTTCGGGTCGTACTTTTGGTACATACCGTGGCAGTAAAGTCTGCTTGCCCTTATTAAAAGGTCTATTTTCTGATTAATGTGCATAGTTATAAAGGTTAACGTTACATGATTTTGTCGAATACGAAGTAATTAGTAGCTTCATTCATGGGAAGATAATGAGTCTTCTCCATAAAGTCTGGCCCGGCTATAGTTATAGCCCTCACATTGTTTGTCTCGTCATCCTCTACACTGAGAATCATGCCGAGATTTGTATGAGTATTGTCATGGGCTACCCCCAATAGCATTCCAGGACAGATATCATCCATAGCTTGCATACCGATATACTGTCCATCTTCAGATATGGTATCTACATATTTACCATTCTCTACATACTGGAATAGATTGCACCAACCAGTGATGGTATGTATCTTCACCTTAGTTGCACAGGCTTGTGCCGATAGAGTTACTTTACTGTTAGTACATAACCAGCCCTGACGATTTACTTTTTCATCCGTGAAAACAATATCTTCCTTATAAGGGGGATAAGGTAATCCGAATACTTTAATCTTCTTACCTTCATTGATAAGCTGATTGATTCTGGTTACCACTTTAGTTGCAGTTAAAACTTCTTTCATAGTAGGTATTTGTGTTATAGATTGAATTGGATTTCCTGTCCGGGTCGGTGAAGTATTGTCAGATATCTTTCTCTCAAAGATATCAAGAATTCTACCTCTTGTTTGTGTATTTCTAACACTTCTGATATATTCTGAAGGTCTTCATCAGATAAGTGAAATACTATACCAGCTTGATTAAGTCTAAATCCTCTCAGATTATCCTTAATAACTATGGCTATAGTCTGGGTTTCGGTTTTAATTATTAAGTCCATAACCTTTATTTTTATCTTTATACAAATATAAGAAATTAAATTTAATTTTGCAAATAAAAATCAAAAGTTATCTTCGAGTTCTGGGTCTACCTCTTCGTAGTCTATCCCCTCTTCGATTTCTCGTCTGATTTGGTGATGGTCTTCTTCAAAAGCTTTTAAGGCACCATGGTAGTCTCCTGTTACGCTATCCAATTCGGCCTTCTTGAGGGTTAAACCTTCTTTTTCCCCTCTATTGCCTTCTTGTTTTGTTGCAACTACGATGGGTAATTCTTTGAAGTCATACTGATTTTCTACATACTCTATCTCTTTTACACCACCCTTGTCAGCAATCTCTTTTTGAATCATAGCCATGGCTATATCCCGTGTCATCACTGGTTCAGACTCACCTGCATTGTTGAATTGATTGTTCTGTTGGTTAAAGATATTTACTGTACCGCCACCAGATACTGCACGTACCAAACTCTGAAGAGATGTTGTAGACTGCTGCTTTAATCCAATGGCTTTATTGACTTCAGAAGTTATGAAAGGAGCATACCTTCCCCCCTGAGAATCCCTGAGTATTTGTAGCTGTTGACTTATTTCCATACGGTCTTCAAGTGCCCAGCCTATGCAAGCCCCCATAAGAGAATCAGCAATTTCATCCATCTTGTTACGGTCAAATAAGCCGTTGTCTAGAAACGTTTGTTTCATCTGCATCTGAATAATTGCTGGCTCACATTTCAGGAAGTCTGCTAGCTCATTTACGGAATAAACCCTTGACCATAATTTCCCATTGTTTACTATCCAAGTGTGAACAATAAACTTGGTCAGATTCTTAAGAGCTTCATCATCTCCAGCATTAGCTTGTAAGGCTAATTGGGTTATACCTAACCCCCTTGGGAATCGTGGAACTATCTTTTGTTCTTTCATGATGTTTGATTTTGGTATCTAATAGTTAATCCCAATAAAAATATATAAAAAGGCCCTGTTGTGGCAAGGGCCTTTTTGAATTAACTCTTTGATAGTCAGGTTGCTGGATCACCTGAATAGGCTTACCTTCAATTTAGATGAGCTTATGGATAGATTAAAATCAGATATCTGATTTTCGAACTTTAGCTGGTTACTCAGTGCTAAAAGCCCTGAACATAGCTGGTCTACGTGCTTTGGGTAAACTACCTCTATATCAACCGAGTTTAATTTATACTCGTAGCTCAAACTTACTCCTTCCTCTCCGGCTGTCTTATATGATGTCAGGATATTATCCGTTATCATAACAGCCAAGGTTAAAAATGACCTCATAAAATCTTCGTAACTTTAGAGTCTTGTATTATTAGGATTTACCGTTTCCCCTTGGTTTTAGTAGCCTTTACCTTGCCCTGCTTTGCCAAATTTTGGGCAGCTCCATAGGCAATTACGGCATCTAATAAAGGTTTCATTTTCTCCGCTTTCTCTTTGGCTTCTCTTTGCCGTTCTTCTTCTTCGGCCCTAAACTTGGCTTCTCTTTCAAGGGCCTTTTGACGTCTTTCTTCTATTTCCGCATGGACGTTGGGAAAGAGATTTGCCCGGAGAGGTATTACATGCAGGGCAAAGAAAGCTGAGAATAGGCCATCAGATAATGGCTCTCCAAGTTTTTTCTTGGAAATTTGCCAAAACTTGTCCTGCTGTTCTTTGATGGCATGCAAGAATTTTTCATAGGTGAATTGCACCTGCATTTTTTTGCATGCCGTAATCACGGCCTCAATTCGGTCCTTAAATTCCTGGCCGAATGCCTCCATAAATTTTTCCCGGTTGAAGTTGTAATTGGGTTTATCCAATTTGAACTGTTTTACATACTCTGCAGTTTTCATAGTGTCTCGTTGTTTATAAGTTATTGATTTATTAAGTGTTTTAATGCTGATTCTCTAGTTACCACTTGGAAAAGGTAGCCTATATACCTATCTTCCCAATAAGATAACCAAACTGGGTTAGGAAACCTAAACTTATTCCTTTCCTTTATCGGAATATTTCGAGGCATTCCCGAAATATATAATAAGTGAGGCCCATTAGTATTCTCGATAAATACCGGATGTAACATATTTTCGTCTACCTTAAAATACCCCTTTATGGCATAATCTGGGATATACTGATTTGACCTTATTCCGCAATCGAATGCCAAATCCTCTACCTGATATAATTCAGGATTAATAGGGTATTCTTCTTGGGATTGTACCCCTTCCTGAGATTGAAGGTAGTAGGTTATTTTGGATTTATCAAGCGTTACGCTTTTTACTCTTTCGGGAAACATGGTGCTTATCTTTTAATGGTACATAGTCTTCGATGTCATCCAATCGGTCAGTCACTAAAGCATATACGAATAGCTTAGCAGGACGGAAGAAGAATCTTCTTATATTCCTCTCCGAAATGTAATGGTCGTATATCTTAAAGAATTTTTTCTGATGCCTATGTTTAAGGTTCCGTTGCGTTAGGTATGACCTAAGGACTTCTTTGTGCAACTCTAACAATTCTTTATCTACTTTCTGAATTGCTTTCTCGGGTAAGCCAACAACCATAATCTTTCATATCATTAAAGGGTGATTATACTAAGGGGCCAGAGCCTTAGCCCTGTGCCCCTCTCCTACTATGAAAGATTAGATTGCAACGGATTCCTTGACGAATTGGTTCTTGTACTCCAGGTATTCCTTCTTGGCCTTCTTGTACTCCTTCGAATCCTGGTTCTCGATTCGGAGCATGGCCAGCTCCAGCTGATGAATCTTGTTTCGGACCTGCTGCCGGAACTTCTTCCTGGAGAGTGTATCCTCGCAGTCTGCGGGGTAGATGTACTTGACTTCCCGTTTCGTTACTACCTCCTCGACGAGGTTGGCTTCGACTTTCTCCTGGGTCTTTGAGATGAGCTTGTCCTTCTTGGACTTTTTCTTTTTCTTTTCTTCGGCCACCGGTGCTGTAGCTTCTTCCTTTTTCTTGCCCTTTTTCAGAGCCTCCTTGGATTTCTCCACCTTTTCAGCCTTCTCCTCGATGAGGTTGTTGATGCCTTCGACCAAATCGGTCTTTTCCAGTTTCTGAGCCTTGTTGTTCTTGTTCTTTTTCATGGCTTACAATGTTAAAGGTTTGACATTAAATTAAAATTGTTATTATCTTTATTTCCTAATGCAAATATAGGGGAACTTTTCTATATTTGCAAATATTTTTATCATTTTCTTTGAGGTTGTGTTCTTGGCTTAGCCCTCTATACGGATTATGTTTACCCAAGATACCGGGCTTTCATCTTCTTCTGCATCCTCATCCAATACATTATTGTGGGCTTCTAAGTTAAACCATTCTGGCCTATCTCCATAGTCCATTTGAGGTAAACGTATCATTGCTTCGGGATTGCAACAACTGAGAGCGTTCATTAATTCCTTTACTTTCATACTTTTATTGTTTTATTGTTTATGCAAATATAGATATAAATATTTATCCCTGCAAATAATTTTGCAACTACTTTTCTGGTACGTTCAAGGCAAGGTTAACGGAGGATAGTGAATCATTCATATGTATAGGTGTCATCTTTACATAAATGGTTTGCATATGACCATCGTTTTGTATTTCTACGGATTTAACCTGATATTCAGGTCCCATAAGCTCATTGTAAGTTTGAGCCACAGCTACTGGTGTCATTACTTCTCTGATAACTTCTTGAGTGTCTTTTTGAACTTTGCCATGTAGTAGCAATCTTTGACCGGGCATAAGCCATCTGGAGTTTCTACGTTAGCCCCACATTTACCTTTATACCTCTCATATAGATTCTCCTTATCCTTGTCCTCTACTTTACATTTTGTGGATGGAGTAGCCTTATACGGGCAACATTTTCTATGAGCTGCACAAGCAGCTTTGAAGTCTACTGTACTCATTCGTAGTATTCCTTTACCTTGGTTAAACGACATTTGAATTTGAATGGCATTACATAGTCTCCCCACCATCCCGTTAGAGGTAAAATACACCCGATAAAGGCATAGTAGTAGAAGGTTTTTGCAACAAACTGCTGTTTATCATCATCCCAAAAAGTATCTACTCTAGCATCTTCATCTTTATCTGGGTCTACATATACCCAATGGTAAGATATTCGGAGGAATAGCCATTGAAATATCAGGATATTCATCCATCCTAATAGAGTTATACCGAATATCTTTTTCCATACCCAGCTGTTTGTCGGTTTCTTTACTTCTTTTCCCATAATCCGTAGTTTGGTGCTAATGTTTTAAGTGGATGATAAATGTTTAGTGTTTTCCAGATATATTCTGCCTGGGTTATTACTGCTTCCTTTGCTTCCTGATGAGTAGAGAATTTTCTCCACAATTCAGGTATGTAGTTCAGAGTAGTGTCCTTTACACGTATGTAAAAGTATACCTCTGTATCAATGATGTGACCAATTCTCTTACCCTCGAATATAATCTGGGCCTTTGGTTTGAATTCAAATACATCCTTACTCCTGGTGCCGTGAACGTACTTGTTTACTTTGAATTTAATCAGACCTGCCATATCAATCCATGTTTCGTTCGAAGTATTCGTAAAAGTCTACATCCTCAGTTAACTGGTCCATGAGTTCTTCTACATCCATATCCAAGTGAACTGATGCCCCTGATACTTGTAAAGTTATTCCCGAACTGTAACTACTAGAAGACCCATGAAGATTTAACTCCTTGGGCCTATCTCCGGTAAATTCGTCTCTGTAGTGAATTATACCGTTTTTGTAATCATAGCTTTTCACCTCGGATAAATGCCTTGATTCATCCCAGTTTTTCCAGTGAGGAGTTGCATCTGGTGTTGGTGGAACTGTTTTAGCATCCCACAACATGCAAACTACGCAGAATGCCGATACTCCTATTATCACTCTCTTTGCAGCTTCCCAAAGGGTTTTAGCCTCATCGGGTTCTCCGTCTGATGTGTAATACCTTTTCATAATCTTTTACCTGAGTACTTATTCCTGATTCTCTTCTCGAATGACTTCCCAACGGATTCCCCGTTTTGGATATCTTCTTTGAACATCCTGAAGTCAAACTCTGATACCGAATTATACAGGTATACCTTTTCTCCTTTGAAGGTTATCTCGATATCCCTGGTCTCATCATCAAAAATAACCTTCTCGATTCTTGATGAACCTGTGATTTTAATTGTGTCTTTCATCTTTACTGTCTTTTAAGCTCAAAAGTGTTAAGTCCCATAGCTACCACATTATTTTCTTTACGCAATGCCTGGCAGGTGAAGAAAATATCCCAGAGAGTGAAGACAGAATCAGAACTCATTTCCATTAAGTCCTCTTCCATCATGTAGAGTGTACTCATGATAGTGTTGAACCATCTTTGGTTTAAGCCTTTCACCAACATGGTTTCAACATCCTCATATCTTTCGTTGAATGTATTACCCTGAACTCTTTTGAAGGCATCTATGTATTCTTTTGCCATGGATTCCACCGCTTCTAGAGAAGTTCCATAGCAAGGGAATATAATTTTCCATTTATCTAAGCTCTTATCCTCTAAAAGGGATTCCAGCGCCTGAATATGCACATCCATAATCTGATTCCAGATTTCCTGGGCGGATAGATGCCTTTGCAATTTCAGTTTAATACAGCCTCGGTTGATTTTCATTTTAATTCTCGTTATAGATATATAGAATCTGATGGTTTTGGTCTATCCCCGCTTCAAAATACTCCTTAGCAGTATTATGGTCTACATGGATATTGACCCTATAATCATCCATCTCTTTGGGTAATGAGTCCAGGTAATCCTTCATATCCTTTACAGTAGTAAATTTTGAGGGTTTCATGTTATTTTATATTAATTTCTAACCATTTATTTATATCATTGTAAAATCCGCTTGTAGTATAACTACTACTGGATATCTCGGTAATAAATATCTTGAAGTAAGGAGATGAGTCTCCTAAAACATCATTTATGTTCTGAAGTATTTTCTCTTTGGTCAGGTCTGAATTCACTATCCAAACGGTTGAAAATAATTTGGCCCATTGGACACTCTGTTTTAGATATGACTCCAGAGTCCTACTTCTACCCTGATATACTCTATCGTAATTATCATAATAAGCTATCAAATAAGTTTTCATTCCTCTATAATTATTCGTTATGCAAATATAATACTTATTATAATAATATGCAAATTAAATTCAGTGGTGTTGTATGGGTTAGTTCAACAAAGAACCCCGAACCTTGTATAGATTCGGGGGCATGAGAAGTTTCACTGATTGCCTATCGGGTTAATCCTCCTCTTTCTTAGACTTCTTTTTCTTCTTCTTCTTGTCCTTGCCTTCTTTCGAAGGTTTCTCGGCCTTCTTTTCCTTGGCTGGCTCTTCCTTCTTTACCTTCTTCTCTTTCTTGGAAGCAGCTGCCGGAGCACCTGATGCCAACTCTGTAGCATACTTCTTGCCCTCGGCCTCGGCTTTCTCTTTGGACATGGTCTTCAGAAGAGTACGCATCTTCTGACGGTACTTTTTCTTCTGGTCAGAGGTCATCTCCTTGCCGTCCACTGTTGGGTAGTCATAAGCATTGGGTGTACTTGTGACCTTTTCCTTCTTGGGATGGGCTTCGGGCTTCTGGTTTTTCTTGGCCTTTTCTACGGCCTTCTCTTCCGTAGCTGCTCTGGCCTTTTTGTTCCCGAGGTTTATGATGTCTACCCAGGCCTGGATTTTCTTTCCATGCTTCTTGTGGCCTGTCCAATCTTTCTTGGGGTCGAGGTCGTTCTCTTCCATGTAGGCCAGCATTTCCTTCTGAGCCCGGCGGGCTTTCTTTGCAGCCAGGTCTTTTTTGCTGATGTCTTTTGCCATTGTTGTTGAGTTGATTAAATGAAAATTGGTTTGAATTACCTTTGCATGTTTATAGTTTGGTTAAGGAGTTTTTGGTCTGTACTTCCTTTATCTCTGAGATGATTATTTCCATTCCCTGAAGATTTGCCATCAACTTAAGATGAGCAACAGCATCATCCTGAGATATGTTGGTGTATGTAATCCTAAATCTTTCACCAGAGCCCTTGTTTTCAAAAGTTATGGTTAAGATGTTTCCATTTGTTAAATCTTCTATGCGCTTTGCCAGAGATTTTACCTTACCTATTTTTAGGGTCTTATCTTTGATTAAAGCTTGCCTTTTACCAGGAGACAGTCCAGGCATAGATAACCTTGTATCTATATCTTGAACCATTTTGGTTAGTTCTTTAATCCGATATATCAACCCTTTGACTGAGGTGTTAAATTGTCCCATTGAGGTCTTTGAATAGTGGTGTCACTTCCTATTTTCTGGGCATACTTATCAATCAATTCCTCTGTTCTAGAGATAATATACTCTGTCATCATTCTATTTTCTTCAGAGATATCTTTTTCTTCCTCTAGCAACAGCTGGTATGATTGTAGCTGATTGCATAATGCCAGATATATGATGCTGTCGTCGTCTTGCATATATCTATACAAAGTGGGGAGGCCCACCCTTAAACCTTCGGATGGCCTCCCCTGTATGACTCAAGTGTTGATGTACGTAGGATTGGGTGCTCAGGACCTATTCCTCATCGTCTTCATCCTCCTCGTCATCCTCAGCTTCGGCGGCTTTCCCTTTCTTGCCCATGCCGGGTACCTTGGGGACCAGAGTGCCGTGCTCTTTCTTGGATTTAACCGATACCCCCGGAATGGTGGCATTCGAGACGGCAATCACTTTGCCATCCTTGTCGGTTACGACCGAGGTGATGAGAACTCCGTACTTCCGGACGTTCATGGCGAAGGTCTTTGCAACGTTGCCGCCGCCCAGGTCGATGATGTCGCACTGTTTGCTGTTCGGTCGCTGACCCGGTGCCCGGTTCTTGAGTCGTTCTTTCATCGCTTCTCGCTTAGCCTTCTTCTCTTCAGCGGTCAGTTCTTTCTTACCGCCCTTTTTCGATTCCTCTTTCTTTGCAGCTTTTGCTTCTGCTGCCTTTTTCTTCGTTGCCATGTTATATTTGATTAAATGGTTTTGTTATAAAAGGTCCCCCGAACGTTTGGCCATAGCCTATGGAGTTTAAGCATTTAGCGATTCCCGGGGGACCCTTGGATTTGGTTATAGTCAGAAGGACCCTTACTTTTTCTTTTTCTTGGTGTCCTTCTTGGAAGCGGCCTTTGCCTTGGGCAGGGTGATGTTCAGTTCCTTGGCCACCGCCTTGCGGAGTTTCTCGACGTCTTCCTCGTCGAATTCGTCGGGGTCAGTTTCGAGTTCTTTGTCGTCGCAGAGGTCT